>ERZ827452.1189-NODE-1189-length-26786-cov-4.871535_pt1 | contig 26786 bp, 23 predicted proteins | sample MGYA00519866_ERZ827452 | MGnify/ENA primary metagenome ERZ827452 (study PRJEB31778, sample SAMEA3449307) | human gut metagenome | biome: human gut; feature: human-associated habitat; material: faeces | place: United Kingdom | collected 2010/2012 ... | reverse complement strand
ACTTTTTATTTTATCTTATTAGTTATTTATTAAACATTTTTTATTACATTTTATTACATTTTATTAATTACTATATTAATTATTTTTAAATTATTTATTAATATAAAAATTGAATAACATTAAATAAATTTTTTCATATCATATATTAAGGTGATTTATTATGAATATTAATGGATATAAAAAATGTAATTGTTGTAACTATAATAATAAAAAATGCAATAATAATTCTTTTATTTCAAATAAATTAAATTGTTTATTTGAAGTTGAACATTTTTTGTGCAATTTTAATAATGTATGTAAATGTATTAATTTATATAAAATTTTTAGGTGCTAATTCTTTTAAATTCTTCTACAAAATTTATTTTTTTATCTTTAAAAGATTTATCTTTTTCTCCATCTATTAGTATTCTTACAGAATTAATTTCCGTCAATTCCGTAACTGTATTTACTATAGAATTAATTGTTAATTTTTCCTGCACTTCTCCTCCTTTATGATTTTCTATAAATTCTTTAGAAAAATCAATTATTAATGTATCAGATTCTTTTTCTATTTTATTTATTTTTGTTCCTTCTGGAATAGTTCCTTCTAATTTTTCACTCTTTGGTCCTTCTATTAACATTTCTATTATTTTTCTATATGGATTTTCTAATAATTCTTTTACATCTATCAATCTTGCCTCTGGTATTAGTTTTTCTTCTGATTTAAAATATAATGATACTATAGTTTGCCTCATTTGCTCTTCTGTTATTTCTTCTTGTGGAATTATCTCTTGCTCTTTTTCATCTTTATTAATATAAAAATATATTCCTGTTGTAACACCTATTATTAATAATATTATTATAACAATAGTAATAATTCTTTTAAAATCTAACATACTATCCCTCCATTTTTTTATTTAATTCCTATGTTAGACAAGTTGATTTTAGAACAAATTTATTTTAATTTACATTTTTGGCTAGTAAAAAATTTTTTATTTAAAATATCGGTCATTTTAATGTGTATATTGTGTGAAATTGTTTGACAAACTGCCTATTTCCGTATAAAATTATAGTTAATGTAAAATGCTTTTTAAGCGAAAGGAGAACTATATGAACACATTATTACATGTAGGACTTGATGTAGGTTCTACAACCGTAAAAATAGCCGTAATGGACGAAAATTTAAACACTATATATACTAACTACCAAAGGCATTTTTCTGATACTAAAAATACAGTATGTAATGTATTAGAAGATTTAATTAATCGCTTTAATAATTGCGAATTCACTATAGCTTTGACAGGTTCTGGAGCAATGTCAGCTGCTAAATTTTTAGATTTAGAATTTATCCAAGAAGTTGTTTCTTGTAAAAGAGCTGTTGAAAAATATATTCCAAAAACGGATGTTGTTATAGAGCTTGGTGGCGAAGATGCTAAAATTATTTATTTTGACAAATCTATAGAGCAACGTATGAATGGTACTTGTGCAGGCGGAACTGGTGCTTTTATAGACCAAATGGCCTCTTTGCTAAATACTGATACTGAAGGTTTAAATGAACTTGCCAAAAATCACAAAATGATTTATCCAATTGCTTCTCGTTGTGGAGTTTTTGCAAAAACAGATATTCAACCTTTATTAAATGAAGGTGCTGCTAAAGAAGATATTGCAGCTTCTATTTTTCAAGCAGTAGTTAATCAAACTATTAGTGGACTTGCTCAACGGAAGACCAATTAGAGGTACAGTTGCCTTTTTAGGTGGCCCTTTAAATTATTTATCAGAATTAAGAGCTCGTTTTATAGAAACTTTAAAATTAACAGATGACCACATTATAATTCCAGAAGAAGCTCATTTGCTTGTTGCAAAAGGTGCTGCTTTGGATTCTGTAAATACAAAACCTGTATCTGTAGAAAAACTAAAAAGTAAAATAACAGTACTAAAAAATTCTCATGATAATACTACAAATCCTTTAGCTCCTTTGTTTAAAACAAATACTGAATATGAAGAATTCAAACAAAGACATGAAAAGGATAAAGTAAAAAAAGGAGATTTAGCTACATACGAAGGCGATGTATTTGTAGGTATTGATGCTGGTTCTACAACAACTAAATTAGTTGCTATAGATAGAGAAGGTACTCTTCTTTATTCTTTATATGGTAGCAATGAAGGCAACCCTTTACAAAGTGTTATAAAAATGTTGAAAAAGTTTTATTCTGTACTTCCTTCAAAAGCTGTAGTTAGATATAGTGGTGTTACAGGATATGGCGAAAAACTTATTCAAACTGCTCTTAATGTAGATTTAAATGAAATAGAAACAATTGCGCATTACACTGCTGCAAAAGAATTTATGCCTAATGTTACTAGTATTGTTGATATTGGTGGACAAGACATGAAATATATAAAAATGAAAAATGGTGCAATAGACAATATTATGCTTAACGAAGCTTGTTCTTCTGGATGTGGTTCATTTATTGAAACATTTGCTAAGAGTCTAAATTTGACTATCGAAGAGTTTGTAAACTCAGCTCTAGAAGCAAGAAGACCTGTTGATTTAGGTTCAAGATGTACTGTTTTTATGAACTCAAAAATTAAACAAGCTCAAAAAGAAGGTTATACAGTTGGAGACATTTCTAGTGGTCTTTCATATTCTGTTATAAAGAATGCTATTCAAAAGGTTATGAAAGTAAGAGATGTAAAGACATTAGGAGCTCATATTGTTGTACAAGGTGGTACTTTTTACAATGATGCTGTCTTAAGAGCCTTTGAGTTGATTGTTGGAAGAAATGTTGTACGACCTGATATTGCTGGTCTAATGGGAGCATATGGTGCTGCTTTACTTTCTAAAGAACAATATGAAGCTAACATGGATATGGAATATCACTCTACATTATTAAAAAATAATGAGTTAGATAAATTAGAAATTACTACTTCTCATGTACGTTGTAATGGATGCGAAAACCATTGTTTACTTACAATTAATAAGTTTAGTAATGGTTCTAAATATATTTCTGGTAATCGTTGTGAAAAAGGAGCCGGAAATTTATCTGAAATAAAAAATTTACCTAATGTTATGAAATATAAATATGAAAGATTATTTAATTATATACCTTTATCTGAAGAAGAGGCTACTCGTGGAACTATAGGTATACCAAGAGTTTTGAATATGTATGAGGATTATCCTTTCTGGTTTACTTTTTTAACTAACTTAGGATTTAGAGTTATTATTTCAGAAAAAAGTAATAGAAAGACTTATGAAAAAGGTATGGAATCAATGCCATCAGAGTCTGTGTGCTTCCCTGCCAAACTTTCTCATGGACATATTATTAGTTTATTAAAACAAGGAATAAACACTATATTTTATCCATGCGTTCCATATTCTAGAAAAGAATATGATAAAGCAGATAATCACTATAATTGCCCTATTGTAATCTCTTATTCAGAGGTTTTAAAGAATAATGTTGAAGAGTTAAAAGATAAAAATGTAAAATTTTTAAATCCATTTTTACCATTTGACCCAAAAACTCTTACAGAAACAATATTAGACTTACCTGAATTTAAAGAATACAATTTTAACAAAAAAGAAGTATTAGAAGCTGCTAAAAAAGCTGAAGCAGAATATCAAAACTATAAGAATGATATTAGGAAAAAAGGCGAAGAAACATTAAAATATATAAATGATAACCATTTACATGGTATTGTTCTTGCTGGAAGACCTTATCATACAGACCCTGAAATTAATCATGGTATAGATACTTTAATTACAAGTTTAGGTCTATGTGTATTAACTGAAGATAGCGTTTCCCACTTAACTGAAGCAAAACGTCCTTTAAGAGTTGTTGACCAATGGGTATATCATGCACGATTATATGCTGCTGCAGATTTTGTCGGCAAAACGGATAATCTAGAGTTAGTACAACTAAATTCTTTTGGATGTGGTGTTGACGCAGTAACAACTGACCAAGTAGAAGAAATATTATCAAGCTATGGTAAGATGTATACACTAATAAAAATAGACGAAATAAACAATTTAGGTGCTGTACGTATTCGTATTCGCTCTCTTTTGGCTAGTATGAAAAAGCGTGAAAATTTAGAGCAAACACATGAAAATGGAGATTATGAATGTAAAAAGAAAATATTTACAAAAGACATGAAAAAGGATTATACAATTTTAATTCCTCAAATGGCACCTATTCACTTTGAACTATTAGAAAGTGCTGTACGTGCATCTGGATATAATGTTGAATTATTACGTGAATGTACAGACCACACGGTTGAAACTGGATTAAAATATGTAAATAATGATGCTTGTTATCCATCTATTTTAACAACAGGTCAAATGATTGAGGCACTACAGTCTGGTAAATATGATTTAAACAAAACTGCTTTAATTATGTCACAAACAGGTGGCGGTTGTAGAGCAACAAACTATATAGGATTTATACGTAAAGCTTTAAAAGATGCCGGATTTGAAAACGTTCCTGTAATTTCTTTTAACGTTGTAGGTATGGAAAAAATGCCTGGCTTTAAAATAACAGTGCCTTTAGTTGAAAGACTATTAAAAATGGTTGTTTATGCCGATTTGCTTCAAAAAATGCTTACTAAAAATAGAGCTTATGAAGTAAATAAAGGTGAAACTCAAAAACTATTTGACGAATGGATGGAAAAATGTAAAAAATTATTAGAAAAGTCAAGTTTAAAAGAATTTAAACAAAGTATTTATGATATTGTTAATGACTTCGAGAATATAAAATTAGACACTTCTATAGAGAAACCTAAGGTAGGTATCGTTGGTGAGGTTTTAATTAAATATCATCCTTTTGGAAATAATTTTGTTGCTAATAAATTAGAAGAAGAAGGTGCAGAGGTCATTCTTCCAGACTTTATGGGATTTGTTAAATTTATAGCAACTCATAAAATAACATTTAATCAATTAATAAAAACAGATAAAATGAAAGCTAAAATATTTAAAACTGCTATAAAATTAATTGATATATTAGAAAAAGATGAGCGTATTGCTCTTGCTAATTCTAAAAAAGGTTATTTACAACCTTGCAACATTTGGGAATTAGAGGATAAGGTAAAAGATATTTTATCTATAGGTAATCAAACCGGTGAAGGTTGGTTCTTAACTGCAGAAATGATTGAATATATAGAACATGGTATACCTAACATTGTTTGTGTTCAACCTTTTGCTTGCCTTCCAAATCATGTTGTTGGTAAAGGTGTTATAAAAACAATAAGAAATAAATTTCCAGAGGCTAACATAGCTCCTATAGATTATGATCCTGGAGCAAGTGAAGCAAATCAAACAAATAGAATTAAACTTTTAATGACTGTTGCTAAAGATAATTTGAACAATAAAAATAACCATATTAAATCTATAGAGATTGAAAATGAAGTAAATAAACAAGAATTATATTCTTAAAATTGAAAAACTGTGTAATGTATATTGTTACACAGTTTTTTATTTTAATATAAGCAATATTATTTTATTTTTCTTCTTATTTATTATAAATAATTATTCACTTTTTCCTATTCTTTTCTTTATTTCTTTTATTTTCCCTTTTGTTTCTATATAACCTAGTTGATATAAATAATTCATTTTCTTTGTATCTAATAAGTGAATATCTTTAGTTGTTATTTTTATTAAGTAATCTGCTCCTTCTACTTCATAATTTGCAAGTTCATGGCATAGTATATCCATCCCTCTCATTAAAACATCTATAAAATTAATTTCTTTCTTATTTTTTATTTCATTTTGAAAAACTATAGAAACTACCTCATCTGCTCCACATTCTTTTAGCTCTCTCCATGGAATATTTTCCCTTGTTCCTCCGTCAATTAACAAATCTCCCTCAAATTCTACTGGACTAAACACTCCAGGATAGCTACAGCTTGCCATTACTGCCTTTCCTATATCTATATCATTAATATATTTTATTTCATCTGAATATGTATTTCTGTTTTTTATTGAAGAAAATACGTATATTTCTCCCGTGCACATATTTATTGACGGAATTAACAAATTTGTCTTAATTTCATTTATATTTTTTATTCCTTTTTTTAAGCATTCTTTATTAACTAATTTTTCTATTTTGCTTCCGCTATTCAAACCTGTTATTTGTATTTTTCTTTTTACTATAAGGTTGAATATTAATTTAAATATATTTTTCGCATCAACATATCTTATCTTATTAGCATATTTTTTAAAAATTTCATAAATCTCGTCTGCACTATATCCTATAGAATATAAACAAGCTACTATACTCCCAGATGATGTCCCCGCTATGTAGTCAAACTTTATATTTTCTTCTTCAAAAGCCTTTAAAGCCCCTATATGTGCAACTCCTTTTATTCCCCCACCCGCAAAGCAAATCCCTGTTTTCATCTTACCACTTTCCTTTTCCAATACACAATTTTAAATAAAAAAACTAGTTTTCTATAAGTATTCAATCTTTATAAATTATATTAAAATATATTAAAAAAATTCTTATATGTACTAGGAAATTTAAAGAACTTTTCTATTGCACAACATATCTTACTTTGCAATACCTTTTTCTGTTACTCTATTTAGCAAAAAAAAATACAGAGCGTATTTTGCTCTGTATCTTTTTGGCGGAAGCTGAGGGATTTGAACCCTCGCGGCCCTTGCGAACCCTAACAGTTTAGCAAACTGTCCCCTTCAGCCACTTGGGTAAGCCTCCATTTTAGTTTTATAATTAAAAAACAAAAAGCCAGTATAAAATCTGGCTTTCTATTTTCTCTTTGGCGCAGAGGGTGGGATTCGAACCCACGGTAGGCTATTAACCTACGCCAATTTTCAAGACTGGTGCCATAAACCAACTCGACCACCTCTGCAAGTGCTACTAATCTATACCAGTAACAGTATATATATTAACACATTTAATCTATATTTGTCAATAGAAAATTTTAGAAATTTTAGTTTTACAAACTGTATATAACTTGCTATAATAAATGTTACTTTTTTATGTTTCAAATTAGATATAGTACACCACTAATTTTATTTTTTTATCTTTAAATGTCTAAAAATTTCTTGCTATGCATATTAGCCTATTCTATATTTATTTCTGCAAAATCTTCTACTACTTTTATACCTTTAATAGGTTTTTCTATTAAATATTGTCTAGTTGTATCTCTCAAATGAGTACATATTATTTCTTTTCCATATTCAGTATGCAAATCTCTCAAATTATTTACTCCCATATGGCATTTATCACCTTCTAAAAGTGATGAATCTGCAATTAATATCTTAGAATTTTGTATTATTCTTTTTACTCCATCACAAATTCCAGTATCTCCTGTTAGCCCTACTTTATTATTTATTACATAACCTACTGCAGGCTTTTCTTCTCCATGAGATACTTGATATGAGTTGATCTTATATCCATTTATTTCTATTTCATTATCTAGTGTTTCTATAATATCTACATTAAATCTATTAAATTCTTGCTCATCTTCGAAATTATATGCATTAAACAATTCTATAACTTTTTTTCTTATTCCTAATGGGCCTATTATTGTTATTTTGTAGTTTTCCTTGTAATATGCACAAATATGCTTCAAGAAGAATGGTATATCTGCTGTATGGTCTCCATGTTTATGTGTAATAACAATTGTTTTTATTTCTTTACAGTCTAAACCTTGTTTTAATAACTGTTTTAATGTTCCATTTGGCATGTCTACTATTATTTTGTTGTCTATTAATGTACATGCACTATTATATTTGGTGTATATTGCACCTGTTCCAATTAATTTTATATTCATCTATTTAACCTCTTTCTCCATTTATTGCTTTTTTTATTGCTTGCTTTTCTTCCTCTGATAAAGTATATTCTGATGTTCCATTCTTTATAGGTTTTGCATATATATTTGACATTTCTCTTGAATATATTCCATTTAAAACTATACCATCATTATATTTGTCTAATATTGCTAATGCAAAACTTAAATTGCTTCCTGTGTCTTTAAAAGCACTATACCTAACAATTCCTATTTTTTGAACACACACATCTATGTTTTTTTGTAATTCATCACAATATATATTCAATTTTTCTTGATTTTTTGCTACTTCTTCTATCCTGTCCATATATCTATTTAATGTTACATCTATTCTTTCTTCTTTCCCCAATCTTTTCATAAAATGTGCATAACTATTTCTTAATTTAGATAATTTTATACTATTTAATATATATAATATTATTAGTATTAGCATTCCTATTAACATTATTATCAAAAAAGCATCAGTTCTTAATATTTCTAATATACTCTCCATTTTCCATTCTCCTTTGTTTAGTTTTTTATAAAAATTAATATTTTGTACGTGATGCAAACTGCTACAAAATCTAATTTCTGCCTTATACTCTACAAAAATTTGTCATACTATGATTATTTTTCTAGAATATAAAAAATTTTGAGCATATATAATAATTAATATATGCTCCATTTATTTTTACCTATTTATTATATCTAAAAGTCTTTCTAATTCTTCATTATTAGCGTATTTTATTATGATTTTCCCACTTCTAATTCCTGCATCTAGTTTTACTTTTGTTCCAAAAAATCCTTGGAATCTATCTTCTATATCTCTATATATTGCTTCATATTTTTTTCTTTCTGCCCTTGTTGTTTTGTTTACATTCTTTTTATTTTTAATATTCTGCTCTATATCTCTTACAGATTTTCCTGTTTCTATTACTTTTAATGCTATTTCATATTGCTCATCTGGTTCAAATGCAAGTAATGACCTACAATGACCTTCTGAAAGTTTTCCTTCTAACGCTAAGTCTATTACTCTTGGATCCAAATTTAATATACGTAGGCAGTTTGTTACTGTACTTCTATTCATTCCCATTACATCTGCTAAAGCTTGTTGTGTTATTCCATATTCATCTATTAATTGTCTAAAACCTCTTGCTTTTTCTATTGGGTTTAAATCTTCTCTTTGTATATTTTCTATTAAAGCTATTTCTTTGTTTCTTCTTTCATCATTTTGTCTTACTATACAAGGAATCTCTGTAAGTCCTGCCTTTTTAGAGGCTCTCCATCTTCTTTCTCCTGCTACAATCTCGTAATAATCATCCTTTTTAGTTACTATTATAGGTTGAATTACTCCATATACTTTTATTGATTCTGCTAATTCTTCTATAGATTCCATGTCAAAATTTCTTCTTGGTTGATTTTTATTTGGCTCTATATCTATAATTTTTATTTTTTGAACAACTTCACCATCTTGAGGTTCTTCTTTCACTTCTTCAATTATTTCTTTATTTGCAAATAAAGCATCTAATCCTTTTCCTAAACCTGTATTTTTAGCCATCTCTAGTTCCTCCCTTTAATTTTCTATTTCATATGCTTAGCTTTTTGCTCTTCTTCATTCTTTTTTATAAATTCTTTTACAAATTTATCATACGATTTTGCCCCTTTAGATTTTGGGTCATAGACTGAAATTGGCATTCCATAACTTGGAGCCTCACTTAATCTAACATTTCTAGGTATTACTGTTTTATATACTTTGTTTTCAAAATATTTATTTACCTCTTTTACAACCTGGTTAGATAAGTTTGTCCTAATGTCAAACATTGTTAATAAAGCACCTTCTACCGTTAAGTTTTTGTTCAAATGTTTTTTTACTAAATTTATTGTATTTATTAGTTGTCCTAATCCCTCTAACGCATAATATTCGCATTGTACAGGAATTAGAACACTATCTGATGCAGTAAATGCATTCAATGTAATTAGTCCTAATGATGGTGGACAATCTATAATTATATAATCGTATTTGTCTTTTTGGTTATCTATCTTTTCTTTTAATCTTTGTTCTCTTGACATCATAGATACTAGTTCTACCTCTGCCCCTGCTAAATTGATATTTGAAGGGCATACTTCTAAATTTTTTACCATTGTTTGTTGCACTGTGTTTTCTATTTCTATGTCATCAACTAGTACATCATAAACTGAAAAATTTACATCTTTATCTATACCTAGACCACTTGTTGCATTTCCTTGTGGGTCTGCATCTATCATTAATACTTTTTTCCCTCTTTTAGCTAGTATAGTGCTTAAATTAACTGCGGTTGTAGTCTTTCCAACCCCACCTTTTTGATTTGCTATTGATATTACTTTTCCCACTAGAATTACCTCCATCACTTTTTTATTTAACATATTAATAATATAAAAATATACAAAAAAAGTCAATAATTATTTGAATATTTATTGACTTTTTTTATACATTCTTTTTGCAATTCTCAGTCTTCTAATATTTAATGAAAATTTTAGATAAATATTATCTAAAAGCGTTCTTTTTATAGTGGTTCTTTTGATGGCAAACCCGCTTTACGTGGATATTTTGAAGATGTTTTAGTAACTTTCCTTACTATAACAATATTTCTTATAATATCACTATCTGGTAGTGTTATTTGTTCTACTTTTTCTATTTGTCCTCCTAATATTTTTAAAGCATTACTAGATGCTTCTATTTCCTCTTGCACATTTGACCCTTTCATACATATGCATAGTCCGCCAACTTTTACTAATGGTAATAAATATTCTAATAATACATTTAAAGCTGCTACAGCTCTAGATGTAGCTACATCATATGTCTCTCTGTTTTCTTTTGCAAAATCTTCTGCTCTTGAATGTACTGTTTCTATATTCTTCAAATTTAATTTATCTATTATCTCATCTAAAAACTTTATTCTTTTATTAAGTGAATCAACAAGAGTATACTTTGCTTCATTATTTACTATATTTAAAGGTATTCCTGGGAAACCGGCTCCAGTTCCTACATCTACAACAGAATTTTCTTTTTGTATATATTTTTGTATTGTTATAGAATCTATAAAATGTTTTAAAATTACCTCTTTTGGCTCTGTAATTGCTGTCAAATTAATTTTTTCATTCCATTCTAATAAGCTATTCATATATTCATAAAATTGTTCTACCTCTTTGTCTTTTATTTTTACATCTATTTTATTAGATTTTTCTTTTAACTCTATTGAAAATTCTTCTAACTTCATACTATTTCCTTTCTTTTAAAGTTTCTAAATAAATTAGTAATACTGATATATCAGCTGGTGAAACCCCTGATATTCTAGACGCCTGTCCTACTGAATTTGGTCTAATTTTATTTAATTTTTGTCTTGCTTCTAATCTTAATCCTTTTATATCTTCATAATTTATATCTTGTGGTAATTTCTTTTCCTCTAATTTTTTAAATTTTTCAACTTGTTCTGCTTGCAATTTTATATAACCTTCATATTTTAGTTCTATTCCAACTTCTTTTTGTACTTGTTCATCTAAAATAGTTCTATCCTCGTCTATTGATGCTAATGCCTCATATGTAAGCTCTGATCTTTTTATTAAATCTGCTAATTTTACACCTGTTGTAATTGGTGAAGAGCCATAGTTTTCTAACAATTTATTCACTTTTTCAGTTGGTTTTATCGTTTTATTTCTTACTCTTGCAATTTCTTCTTCTATGTTTTTCTTTTTATTTAAAAATCTTTCATATCTTTCATCAGAAACTAATCCAACATCATGTCCTATTTTTATTAATCTCATATCTGCATTATCTTGTCTTAATAAAAGTCTGTATTCGGCTCTAGAAGTCATCATTCTGTAAGGTTCGTTAGTTCCTTTTGTTACAATATCATCAATTAAAACTCCTATATATGCCTGTGATCTATCAAGTATTACTGGCTCTTTTCCCTTTAATTTTAAACTAGCATTTATTCCTGCAATTAATCCTTGACAAGCTGCTTCTTCATAACCAGATGTCCCATTAGTTTGACCTGCAAAAAATAATCCTTCTATTCCCTTATATTCTAATGAAAGTTTTAAATTTGAAGGTATAATACAATCATATTCTATAGCATATGCTGGCCTTGTAAACTCTGCATTTTCTAGTCCTGGTATAGTTCTATACATTGCTATTTGAACATCTTCTGGAAGAGAAGAACTCATCCCTTGTATATACATTTCGTCTGTATTTCTTCCTATTGGTTCAACAAATATTTGATGTCTTTCTTTATCTGCAAATCTTACTACCTTATCTTCTATAGATGGGCAATATCTTGGCCCTGTTCCTACTATTTCTCCTCCATATAAAGGTGATCTATGTAAGTTTTTTCTTATTATTTCATGTGTTTTTTCATTTGTATATGTTAGATAGCATGGTAATTGTTCTATATTTTCGTCAATTTTATCATCAAAAGAAAATGCTTCTGGCTTTTTATCTCCTTCTTGTATTTCCATTTTAGAAAAATCGATACTATTCTTATTAATTCTAGCAGGTGTACCTGTTTTAAATCTTACTAATTCTACTCCATTTTTCTTTAAAGCATCAGATAATCTATTAGATGGAAATACGCCATCAGGACCACTTTCAAAAGAAGTTTCTCCTATGAAAATTTTTCCTTTTAAATACGTTCCTGTTGCAACAATTATACTATCTACATCATATATTGCTCCAATATTTGTTTCTAAACTTTTCACCTTCCCATTTTCTATTGTTATATCGACTATTTCAGCTTGTTTTAAATATAAATTTTTCTGTTTTTCTAAAGTATGTTTCATCTCTGCTTGATATTGTTTTCTGTCAGCTTGTGCTCTTAAAGAGTATACAGCAGGCCCTTTAGAGGTATTTAACATACGCAATTGTGTGAAAGTTTTGTCTATGTTCTTCCCCATTTCACCCCCTAGACAATCTATTTCTCTTACTAAGTGTCCTTTAGAACTTCCACCTATATGTGGATTACATGGCATATTTGCAACAGCTTCCAAAGATATTGAAAACAACAAAGTCTTCATTCCCATTCTTGCTGCTGCAAGTGCTGCTTCACAGCCAGCATGTCCTGCACCTATAACTGCTATATCATATTTTCCAGCATTGTATTTCATTTTTTATCACATTCCTTTCTATAATTCAAATTGCTTTCTAAATTTTACCTATATGTTTTTCTGTTTTTTTTCATAAAATTTGTTCGTTATTTGTGAAACAAAATGGCAGTGTTCGCTAAACCTTTTTGACAATTCGACATTGTTTTTTGTTTATAAATAAGCATTCCGTTTTTATGTGTCGATTTTTGTCGAATACACTTTTAAAAAAATGTTTCACAGAAATTTTGCAATGTTTCACGGAACTATTTTTTCATATTTTTCTTATTTTTTACCTATATGTAAAATTTATATTTCATACACATCCTTTTATATTTTTTGCTTTAATCTTTAAGTATCAGTTCAAAAAAATTCTTTTCAGAATCAAAAATAAAACATTTTTATATTGTATTTGTAAAATTACATATTTGTATGATTAAAATGTCTTATTTTTCATTCTCGTGCGTTTTGACTTGTTTTTTATATTTTTTCTAAACCAGTTTTATTTTCCTAAACAAAATTTAGAAAATATTTCATTTATTATATCCTCTGTTACATTTTCTCCTGTTATTTTTCCTAAGTCATCTAAAATTTGTCTTATATTTATAGAGATTATATCTATTGGTAAATTTAACTGTATAGAATTAATTGCGTTTTCTAAATTTTCCATTGCTTTTACAATTTGATTTTTATGTCTTATATTTGTTATAACATTTCCACTATCTAAATCTAATTCCTTAATGTTAAACATTCTTTCAATTTCTTCATATAGTTCATCTATTCCATTTCTATTTTTAGCAGATATCTTTATTATTTTTTTACCTGTATTTTTTAGTTCTTCTACATTTTCTAAATTTTTATCTATCACATCTATTTTATTTAATAAAATAATTGCCTTTTTGTCTTTTAATAAACCTATTATTTTTAAGTCTTCTTCGCTCAAGTCTTTAGTATTATCGAATATAGCAAGTATCAAATCTGCATCTTTAGCCACTTTTATAGCTTTTTCCACGCCTATCTCTTCTATCTTATCTTTAGTTTTTCTTATTCCTGCTGTATCTACTATTTTTAAAGGAATTCCTCTTATTGTTATCATTTCTTCTATTGTATCTCTTGTAGTTCCTTCTATATCGCTTACAATAGCTCTTTCTTCATTTATTATTGTATTTAAAAGAGATGATTTCCCTGCATTTGGTCTACCAATAATTGCTGTTTTTATTCCTTCTTTTAAGATTTTCCCCGTATTAAAGCTATCTTTCAATTTCAACAACTCACTCTTTACATTTGCAAAAACGCCTAATACTTTCTCATTTGTTGTGTCTTCTATGTCATATTCAGGATAGTCTATTTGAGCTTCTATATCAGCCATTACATCTAATAACTCGTGTCTTATCTTTGATATATCTTTAGATAAAAATCCTTGTAATTGGTTTATTGAAGCTTTTGCTTCTTTTTCCGATTTACTATTTATTATATCTATTATTGATTCTGCCTGTGACAAATCTATTCTTCCATTCAAAAAAGCCCTTTTAGTAAATTCTCCTGGTTCAGCAAGAATTGCTCCATTTTTCAAGCATTCTTCTAGTATTCTTCTTTCTACTATCATTCCTCCATGTGAATTGATTTCGCACATATTTTCTTTTGTATAACTTTTAGGGTTTTTAAAAAAAGATACTAATACTTCATCTATTTTTTCACCATTTGTATTGTCTATAATATATCCATATTGCATGGTGTACCCTTTTATACTATTAACATCTAACTCTTTCTGATTTTTTGTAATAAATATTTTTTTTAATATTTCAAAACAATTATTACCACTCATTCTTATTATTCCTATTCCACCATTTCCTACGGCAGTCGATATTGCAGCTATTGTTTCCATTTTTTTCTCCTTTTTTACATTACTTTTCTTGCAATTGATACATATAAAAACTATAAATAGGTATACATATTGTAGCTAATAATAATATACATTTAAAATATATTATATTATTCAATATACTAGCTATAAGTAATAAAATATATCCTATTATTCTTCCTATCTGCATGATAATATTTATAAAAATTTGATTTTCTATTATATATTTTTCCTGAATTCCATTATCAAAATTATTAAATCTTTCTATGTTAAATATAACTTCTAAGATAATTATAAAAATACTACTTACAAAATTATATAAAATCAATTCCAATTTTCCTATATTTATTAATAAGCTTATTACACTTATTACTGATAACAGTCCGCATAATATTAATATATTTTTTATGTTCCTTTTTTTGTAAAATTTTTTAAATATGTATAGTGATAACATAGAACATATTGAAAATATTGTATTTAAAACTCCTAATTGAAAATTAGTCTTAAATGTCATTATTATAATTATTGTTATCAACGTAGGAATAATATTTAATAATACTCCATAAAGAATAGATGCTTTATATATAACCTTTAATCTTTTATTTTTTTGATTATTTTTTATCTCTTTTAAGAAACCTGTTAAATTAAATTTTTCTTTGTTTTCATTTTCTACTTTTATTCGTAACGATATTAGTACTTGTATAATAGCCAAAATCATTATATATCCAGATACTTTGTAAAAAGAAAGTAATTCTATTGATGTTCCCAATATTAATGGCATTACTATTTTCACAATACTTCTTATTATTTTTTTATTAGCAGTATATTTAATTCTATTTTTATTATTTGTTACATACCCAACTAAGTTGTCACATGGCCCCCAATATGTAGTTTCTGAAACTCCTAATATAAAAGCTATAAAAACTATATAGTTTTGAATATTTTGTTTTAAAAAAACAATTATAATTACAAATATGCATTTTAAAAATATACCAATCCTATATATATTAGCTATGTTATATTTTTTTAAAAAGAATCCTAATATGTACATACTAATCGCTGTAATCGCATAATCTATTATATAATAAACCGCTACATAACCTATATTTTCATTTGTTATATTTAATAAATAAGCTACTAAAAAAGTACTTAAAAATAAGTCTATTATTGAATTTATTATTTCACATGCCATTAATGATTTTGCACTTTTGCTCAATTTTTCTGTTTCCATTATTATATTTTCCCTTTCATATATTTTTATATTTATTCTACTATAAAAGTCAAAGTACTAGATTAATATAAATATATAAAAATATACTTAAATTAAAATCTTCACTTTGACTTCTGATTTTATTATATTAAATTATTTCTTTGCAATTACTATTCTTCTATTTTCACCTTCGCCAATACTATATGTCTCTATTCTTGCATTATTTTGCAATTTGCTATGTATAATTTTTCTTTCATATGCATTCATTGGCTCTAATGTAATATTTTTTCCTGTTTTCAACACAGTTTTTGAAACTTTTTCAGCTAATTCTTCAAGTATTTTTTCTCTTTTTTCTTTATAATTTGCTATATTTAATATAACTTGGATTCTTTCCTTAGTGTTTTTATTGGCTATTGAAGATAGTATTACTTGTAAAGAATTTAACGTTTCTCCTCTATATCCTATAAGTAATCCTGATGCATTTCCGTCTATATTTATTTTTATTGTGCTATCTTCTATTTTTACATCATATTCTAAGCTTTCACCTACACTGCTTATAAACTTTCTTAAAAATTCTTCTATCTCTTTTTTGGCACTTTCAATTTCATCTATATTTTTATTGTACTCTTTGTTTTTTGCTTTTTCTTGGTAATTTGTTGTTTCTTTTACATTTTTGTTTTCTTTTACTGTTAATTCTACTTTTACTACTCTAGGTGCTAATATACTAAAAAAACTTCTTTTTTCTTCATTTTCTAACACTTTAATTTCTACTTTATCTTTAGAAACATTTAATTTTTTTAAGCCATTTTCTATTGCTTCTGTTGTTGTTTTTCCTTCTGAAATAATACTGTTAGGCATCTTCTTGTCCCTCCTTAGAGTTCATAAATTTATTTATTATAAGTCTTTCAAAAATCATTAAGATGTTACTTACTAACCAATATAATGCAAGTCCTAAAGGAGCTATTGCAGCAATTGATATAGACATTATTGGCATCATATATGACATTGATTTGTTCATTTGTTCCATGCTTTCTGTTTCTGCAGATTTTACTTCATTGTCATTTTTACTATTTTGTGTCTTAGTTGTTAATCTTATAGATATAAATGATGTTATAACATATAATACAGGTATTACATATACTTTCCAATCATTTAAGCTTTGTGTTGGAACTTTACTTAAATCTAGTCCTAAGAATTCCATATTAATTCTTAATTCTTCTAATTGATTCTTTCTATTTTCCAATTCTTCTCTATTTTCAACGTTTTCGTCATTTAAATTATTTAATATTTCTTGGTAATCTGATTCTACCTTATCAATAATTGCTATTTCTTTATATGTTGACTTTGTATCAGTTTGTTCTTCTATTTTTTGTTTATATTCATTAAACAATTCTGAATTTTGTACTTTTTTCATATATGTAAGAGGTTGACTTACAAGCCAGAAAACTGCAAGAATTATAACTAATTGTAAAATTGCACTTAAGCATCCACTAAATGGACTCATATTTTCTCTTTTATATAATTCTATCGTTTCTTGATTTAATTTTTCAGGATCGTTTTTATATTTTTCCCTTATACTGTTCATTTCTTGTTGCATTTTTGTAGTTTTTTTCATTGTTTTTTGTTGTTTTATAGTAATTGGTATTAGTATTATTCTTAATAATATTGAAAATATAATAATAGCAATACCATAATTGTTAAAAAGATTATATAATGCATTTAATATATAACCAAATAAGCTTGATATAGCTCCCATACTCTATTGTTTCCTTTCATTTTATTTTAAAGGGTCATATCCACCTTTACTAAATGGATTGCACTTTAAAATACGTTTAATTCCTAAAAAACATCCTTTTATTATTCCATACTTTTGTATTGCTTGCATTGTGTATTCTGAACAAGTTGGATAATATTTACATTTTATTCCAAAATAACTTAATATTGGAGAAATTGTCTTTTTATATATTTTTATTATTTCAATAAACAATCTTTTCATCTATACATTCCTGCTCTATTAAATAATTCTATTATATCTTGACTAACATTTTTATAATTATTATTTAATACATTTGCTTGCTTATTCCATATAAATACTATATTATACCCTTTTTTCAAATTTTCTTTTTGCAATCTATAGCTTTCCCTTATTAATCTTTTTAGCCTATTTCTTTTATTAGCTTTAGCTATTCTTTTATTTACTGCTATTCCTATTTTGTTTAAATCTTCATTATTTTTTGATATATATATAGTTACATACTTTCCTTTATAAAATTTACCCTTATTTAAAACATTTTTAAATTCATAATTCTTTTTTAATGTCTTTATTTTCCTCACTTTAAATTTCCTCCTAAAGCAAAAGGATAAATTTTACTCATACAATATTAAGTAATTTACAAAAAAGACCACATAATTAAATATACGTGGCCTCTAGTTTTACGCACTTATTTTTTTTCTTCCTTTTGCACGTCTTGCTTTTAATAAATTTCTTCCTGATCTAGTTTTCATTCTTTTCATAAAACCATGTTCTTTTTGTTCTTGTCTTTTTTTTGGTTGAAAAGTTCTTTTCATTTTATTCGCACCTCCTGTATTTATTTACACCGTAAACGGATTATTCTCAATTAATAAGCTTACTTATTATATATTATAAAGAAATTTATGTCAATAGTTTGCTTTAAATTTAATTATTTTTTTCTTTTTTCTTGACTATTTTAATTTATTTTTATATTATAATAGAACATAGGGAAAAAAGAAGTTTTTTAATGATTTAAATCTTAAAGTTGCTTTTTGCGTAATTATTCACAGGTGTGGATAATTTTGTGGATAACTTTATTTTCCTAATATATTTTTTTGGAAGGATTGAACTAAATGCAACAAGAATTAGATGAACTTCTTACAAAAGCTAAAGAGTTATTAAAAGAAGAAACTACTAGTATTTCTTTTGATACTTGGATTAAAGATTTAGAAATAGAAAGTATTAATTCGGGAAATGTAGTTCTTAGAACACCAACTTCTTTTAAAAAAGATTACTTGGATTCTAAATACCATGAATTATTAGTAAATACTTTTAAGTTTCTAACAAACAAAGAATGTAGTGTTACGATTATTTCTAATGAAGATGCTAATAATCCTATCACTCAAAAACCAAATTCAAATTTAAACGGTGGTTATTTTAACGAAACATTAAATCCTAAGTATACATTTGATTCTTTCGTTGTTGGAAATAATAACCGTTTTGCTCATGCAGCTGCTTTAGCTGTTGCAGAAGCTCCAGCGACCTCTTATAATCCACTTTTTATATATGGTGGAGTTGGTCTTGGAAAGACCCACTTGATGCATGCAATTGGTAATGAAATTTTAAGAAACAATAAAAATGTTAATATTTTATATGTTACTTCTGAAAAATTTACTAACCAATTAATTAATGGTATTAAAGATAATACAATGGAACAATTTAGGAACAAATATAGAAATATAGATGTTCTATTAATTGATGATATTCAATTTATTGCTGGAAAAGAGAGAATCCAGGAAGAATTTTTCCATACTTTCAATACTTTGCATGAAAGTGGTAAACAAATTATTCTTTCTAGTGATAGACCTCCAAAAGATATTAACTTATTAGAAGATAGGTTAAAATCTAGATTTGAATGGGGTTTAATTGCCGATATTTCAAATGCAGATTATGAAACACGTCTAGCAATTTTAAGAAAGAAAGCTCAATTAGACAATATTGTTATAGACGATATGATATTATCTAATATTGCAAATAGGATTGATACTAACATTAGAGAATTAGAAGGAGCATTAAACAAATTAATAGCAAGATCTTCTTTAATAAATAGTCCTATTACTATGGAAATGTCAGAATGGGCAATAAATGAAATAGTGTCTTCAAAAGATAAAGTTATTTCATCTGCTTTTATTCAAGAGACAGTTGCTAAATACTTTAATATAGATGCTAGAGATTTAGTAGGTATAAAAAGATCTAACGATATTGTATTTCCAAGACAAATTGCAATGTATCTATGTAGATGCGTTCCTCAACTTTCTTTACCACAAATAGGAAAGGATTTTGGAAATAGAGATCATACAACTGTGCTGCATGCTTGCAATAAAATAGAAAAAGAAATAAAAGAAAATAAAAATACAAAGATGATTGTGGATAGTGTGAAAAACATTCTATTATCGAATCAATAGTTTTAAAATAAACAAATATTTAAGTTTTTTAAAAATATTGTTTGGAAAAATGACTGTTTGGAAAAATGATAGCAATTTCTTCTTACGGAATAGCCTCATTAGATATCCACAGGGTATTGTGAATTTTGTGTATATAACATGTTTATAAGTCACTTATCAACAAATTAAATTTTATAGTGTTAATAACTTGGCAAATTATCCACTTACTTATCAACATGAAAAAACATGGGGAAATAAACTATTCACATAGTTATCCACACAATCCACAGCACCTATTACTACTACTACTATAATTATTAAATATATATAAAGGAGTTTGATTCAAAATGAAAATCGTTTGTGAAAAGGAAAAAATCCTTAAAGCTATTAATTCCGTAACAAAAGCGGTAGCTTCTAAAACAACAATGCCTATATTAGAAGGTATACTTATTCAAACAAATGACAAAGAAGTAAAATTAACAACCTATGATTTAGAAATAGGAATAGAATATATAATAGATGCAGACATTAAAGAACAAGGAGCAACAGTAGTAAATGCAATAATGTTTAGTGAAATTATAAGAAAATTACCAGATACAGAAATTAATATTTCTTTAAATGAACAAAATCTATTAGTTATAGAATGTGAAGGTTCTTTATATAAATTAGCAACAATGAATCCAGATGAATTTCCAGAACTTCCACAAATAAATGTAGAAAATTCTATAGAAATAGAACAAAACACATTAAAAGATATGATAAGAAAAACGATATTTGCTGTAAGTAATGAAGAAAATAGACCAATTTTTACAGGATGTTTATTTGAAATTAAAAACAATAAATTAAATGTTGTTGCTGTAGATGGTTTTAGATTAGCATGGAAAAGTAAATTCTTACAAAATAATAGTAATGATTTTACAGCTGTTATTCCAGGAAGAACATTAAATGAAGTTAATAAAATAATATTAGATTCATTTGATACAATAAAAATAGGAGTTGCTAAAAACCAAGCATTATTTGAAATGGAAAATTGTAAATTAGTAACAAGATTATTAGATGGTGAATTTTTAAATTATTCTAGTGTTATACCAGAAAATTGGGAAACTAGAATAAGAGTAAATAGAAATAACTTACAAAATTGTTTTGAAAGAATTAGTTTAATATCAGCATCTAGTATAGAAAAAGAAAAGAAATATCCAGTAAAAGTATCTATAGATATAGGAAAAGTTACAATATCTTGTACTAACCAAACAGGAGATGCTAAAGAAGAAATGTATGTTTCTACAGAAGGACAAAACTTAGAAGCTGGGTTTAATCCAAAATATTTCTTAGATGCTCTTCGAGCAATAGATGATGAAGAAATTTTTGTAGATTTTGGTACAAGCATTTCACCATGTATAATAAGACCAGTAGATGATGGTGATTATAGATACATGATATTACCTATAAGACTTAAAGATTAGAAGGGAGGTTGGAAAATAGAAGTTAGAAGTTAGAAAATAGAAGATAAAAAATAGAAAAAGTTATCCACAATGTATTAATAAACTGTGTATAACTAATACGAAATTTTAAAAAATATTCTAAAATCTAACCTCCAATTTTTAACCTCAATATGTATATAAATAAAATTAAATTAAACAATTTTAGAAATTATGATGAACAAGAAATAGAGCTAGAACCAAATATAAACATATTTTATGGAGATAATGCTCAAGGAAAAACAAATATAATTGAATCAATATTTATTAGTTCTATAGGAAAATCTTTTAGAACTAACAAAGAAAATGAATTAATTAAATTTAATAAAGATTTTTCATCAATATATATAGAATATGAAAAAAGTGATAGGCAAGGAAATATAAGAATAAATATTTCTAATAAAAAAGAGATATTTATAAATGGGGTAAAAATAAAAAAATTAAGCGAGTTATTAGGAAAAATAAATACAGTTATTTTTACACCAGATGATATAAATATTTTAAAAGATGGACCACAAAAAAGAAGGCGTTTTTTAGATATAATGATAGGTCAATTAAGACCTAATTATATACATATATTAAATATGTATAATAAAACTATAGAACAAAGAAATAATTATTTAAAAAAAATAAAAATAGAAAATAAACCAGAAGAAATGTTAGAAATTTGGGATGAAAAACTAGCAGAGTATGGAGTAAAAATATACGAATATAGAAATGAATTTATAGAAAAAATAAAAAATAAAATAAATAATATTCATAAAAAAATAACAGATGAAAAAGAAGAAATAAAAATAGAATATATTTCAGATTGCAGTAATAAAGAAAATTATTTAAATATATTAAAAGAGCGTAAAAAATTAGATACAATAAAAGGGTTTACAACTAAAGGGATACATAGAGATGATTTTATGATATATATTAACGATGAATTAGTTAATGTATATGGTTCTCAAGGACAAAATAGAACAGTAATATTATCTTTAAAAATATCTGAATTACAAGTTATTTATGATGAGATAGGAGAATATCCAATTTTATTATTAGACGATTTTATGTCAGAGTTAGATGAAAAAAGAAGAAAAAACTTTTTAGAAAATATAAAAGATACTCAAGTAATTATAACTTGTACAGATAAATTAGAATTAGATAATATAAAATATAAAATATATAATGTTAAAAAAGGAGAAATATTTTAATGTATACTCATATAGGTAAAGATTATATTATTAAATCTGATAATATTATTGCTATATTGAATTTGGAAAAAATAGATAAAAACAATAAAGAAATATTAAAAAATATGAATATAAAAAAGAATATAGTAGATATTTCAAAAAATAATAATAAATCATTAATTATTTTTGAAGAAGAAAAAGTATTAAAAGGATATATAACAAATATTTCATCAACAACACTTGCAAAAAGGATTCAAAAAGAGTTAATATAAAGATAGTTATCCACAAACTATTAAAAACTTGTGGATAAAAAGTAAAAAATTTTATATTGCAATTAAAATAAAAAATTTTATAACTTCAAAGAAAGGAATGTTAAAAAAAATGGAAAAATTTGAACATAAATATGGAGCAGAACAAATTCAAGTATTAGATGGATTAGAGCATGTAAGAAAAAGACCAGGTATGTACATAGGAAGCGTATCAGCAAGAGGGCTTCACCATTTAGTATACGAAATAGTAGATAACTGTGTAGATGAAGCATTAGCAGGATATTGTAGTCATATAAGAGTTGCTATAGAACCAGGAAATGTAATAAGTGTAGAAGATGATGGTAGAGGAATTCCAGTAGATATACATCCAAAAACAAAAATTTCTGCTGCAGAAACAGTTTATACAAAATTGAATGCTGGAGGAAAGTTTGGTGGAGACAGTGGATATAAAGTATCTGGAGGTCTTCATGGTGTTGGTGCATCAGTTGTAAATGCTTTATCAACATGGTGTGAGGTAACTATTCAAAGAGATGGCGGAATATTCGAAATGAAATTTGAAAAAGGAAAAACAATACAGCCATTAACTAGAATAGGAGATTCTGAAAAAACAGGAACAAAAGTAAGATTTTTAGCAGATGGAACTATATTTGAAACTCTAGAATATGACTATGAAACATTAGAAAATAGATTTAGAGAAATGGCATTTTTAACTAAAGGATTATATATAAGCATTGAAGATAAGAGAGAAGAAAATGTAAAAAAAGCAGAATTCTGTTTTGAAGGTGGATTAAAATCATTTGTAGAATATTTAAATAAAAATAAAGAAAAATTACATCAAGATCCAATATATATAGAAAAAACAGAAGGAGATGTGCCAGTAGAAATAGCTTTTCAATATACAACAAGCTATTCAGAAAACATATACACATTTGTTAATAATATTAACACAATAGAAGGTGGAACACACTTAGAAGGATTTAAAAGAGCTTTAACAAAGACATTTAATGATTATGCAAGAAGCCACAACTTAATAAAAGAAAAAGATCCAAACTTAGTAGGAGAAGACATTAGAGAAGGTATAACAGCAGTTGTATCTGTTAAAGTAAGAGAACCACAATTTGAGGGACAAACTAAAACGAAATTAGGAAACAGTAATGTAACAGGTATAGTACAAAGCATGGTAAATGAAGCTTTAGGTGAATTTTTAGAGGAAAATCCATCAGTAGCAAAAGCAATTCTTGAAAAGTGTATAAGTGCATTTAGAGCAAGAGAAGCAGCAAGAAAAGCAAGAGAATTAGTAAGAAGAAAAAATGCTTTAGAGACAACAACATTACCAGGAAAACTTGCTGATTGTAGTAGTAAAAATCCTGCAGAATGTGAGGTATATATAGTCGAGGGAGACTCTGCTGGAGGAAGTGCAAAACAAGGTAGAGATAGACGTTTTCAAGCAATACTTCCTTTATGGGGAAAAATGCTTAATGTAGAGAAAGCAAGAGCTGATAAAATATATGGAAATGATAAATTAAATCCAGTAATATTAGCTGTAGGAGCTGGTATAGGAGCAGATTTTGATATAAGCAAAATTCGTTATGGAAAAGTAATAATAATGGCAGATGCCGATGTCGATGGTGCACATATTAGAACATTATTGTTAACATTTTTCTTTAGATATATGAGACCATTAATAGAAAATGGAAATGTATATTTAGCACAGCCACCACTATATAAATTATCTAAAAAAGGTATGGAAGATGTGTATTGTTATACAGATGAAGACTTAGATAAGGCATATAAAGAGTTAGAACAAAAAGGAATTGCAAGAGAACAATTAGCATTACAAAGATATAAAGGTCTAGGAGAAATGAATCCAGAGCAATTATGGGAGACAACTATGGATCCAGCTAATAGAATACTTGTAAAGGTAACAATGGAAGATGCCATAAAAGCAGACCAAATATTTAACATATTAATGGGTGATGACATAGAACCACGTAGAGAGTTTATTCAAAAGAATGCTAAATATGTTAAGAACCTAGATATATAGTATTGAAATATTATGTATATTATGATAAAATATACATAATATTTTTTTGTTAATAATGTATAGAAGTAAATTAAAATTTTTTAGAGCAATATGGGAGGTAGCAAAATGTGGATAATAAAAAATTTAGAAGTTTCGGGAAAAGAAAATATTAAAGAAAGTATTATAAAAGCATGTATTTATAAAAAAAAGGCTATCGTTTTTTGTGAAGATACTTTACAAAGAATAAAACAAATACGTCCAGAAAAGCCAGAGCAGCCGAGGAATGTAATTCCTATAAGGAGAGATAGAATACTGGGATACGAAAATGATGACGGTATAGAAATCTATGCATATGATTCTTTAAATGAGAGTTTTGCTGTAGCTTGGAAACGTATTAATGATAATTTATATTTATTAGAACGAATGAGGTACAAAAATAAAGTAGAAGAAATAAATTATAAAATAAATTCAGTGCTTAAGTATACTTCTATCGCATTATTAAAATTAAAAAAAAGAATATAAATATATTTTAATTAAATGCACGTAAGAGAAAAGTCTCTTACGTGCATTTATCACATAAAGCTAATATTAACTTTCAGCTAAAACTAATATTCATAATTTTTTTACCTAATATACATTGCTGCATAAATAAGCAATAAACCACAAATATTAATCAGTTGCTTGACTATAAATACACACGTAATAGCCATATTCATCCACAAGGGATTACTAACAACCATGTATTATATAAATATAATCTTAACTTCGAATATATTATTTATAATTTAACCATATATATAAATACAAAATATAATTAAAAAAAATATAATGTAAAAATATAGCTTACAAACAAATAATATATTCTTCATCGCCGACATAATATGACCTAAGATTAACCTAAGCCATATTACATCTTTGCTCGAATTATATAAAACTCTATAAAAAACCTTATATAACTCTTAGTTAGGCTAATATTAACCTTATGCTAATATTATGTGTAAAAAGATTTTTTTTATTCAAAAAATTTGAAATTATTTTAAATTAATTCCATAAGATTTATTTACCGGGTCTTTAAAGTAATTTATTTTAGGAGGAAAATAAGTAAAAAATACAAAAAATAATAATAAAATAATTATAAAAAAAATACATAAATACTTTATAGAATTATTAATTTTAGTATTTTTTATTAATAATTTATAACAAATTAATTCTCCTAAAATAATAGCTAATAAAAAAGATAAAATATCTAAAATAAAATAACATTTTCCAATAATTCCAGTATAAGTATAAAAAAATATAGTAATAAATAAAATAGCAAAAATAATAGAAACAGTTTTTGAAAAAATATAATTATTTTTATTATTATAATTTTTTAATAAAAAATACTCAATTATACTAAAAATTAACATAGGAAAAAATACTAATTTTAAATGTTCCCAAACACTTTCATTAACAGCGCTAAAAGAAGCAATAAATAGATTATTAGAAGATAGTTCAAAAGTAAAGTGTAATAAAGTACCTAATAAAATACTAAAAATAATAGATGCAATTTGCAATTTTTTTATTAATTTAATATTCAAATGAATCACCCATATAATATTATTATAAAAAAATAAAATTATTCTAAAAATGAAAAAGTAAAATAACAAAAAAAAATAATAAAAAATAAAATAATAAATAATAAAAATAAATAATAAAAAATAAATAATAAAAAATAAATA
>ERZ827452.1185-NODE-1185-length-26843-cov-6.957929_pt1 | contig 26843 bp, 23 predicted proteins | sample MGYA00519866_ERZ827452 | MGnify/ENA primary metagenome ERZ827452 (study PRJEB31778, sample SAMEA3449307) | human gut metagenome | biome: human gut; feature: human-associated habitat; material: faeces | place: United Kingdom | collected 2010/2012 ... | reverse complement strand
TAAGCTTTGACTTCAATCCCTCATTTATAAGTCTATTATCAACTCTCACCATTGCAAGCTTTATAATATCCGCCGCCGTACCTTGTATCGGTGTATTCAGTGCAACACGTTCGCCGAACTGACGTATATTATAATTCGGTGACTTCAATTCAGGGATATAACGTATTCTGTTAAGCATAGTTTTAACATAGCCGTCCTTTTTCGCCTGTTCCTTTATGCTCTCCATATAATTTCTTACGCCGTGATACTTTTCAAGATAGCTTTCAATATATGCCTTAGCCTCTTTAACCGATATATGCAAATCCTGTGCCAGTGAAAATTCACCTATGCCGTACACAATACCGAAGTTTACCGCCTTTGCACTTGAACGCTGTTCCTTTGTAACATCCTCAAGCGGTATACCAAGCACCTGTGATGCGGTAACTGCGTGAATATCCTCATTATTTCTAAACGCATTTATCATTGTTTCATCATTTGCGATATGCGCAAGCACTCTAAGCTCAATCTGTGAATAGTCTGCATCCACAAGTACATAACCCTCTTTCGCAACAAACATTTTCCTGATTTCTCTGCCAAGCTCCGTACGAGTCGGAATGTTCTGCAAATTCGGTTCTGTTGATGAAAGTCTGCCGGTAACGGTCACTGTCTGCGTAAACACTGAATGTATGCGGTGCGTATTCGGATTTACAACAGCCCGCAAACCGTCACAATATGTGCTTTTCAGCTTTGCAAGCTGACGGTATTCCATAATAAAATTAACTATAGGGTGCTTATCTCTGAGCTTTTCAAGCACATCGGCCCGGATACCGACGTCCCCGCCGGGGACATCGGCGTGGGAGCCCGCGAAATCGGCTACATGTTCGGCCAGTACAAGCGCCTGACCTCCAGCTTTGAAGGCGTGCTCACCGGCAAGGGGCTGTCCTTCGGTGGCAGCCTGGCCCGGACTCAGGCCACCGGCTACGGTCTGCTGTACCTGACCGAGGAAATGCTCCGCTGCAACGGCAAGGATCTGAAGGGCAAGACCGTTGTGGTCTCCGGTGCCGGAAACGTGGCCACCTACGCCATTGAGAAGGCCTGGCAGCTGGGTGCCAAGCCCGTCACCTGCTCCGATTCCACCGGCTGGATCTACGATCCCGACGGCATTGACGTGGCTACCCTCATCGAGGTCAAGCAGGTCAAGCGGGCACGGCTCACCGAGTACGCCAAGGCTCGTCCGAACGCCGTGTACCACGAGGGCAAGGGCGTATGGAGCGTCAAGTGCGACGTGGCTCTGCCCTGCGCCACCCAGAATGAGCTGCTGCTGGACGATGCCAAGGCATTGGTGGCCAACGGCTGCTTCGCCGTGTGCGAGGGTGCCAATATGCCCACCTCTCTGGACGCCACCGAGTACCTTCAGGACAGCGGCGTGCTCTTCGTTCCCGGCAAGGCCTCCAATGCCGGCGGCGTAGCCACCTCCGCTCTGGAAATGACTCAGAACTCCGAGCGGCTGAGCTGGACCTTCGAGGAAGTGGACGCCAAGCTGAAGGACATCATGGTGAACATCTTCCACAATCTGGACAATGCCGCCAAGGAGTACGGCATGGAGGGCAACTATGTTGCCGGTGCCAACATCGCCGGCTTCCTGAAGGTTGCCGACGCCATGCAGGCCCAGGGCATTGTGTAAGCAAGCTCTGAATATGCCAAAATCCCCGGATTTCCGAAGAAATCCGGGGATTTTTGTCAGATCGCATTCAGAAAGTCCTGAACTTCCTTCCGGTTTTTCAGCACAAGGCGCTGCGCATGCTGTGCCTTGGCAAGATACAGCTCGTCCCGGGTGTGATTTTTCCGGCGGTAGTGCCAGACCTCCTTCACCCGATGCCAGGGGACAGGCCTTCTTTGCAGGAGACCCTGCAGGCAGGCAAACCGGCCAAAGTCCAGATAAATCAGGGTATCGCACCGGGAAAGCCGGGCATCCATGGTACGGCCGTAATTGCCGTCCATGATCCAGCTCTCCAAGCTCAGCGCCCGCTCCAGGCGGCTGTCAAACTCCGCCTTTGTGGCGTTGCCGCTCCACAGACCGTCCAGAGAAATCACCGGCAGCTCCAGCTTTTCTCCCAAGGCCCGGGCAAGGGTGGTTTTCCCGCTGCCGGAGCAGCCGATAATCAAAATCCGCTTCATAGACCTCCTGCCTCAGTTCTCAACAACGCCGCATAGGAAAGTACAAAAAGCAGACAATGGGTTCCGAGTTTCCGTAGCTTAATAAGCAACGCCCCAGTAAATCATCTTGTCCGCGGGCTTTCCGCAGCAGGCGCAGACGGTGTCCAGCTTCTCCTGGGCGAAGGGGATGCAGCGAGAGGACATGCCCGCCACTTCCTTCATCTTCATCTCGCACTCCAGGCTGCCGCACCACATAGTCTTGACGAAGCCGCCGTTCTTCTCCTGAAGTTCCTTGGCCTCCTCCAGAGAGTGGGCCTCATAGATGTGCTCGTCCAGATTCTTCTTGGCCCGCTCGTACATGCCGTCGTGCACCAGCTGCAGCTGCTGAGCCACCGCGGTCTCCAGCTCTTCCAGCTTGACCACGGTCTTCTCGCCGTCGTTCCGGCGCACCAGCACGCACTGACCGTTTTCCAGATCCCGGGGGCCGCACTCTACCCGCAGGGGCACGCCCTTCATCTCGTACTCGGCGCACTTCCAGCCCATGGAGTTGTCGGAGTCGTCCATCTTCACCCGATAGCCGGCAGCCACCAGCCGATCCCGGATGGCGGAAGCGCCCTCCAGAACGCCCTCCTTGTGCTGGGCGATGGGCAGCACCACCACCTGAACGGGAGCCACCTTGGGAGGCAGCACCAGGCCGTTGTTGTCGCCGTGGGTCATGATGATGCCGCCGATGAGCCGGGTGGACACGCCCCAGGAAGTCTCAAAGGGGTTGGTCTTCTGGTTGTTCTTGTCGGTGAACTCAATGCCGAAGGCTCTGGCAAAGCCGTCGCCGAAATAGTGGGAGGTACCGGCCTGCAAAGCCTTCCGGTCGTGCATCATGCACTCGATGGTGTAGGTAGACTCCGCGCCGTTGAACTTCTCCTTCTCGGTCTTCTGACCCCGGGTGACCGGCATGGCCAGCACATCCTCGCAGAAGTCGGCGTAGATGTTCAGAATGGTTCTGGTAAAGTCCTCGGCCTCCTGGGCAGTGGCGTGGATAGTATGTCCCTCCTGCCACAGAAATTCCCGGTGGCGCAGGAAGGGGCGGGAGGTTTTCTCCCAGCGCAGGACGCTGCACCACTGATTGTACTTCATAGGAAGATCCCGGTGGGACTGAAGCACATGGGAGAAGTGATCGCAGAACAAAGTCTCGGAGGTGGGACGGATGGCGTACCGCTCCTCCAGCTTCTCACCGCCGCCCATGGTTACCCAGGCGCACTCCGGGGCAAAGCCCTCCACATGATCCTTCTCCTTCTGCAGCAGGCTTTCGGGAATCAGCATGGGCATGTAAACATTCTCCACGCCCACCTTCTTAAACTCCCCGTCCAGAATATGCTGGATGTTTTCCCAGATGGCATAGCCATAGGGACGGTATACGAAAATACCCTTGATGGAAGAATAATCGATAAGCTGCGCCTTCTTGCACACATCGGTGAACCACTGGGTGAAGTCCACTTCCATATCTGTGATCTGTTCGACCTTTTTCTCTTTTGCCATTTTATTTTCATCCTCTCAGGTTTTCTATAAAGAATCCACTTTATTATAGCATATCTGTCAAGTCTTTTCCTGTTGTTTTTTCGGCGGTTTGCTGGTATAATGAAAGAAAAGCCCAAGCCTTCTCCTGGGAGGAGAAGGTGGCTCGCAGAGCCGGATGAGGTCGCTCTCCCATACCGTCAGCCTACGAGGAGGAATTTGGATGTCCTACCCCCGCAATTCCGGCCTACAAGAAAACGCACATTCATTGCGCAAAGATATGACCAAGGAAGAGCGTCATCTCTGGTACGATTTTTTGAAGCACCTGTCTGTTCCTGTCAAGCGGCAAGTTATCTTCGGAAACTACATTGTGGATTTCTACTGTCCTCGGGCCAAAACTGTCATAGAGCTGGATGGTTCCCAGCACTATGCAGAGGCCGCCCTGATTTACGACCGAAAAAGAGATGATTTTCTTGCCAGCCTCGGACTTCTGGTTCTGCGATATACAAATCTTGACATTAGCCGCAATTTCAGAGGCGTTTGCGATCATATTTTGTCTGAATTGAGCCGCCGCGCCGATCAAATCGTTACCGTGCGGAATCGTTAAACTTGCGACCTCATCCGCCCGACCGGCACCTATACATTATTGTGCAATTGCCACCGGCAATTGTTTGATTTGAATTCGCTGCGCGGAGCACCACCCTCCCAGGGGAAGGCCTATTCGTAAATTGCGCCGTCTCTCAGGGGACGGCTTGAAAATAAATTGGAGGTTCCCATTATGAAATCCATCCGGGAAATCTACAAAATCGGCAAAGGCCCCTCTTCCTCCCACACCATGGGGCCTCAGAAGGCCGCCCTTCTGTTCCGGGAGCGGTATCCGGACGCCCGGAGCTACCAGGTCACTCTCTACGGCTCCCTGTGCAAAACCGGCGTAGGCCACGGCACCGACCGGGTGCTGCTGGACACCCTGGGAGAGAACCGGACGAAGGTGCTCTTTTCTCAGGAAAGCTGGGAAGGGATGCACCCGAATACCATGGATTTTGCCGCCTTTTCCGGCGAAAAAATCCTGGGACAGCTCAGAATTGAGTCTGTCGGCGGGGGAGATATCCGGATTCCCGGAGAGACCGAGCCTCCGGAAAGCGAGGAAATCTACATTGAGCACTCCTTTGCGGAAATCGCGGACTTCTGCAAATGGCGGTATATCGACACCCTGTCTTCCTATGTGGAGCTGAACGAGGGGCCGGAAATCTGGGACTTCCTTGCCGTCGTCTGGCAGACCATGAAGCAGTCCATTGACGAGGGACTCAGCCGGGACGGGGTGCTCCCCGGCGGTCTGGGCGTTCAGCGGAAGGCCAAATATCTCTACACCCAGGTTCCCGACGACCGGATTCCGGCGCTGCGGGAATTTCAGCAGATTGCCGCCTTCGCCTATGCCGTGGCCGAGCAGAACGCGGACAACGGCACCGTGGTCACCGCCCCCACCTGCGGTGCCTGCGGGGTGGTTCCGGCGGTGCTGCGCTATGCCCAGGAAAATCGGGGCTTTTCCGACGAGCAGATCTGCCGGGCTCTGGCCACCGCCGGAATCATCGGCAACCTGACCAAAACCAACGCCTCCATTTCCGGGGCGGAATGCGGCTGCCAGGCGGAAATCGGCACGGCCTGCTCCATGGCCGCCGCCGCTCTGGCGGAGCTTTTCGGGCAAAATCTGGATCAGGTGGAGTACGCGGCGGAGGTAGCCATGGAGCACCACCTGGGGCTCACCTGCGACCCCATCTGCGGCCTGGTGCAGATTCCCTGCATCGAGCGAAACGCCGTGGCCGCGGTGCGGGCCATGAACGCCTGCAACCTGAGCTATTTCCTCACCGGCTCCCGGAATATCAGCTATGATATGGTCTGCCGGGCTATGAAGGAAACGGGCATCCATCTGGATCACCGGTTCCGGGAAACCAGCGAGGGAGGCCTTGCCAAAATCTACCAGCGCAGGCAGGCCCGCCGGGACTGATTTTTCCCCTGTTTTTTCAGCGTAAGCTCTTGTGTTTTCCCGTCAGCGGAGTATAATTTCTTCATCATAATCTGTTACTAATCACACAAGGAAGGTTTTCCGCCACATGAACCGTTTTTTCCTGGACTGCTACATTGGCATTTCCGTTGTGATTGCCGCCATTGACAGCATTCTTGCCATCAAATCCTCCCAAAAGCACACCGCCACCGGCAAGTACCTGGCCTTTGCCTGCGCCTGCGCCGCCCTGGTGGACATCAGCTATCTGATCAGCATTCTGACGGGCAGCCACCTGTGTATGTCCGTCATGTCCAGCGTCTATTTTGTCACCATCGACTTTATGCTGCTGGGACTGCTGGCCTTTACGGTACATTTCATCAAGGGCCGGTTCTTCAAAGTCGGTCGTCGACTGATGCTTCTGGGCAATGTCTACGCTCTGTTTGAGCTGGTGGTGTTTGCCCTGAATCCCTTCCTGGGCATTGCCGTCGACTATGTACCCAGAAACACAGAGATTGCTCGGTACGCCTATCAGATGAAGCCCCTGTACATCTCCCATTTGGTCTTTTCCTATGTGCTGGTGGGCATGGTGATTTTTCTGCTGGTTTGGAAAATGTGCCAGGTTCCCAGGGAATACCGGAATCAGTACCTGTTCGTCATAGCGGGAATTCTCGCCATCGTGGCAGTGAACGCGGTGTTCCTGTTCGGCCATTCCGATGCTATTTGGGATCTGCTGGACTATTCCATCTGCGGCTACAGCCTGACCTCCTACCTGCTGTATTGGAGCTGCTTTAACTACTCTTCCCGCGGAATGCTCAACACCCTGAAAACCAGCATTTTTGAAAACGTCGGCCAGGGCATTGTCCTGTTTGATTACGAAAACCACCTGATCCTCCACAACCAGCGAGCCGACGAACTGCTGGGAGAATCTCTTCCCGGCCAATATCAGACCCTTCAGGCCTTCCTGGGACATTACGATCTTTCGGAAGCCGCCGTCTCCCAGGAAGATTCCATTTCCCTGCAATGCTATGTCAAAAGGGAGGATCAGACCCAGCACCCCCTGCGCTGCGACATCCGCTGTCTGAAAAATGACCGGGGTCAGCAGCTGGGGCAACTGTTCGTCTTCTCCGACGCGGAGCTGGAAACGGATTTGCTTACCGGCTTTCAGAATTGGGAGAGCTTCCAGCTGCTGGCCCAGAGCGGCCAGAATGCCTTTCCGGTGCCTATGGCGGTGGCCGTGTGCGATATCAACAGTCTTTCCGTCATCAACAGCACCCTGGGCACCCAGGCCGGCAATCAGCAAATCCGGTCTCTGGCAGGGATTATGCGCAAGAATTTCCCCAAGCAGACCTATTTCGTCCGAGGGGTGGAGGCCAACCTGATTGCCCTGTGCGCCCACAGCACCGAGGCAGCCATGCAAAGCGCCATGGGCAATGTCAGCCGCCAGTTCAGCGGCAGCCTTCAGTACGCCGTGAGCACCACCGCCGAAACCACCCCCGATGTGCTGGAGGCCGTTTCCGTTGCCCTCAAGGCTATGCGCACCAAGAAACTGCTGGATCAGAAGTCCATTCGCTCGGAAATGCTCGCCTCCCTGATTCAGGCTTTGCAGGAATGCGACAGCGACACCGAGCACCATGTTCGCAGAACCCAGGCTCTTGGGTCAGAACTTGGCAAACGGATTCACCTGTCCGATCATTAGCAGAGCCAGCTGTCCCTGCTGTGCCTGCTCCATGACATCGGCAAAATCGGCGTTCCTCTGGAAATTCTCAACAAGCCCGGCAAGCTGACCGCCGACGAGTGGGCCATTCTGAAAACCCACGCGGTCAAGGGCTACGAAATTGCCAACAGCAACAATGAGCTCCGGGGCATTGCCGATGAAATCCGCCATCATCACGAGCGCTGGGACGGCACCGGTTATCCCGACGGCCTGAGCCGGGAGAGCATTCCCCTGCTCAGCCGGATCATTGCCGTGGTGGATGCCTATGACGCCATGACCAACAATCGCTCCTACCGCCGGGCCATGCACCCGGAGGCCGCCATTGCCGAGCTGCGCCGGTGCGCCGGCAGTCAGTTTGACCCCTTCATCGTCTCGGAGTTCATACAGATGTTCCGGGAGCATCCCGAAATGCAGGTTTCGAACGCGGACAGTGACTCCTCCGCCCCCAGACGCTTCACCCTGGATGGGGAGCCCGCCGTCCCGGAAAAGCCGGAAGCCCTCAGCCATATCCATTCCGTCCCCTATTCCCGCTACACCCTGGACAGTGATCTGCGGATTGTGGAAACCGATGAAAACTTCGAGAAAATGACAGGCTACTCCCGCTCGGATGTGCAAAGCCGGAAAATGCGGCAGACTGACCTGATTCCTGAGGAGGAACGCACGGAGTATCTGTGCTGGCTCAACGCGGGCATTGCCAAAAATTCCCCGCAGTATCTGGAGCACCGGATCCGCCGGAAGGACGGCGGGGATATTTACGTTTTCTGCTTTGGTCGGGTCTATTTCGACTCCGCCGTCCGGACAGAGCGCACGGATGTGGTCATCGTGGACATTTCCAAAACCTACTCCATAAAGTCCCTGATGGAGGCGGAGGCCGACAAGGCTCAGATTCGGCTGAAATACTGGGAGAATACCTACCGCCGGGATCCTCTGACAGGCCTTCTGAACCACGCCGCTTTCCGCAGCGATGTAGAGCTGCAGCTGCTGGATGGCAAGTCCAAGGTGATGATGCTCATGCTGGACGTGGACAAGTTCAAGCAGTACAACGACACCCAGGGACACCAGAGCGGCGACCAGTTCCTGATTCTGGTCGCCCAGGCTCTGAGCGGCATTCTCCGGAAAGAGGATTCGGCCTGCCGGATGGGCGGCGACGAATTTGCCGCGGCGCTCTTCTTCAAGCCCGGTACGCCGGACTCCGTTCTCGTCAATCGGGCTCAGCAGATTTACGATTCCATCAATCTGACCCTGAAAGGAGCCGACGGCCGAACCGGCATCTCCATGGGCGCCGCCATCGCGCGGCCCGACACCGGCTTCTCCCAGCTCTACGAGCAGTCGGATCAGGCGCTCTACCGAGCCAAAGAAGGCGGCCGCAGCCGACTGTCCTTCTGATGCTGCCCTTCCTGCCGGTACTGCGCCCCAAGTTTTGAAACACCCTGGGTTGCCCAGGGTGTTTTTCTTGTTGCAATAGCCGACCCTTTGCGCTATAATATAAAATATATGCGCTTTCCCTGCCTCTTTCAGGGATCGGCTGTGAAATAAAGGAGATTTTGAAAAGATGAAATTAGGTATTGTGGGACTGCCGAATGTGGGCAAGTCCACCCTGTTTAACGCCATTACCAACGCGGGCGTGCCTGCGGACAACTATGCCTTCTGCACCATCGACCCCAATGTAGGCGTGGTGTCCGTGCCCGATGAGCGGCTGACCTGGCTTGCCGAGCTGCACAAGCCCAAGAAGGTGACCCCCGCCGTCATCGAGTTTGTGGACATCGCCGGCCTTGTGAAGGGTGCCTCCAAGGGCGAAGGTCTGGGCAACAAGTTCCTGTCCAACATCCGCACCACCGACGCCATCGTCCATGTGGTGCGCTGCTTCGAGGACAGCAACGTGACCCATGTGGAAGGCTCCACCGATCCCCTGCGGGACATCGACATCATCAACCTGGAGCTGGTCATGGCGGACATCGAAATGGTGGAGCGCCGGATTGACAAGGCTCAGAAGGCCATGAAGGGCGGCGACAAGAAGTTTGCCCGGGAGGTGGAGGTCTTCTCCGGCCTTCTGGAGCATCTGAACCAGGGCAAGCTGGCTCGCACCTACACCGACGATCCGGAGGAGCTGGCGCTCATCGCCACCTCTGACCTGCTGACCCTGAAAAAGACCATTTATGTAGCCAATATGTCCGAAAATGAGGTCAACGACCCGGACAGCAACCGGCATTACCAGGCGGTGAAGGCTCTGGCAGACGCCGAGGGCAGCCAGTGCCTGCCCATCTGCGCCAAGCTGGAGCAGGACATCGCCGAGCTGGACGACCCCGAGGAGCGGGCCATGTTCCTGGAGGATCTGGGCATCGAAAAGTCCGGTCTGGATCGGCTGATCCAGTGCAGCTATGATCTGCTGGGCCTGATCTCCTTCCTGACCGACGGCAAGAAGGAGTGCCGCGCATGGACCATCCGCAAGGGCACCAAAGCTCCGCAGGCTGCCGGTAAGATCCACAGCGACTTCGAGCGCGGCTTCATCCGCGCCAGCGTCATCGGCTATAACGATCTGGAAGCCAACAACTTCGACTACGCCGCCGTCAAGGCCAAGGGCCTGCAGCGCACCGAGGGCAAGGAGTATGTTGTGCACGATGGCGATGTCATCGAGTTCCTGTTTAACGTTTAAAGGAGTCCACCATGATCTTTGGTATTATGGGCGCTATGCCCGATGAAGTAGACCAGCTGTGTGCAAAGCTGGAAAATGTCACCGTTGAGCCCTACGGCGGCGTGGAGTACCACAAGGGTACGCTGGCCGGCAAGCAGGTGGTGGTGTGCTGCGCCGGTATGGGCAAGGCCAACGCCGCCGCCACCACGCAGGTGCTCATTACCAAGTTCGGCGCAGAGAAGATCATCTTCTCCGGCATTGCCGGCAACATGACCAGCAAGATCGGCATCGGCGATGTGGTCATCGGCAAAACGGTGCTGTACCATGACGCCCAGCTGGATATGATCTGTCAGAACCCGCCCTTTTTGAAGGAGTACACCGGCGACCCGGAGCTGATCGCCGCCGCCGAAGCTGCCTGCGCCGAAGCCGGGGTAAAGGCACTGGTGGGCAAGATCGCCACCGGTGATCTGTTTGTGGGCGACAGCGAGACGAAAGCCGCCATTGAAGCCAAGTGCGCCCCGGACTGCGTGGAGATGGAGGGCGCTGCGGTAAGTCAGATCGCCGCCAAGAACGGCGTACCCTGCGTCATCCTGCGCGCCATGAGCGACAACGCCGACGAGGACGGCCACGAGGTACTGGTGGTGAAGAAGTTCAGCATCGGGGAGTATGTCGCCACCGCCACCAAGATCGTGGCAGCGATGGTGGAAAAGCTGTAAAAGCGGCGGGTCTGCCGCGCACGGCAAAAACAAGCTTGCATTTGGGGAGTCCTGAAAAAACGCCTGCGGGCGTTTCAGGGCTCCTTTTTTGCGAACGGGTCAGCAGCCTTGTATTCCGCCGCACAAAGGCGTATACTGGGGCAAAAAGGAGGTGTTTGCCATGTGGTTCGTTTACGCGCTGGGGTCTGCGGTGTTCGCTGCCCTTACCTCGATTCTGGCGAAGATCGGCATCGAGGGGGTCAACTCCACCCTTGCCACCGCCATCCGCACGGCGGTAGTGCTGCTGATGAGCTGGGGCATGGTGTTCCTCACCGGCACCCAGACCGGCATTGCGGATATCTCCCGCCGCAGCTGGCTGTTTCTGGTGCTGTCCGGTCTTGCCACCGGCGCAAGCTGGCTGTGCTACTACCACGCCTTACAGGTGGGTGCAGCGTCCAAGGTAGTGCCCATTGATAAGCTGAGCGTGGTCATCACCCTTGCGCTGGCTTTTGTGGTGCTGCACGAGCCCTTCACCGCCAAAAACCTCATCGGCTGCGCCCTCATCACCGCCGGTACGCTGTTTATGGTGTTGTAACGATTGGAAATGCGCTCCGCGCTGCTCTGCGCATCAGTAGCGGAATTTTATTTTTATATGTAAATCGGGAAAATCTGCGGATTTTCCCGATTTACTTTTTCACGGGGAGGGGGTGCAACGGTTGGTCGGCAGTTTTCCTCCACGACCCCTCCCGTGAAAATGGGGTTCAGAAACGCCCGCAGGCGTTTCTGAACCCCGAAATAAAAAATAATATTTCCTTAGCTTATGCGCAGAGCAACGCGGAGCGCATTCCAAATCGTCCCACGCAGCAAGGAAGCTGCGGTCTGTTTTATCCCTTCAGCGGTACAAAGCCCACAAGGTCTTTGACGACCTCGCCGCCGATGATCAGACCGGCTACCGAAGGCACAAAGGCGTTGGAGCCCGGCACTGCGCGGCGCACAGTGCACTTGCGCTGAGTGCCCGGGGGACAGATGCAGTGGTTCTTGCAGCTGATGGAGTCATCCTCGATGGGGGTCATGGCAGGCTCCTTGGAGTAGACCACCTTCAGGTGCTTGATCTTGCGCTTGCGGCACTCGGTACGCATCACCTTGGCCAGCGGGCAGACCGAGGTCTTGTAGATGTCGGTCACCTCAAAGCGGGTGGGGTCCATCTTGTTGCCTGCGCCCATGGAGCAGATGATGGGGGTGCCCACTTCCTTGCACTTCATCACCAGCGCCAGCTTGCCGGTAACGGTGTCGATGGCGTCCACCACATAGTCGTACTGGGTAAAATCGAAATCGTCCTGCGTCTCCGGGCCAAAGAAGCACCGGTGGGTGGTCACCTTGATGTTGGGGTCGATGTCGTGGATGCGCTGTTCCGCCACATCTACCTTATACTGTCCTACCGTGCTGCGGGTGGCGATGATCTGACGGTTGAGGTTGGTCAGACAGACCTTATCGTCATCGATCAGATCCAGTGCGCCCACGCCGCTGCGTGCCAGCGCCTCCACCGTGTAGCCGCCCACGCCGCCGATGCCAAACACTGCCACCCGGGCGTGGTGCAGCTTTTCCATAGCCTCTGCACCCAGCAGCAGCTGGGTGCGGGAATACTGATCCTGCATTTTGTTCTCCTTACTTTTCTACGCGGGTGATGGTGCCGCCGCCCAGCACCACATCGCCCTGATACAGCACGGCAGCCTGCCCCGGGGTGGGGGCACGCTGGGGCTGGTCAAATTCCAGTCGGAAACCGTTTTCTGCGGGGTAAACGGTGGCCTGCTGCTCGGCCTGATGATACCGGGTGCGGGCGGTAACCCGCAGCGGCTCGGTCAGCGCCGGGATGGCGATCCAGTTCACATCCTCTGCGTAGACGATGCGGTCAAACAGTTCGCTTTCCGGCCCGACGGTGACGGTATTGGCCTGCATATCCTTGCTGCAGACGTACACCGGTGCGCCCAGCGCAAGACCAAGCCCCTTGCGCTGTCCCAGCGTGTAGCGCACCGCGCCGCTGTGGGTGCCCACCACCTTGCCGCTCTGATCCAGAAAATCCCCGGCGGGGTAGTGCTTGCCGGTGAACTGCTCCATAAAGCGGGCATAGTCGCCGTCCGGCACAAAGCAGATATCCTGACTGTCGTGCTTCTGGGCGTTGATAAAGCTGTGCTCCTGCGCGATCTTTCGCACCTCGGTCTTGTGCAGCGCACCCAGCGGCAGACGGATATGCGCCAGCTGCTCCTGCGTAAGGTTATACAGCACATAGCTTTGATCCTTGCCCTCGTCCAAGCCCTTTTTCAGCAGCCAGCGGCCGGTGGCTGCGTCCTGTTCCACCCGGGCATAGTGGCCGGTGACCACATACTCCATGCCGTGCTCTGCAGCCCAGTCCAGCAGGTGGCGGAACTTCATATATTTATTGCAGTCGATGCAGGGGTTGGGGGTGCCGCCCGTCTCGTAGACGCGGATAAATTTTTCAATGATCTGTGCCCGGAAGTCGGCGGTGAAATCCAGTACCTGATACGGCATATCCAGCGCAAAGGCCACCTCGGCGGCGTCCTCAATATCTTTCTCCGAGCAGCAGGTCTGGTAACCGGACTGTCCCAGCGTTTCGTTGTGGGTAAGCCGCATGGTGATGCCGGTGCAGTCGTAGCCCGCCTGCTGCATCAGGCAGGCCGCCACCGAGCTATCCACGCCGCCGCTCATGGCAATGAGGGCGCGGGGACGGTTTGCAGGGTTCTGAGTGGTCATAGATTCTCCTTTTATGGGTTCAACATACTAAAGCAGTAGTATAATACTACCGCAGCATAAACCGCTTGTCAAGACGCTATAATTTTCTGCGCCGCAGCCAGCAGCGCCGGTTTTTCGTTGGGATATTCTGCGTGGATGACGCCGTCCAGCAGCGCTTCCAGCACCCGGCGCAGCGCAGGCCCTGCCGGAATGCCCGCCGCCATCAGGTCGCGGCCGTTCACCGCCAGCTGGCTCACCCGGCAGCATACGCCGTCGGCTTCCAGCTGCCGCGCCCGCTGCGCTGCAAGGGCGCAATCCGGGGCATTCTGCGGGTGCAGCGCCGCGCACAGCGCACACAGCCGCTCCACAGTGCACAGCCCATATCGGCCTAAAAGCCGCCGGATGTGGATATCACCGGGGTGTGCAGAAGCTTTCTCCTCGGACACGAGTTCGGGTTGCGGCACCCAGCATCTGCTTCGTGCCTTGGACGGCACTCGCATCTCGCTGGCCGCTGCCCCAACAGCAACTCCTTGTTTCCGCCGCTGGCGGCAGTCGTTGCTGTTGCAGGCTATTCCATCGCCCGCCCTACTGCCTGCGGCAGCAGGGTCCCACCCCAGCGGACGGTCCTCGGAGAAACTTCTGCACACGCCCTTCCCTGCCGTTTCCCGCACCAGCACGGCGGTCTCCTCGATGCAGGCATTAGAGCAGCGCAGACGCTTGAGCACACGGCGGGTGTCGGTCTCGCCCAGAGCGCCCAGCAGCGCCGCCCAGCGCACCGGCAGGTTTTTCTCCCCCGCCGGGCAGGCATCCAGCACCGGCTTTGCGGCATCAAGTGCCGCCGGGGTCAGCTCCGGCAGTACCACCGCCAGCACTGCGGGTTCCAGATACGCCCCCGGCTGCGGGGCAGCCAGCAGCTTTGCCAGTTCCTCCTGAATGCGCTCGGCAGAGATGCAGTCCAAGTGCGGTGCCAGCTGCCGCGCCGCCCGGGCGGTGGCTGCGTCCAGTGCAAAGCCGAACCTTGCGGCAAAGCGGTACAGCCTCAGAATACGCAGCGCATCCTCGGTGAACCGCTGCTGCGGCTCGCCTACCGCCCGCAGCAGACCGTTCTGCAGATCTTTTTGCCCGCCAAAGGGGTCTACCAGACCCTCGGCTTCATTATAAGCCATAGCGTTGATGGTAAAATCCCGCCGGGCAAGATCTTCCCGCACGTCCGGTACGAACTGCACCGCGTCCGGGTGACGGCCATCGGTATAGCTGCCCTCGGTGCGGAAGGTAGTGGTCTCGTACAGCTGCCCGCCGTATTTGATGGTGACCGTTCCGTGCTGCAACCCGGTGGGGATGCACTGCTCTGCCCCAAACAGTTCCATCACCTGCTGCGGCAGGGCGCTGGTGCACAGATCCCAGTCGTGGGCGGTGCGTCCCAAAAGACTGTCCCGCACGCAGCCGCCCACGGCGTAGGCTGCGTAGCCCGCTGCGTGCAGGGTGTCCAGCAGGGCAGCTGCCCCAGGGTCAAGTGTCAGCTTCATTCCTCGTTCTCCTCGTAATGCAGGGTGATGCGTTTGCCGTCAAAGCCGCATTCTGCCGCCGGGAAGATGCTTTGTGCCTGTGCAAGCTGCTGTTCCGGGTCGGTGATCATGGGGGAATAGTGCACCAGCCACAGCCGCTTTGCCCCGGCCTTTGCTGCCAGCGCCGCGCTCTGGCCAAAGGTGCTGTGCCCCCACTGCGCGGCCTGCTCCTGCTGCTCCGGCAAAGCATAGGTGGCATCGCAGAGCAGCAGGTCTGCGCCCTGCGCCGCCTGCTCCAGCGCCGGGCAGGGCGCACTGTCGCCGGAAAAGACGAACCGCAGCCCCTTGCGGGGTGCGCCCAGCACCTCGGCGGGCTGCACCATGCGCTCTGCCAGCGGCACAGCCTGTCCCCGCTGCAAAAGCCGCCACTGGGTTACCGGTACGCCCAGCGCCCGCGCCTTTTCCGGGTCGAACCTGCCCGCCCGGGGCAAGTCCAGCCGGTAACCCAGACTGCGTACCCGGTGCTTTGTTGCCACCGGCAGCAGCGCTGCCCCGGCGGGCCACCCATCCGAAAGAGCATCCAGCGCCACCGGCTGCCCGGCGCGGCAGATAAGCGGCTTTACCGCATAGGGCAGCGGCCCGGTCAGGGCATACACCGCCCGCCAGACCTCCAAAAGCCCCTCCGGCCCCAGCAGGGTCAGCGGGCGGGTGCGTCCCTGCGCCCCAAGGGTCTGCAAAAGCCCGGGCAGGCCAAAGATATGGTCCCCGTGGTAGTGGGTCAGGCAGATGGCGTCCGCACGCATCAGGTTCACCCCGGCGCGGCGGGCGGCGGTCTGGGTGCCCTCGCCGCAGTCCAGCAGCAGGCTGTGCCCGCCGCACTCTGCCACCGCGGCGGTCAGGGCGCGCTCCGGCAGCGGCATGGTGGCAGCCGTGCCCAGCAGTGTAATGGTCAGCATAAGCAGTTCCTCCGTGGTTCTTCCCTGTTATCTTACCACAAACCCCGCCGGTGCACAATTCTTTCTGCTGCGGCATAAGCTGGGCAGAGCCTTGAAAAAGGAGGGCACAGCCTATGCAGCGCGACCGCAGAAAACGACATCCCCCCGCCCGGCACCCGGTACTTTTGCGCCGGGTGCTGCTGGTGCTGTGCATTCTGGCGGTGCTGTGGCTGGGGTACAGCTGCATGATGCCGCAGCTGCTTTTTTCCGCCCGGGGCACCATGATCTTTGTGCCGGACCCTCCGCTCCGGCGGTAAACGGAAAACACATTCCTTCAGCACCGCGCCATCCCCCGCCGCACAAGTCCATACTTGAAGAAAAACGCAAAATAGTGTATTATATAGTATTATGAGTATAAGGGGCACGCTGTGTGCCCTGACAGGGGGAACCTATATGGCTGATAAAAACTTTCTGACAGATATCATCGATGCCGACCTTGCCGAGGGCAAGGTGCAGCAGATCCACACCCGCTTCCCGCCGGAGCCCAACGGCTATCTGCACATCGGCAGCGCCAAGGCCATCTATATCAACTGGTCCATTGCCAACCAGTACGGCGGCAAATTCAACCTGCGTCTGGACGACACCAACCCCGCCCGCGAAGGCGAGGAGTATGTCAACAGCATCATCGAGGATCTGCACTGGCTGGGTGCCGACCCCAACGGCGGCATCTTCTACGGCAGCGATTACTTTGATAAGTGCTATGAGTACGCCGAGAAGCTGATCACCGAGGGTAAAGCCTATGTGGATGACCTGACCCGCGAGGAGATGCGCGAGTACCGCGGCTCCGATGCCGGCAAGCCCTCCCGCCCGTCCCCGTGGCGCGACCGCAGCCCGGAAGAGAACCTTGACCTGTTCCGCCGGATGCGTGCCGGTGAGTTCAAGGAAGGCGAAAAGACCCTGCGCGCCAAGATCGATCTGGCAAGCCCCAACATGAATATGCGCGACCCGGCCATCTACCGCATCAAGTACGCCGAGCATCACCGTCAGGGCAGCAAGTGGTGCATCTACCCCATGTACGACTTCGCCCACCCCATTCAGGACGCCATCGAGGGTATCACCCACAGTATGTGCAGTCTGGAGTTCGAGAACCATCGCCCGCTGTACAACTGGGTCATTGAGAACATCTTCGGTGCCGAGTTCCCCAAGCAGCGCGAGTTCGCCCGCCTGAACATGACCAACACGGTCATGAGCAAGCGCTACCTGCGCGAGCTGGTGGAGATGGGCATCGTGGACGGCTGGGACGATCCCCGTATGCCCACCCTGTGCGGTCTGCGCCGCCGCGGCTACTCCCCCACCTCCATCTTCACTTTCGTGCGGGAGGCCGGTATCTCCAAGTCTGACAACCTGATCGATATGCGCCAGCTGGAGGCCTGCATCCGCAGCGAGCTGGATCTGACTGCACAGCGCCGCATTGCCGTGCTGGAGCCGGTCAAGCTGGTGGTGGACAACTACCCCGCCGACAAGACCGAGTACTTTGACGTAGCCAACAACCCCAACCGTGAAGCCAACGATACCACCACCCGCAAGGTCGCCTTTACCCGTGAGCTGTGGATCGATGCCGAGGACTTTGCCGAGGTGCCGCCTCCCAAGTTCAAGCGTCTGACCGTGGACGGTGAGGTGCGTCTGATGGGTGCTTATATCGTCAAGTGCACCGGCGTGGACAAGAACGCCGACGGCAGCATTGCCGCCATCCACTGCACCGCCGACCTCGAGACCGGCAACGGCAACCCCGCCGACGGCCGCAAGGTCAAGGGCACCATCCACTGGGTAAGCGCTGCGCACTGCGTGGACGCCGAGGTGCGTCTGTACGACAAGCTGTTCACCGAAGCCAACATGAACGGCATCCCCGAGGGCAGCGATTACAAGGACTACCTGAACCCGGAAAGCGTTACCGTACGCACCGGCTGCAAGCTGGAAGAGAGCCTGAAGGACGCAAAGCCCGGCGAAAAGTTCCAGTTCGTGCGCACCGGCTTCTTTACCCCGGACAGCAAGAACCCCGGCGTGTACAACCGTGTGGTCACCCTGCGTGACAGCTTCAAGCCCGCAAAATAATCACCCGCAAGGAGAAGATACCATACCATGACCGCAAAAATGACCCGTAATATCCTGCTCATGCTGGTGGCCACCGTGCTGATGGGCATTGTGCTGAACCTGTATATCCACAACACCGGCACCGTACCCGCTGCCGACAACGCCGCTCCCCTGACCGACGGCAGCTACACCTCTGCTGCACAGGGCTGCATGGGCGAGGTGACTGTCACAGTCACCGTGACCGGCGGCAAGGTGACCGCCGTGCAGGTGGACGCTTCTGCCGAGACCCCGGAGCTGGGCGGCAAAGCCGCTGAGACACTGGCTGCGCAGCTGACACAGACCGGCTCCACCGCTGGTGCAGACGCTATTACCGGTGCTACCCTGACCAGCGAGGCCATCTTTACCGCCATGGACGCCTGCCTTGCGCAGGCGCAGTGATGCTGTAAACCACAGAAACAAAAACTGCCGCACAGTTGTGCGGCAGTTTTTTGTTTTACAGTGTGCTTTGCAGCCGTGCGCCGCTGGCGTACTGGGTGCGGCGGTCCATCTGGTTATCCAGCGGCTGACCGGCGGCATAGCGCCTGAGGTTGTGCGCAAAGATATCCACGATGTTGTCCAGTGTCTTGGGCAGGCTGAAGCCGCCGGTGACATGGGGCGTGATGATCACGTTGGGCTCTGCCCACAGGGGATGCTCCGGCGGCAGCGGCTCGGGGTCCGTCACGTCCAGCCCTGCACCGGAGAGCTGCCCGCTGTGCACCGCCGCCGCCAGTGCCTCGCCGTCCACAGCAGTGCCCCGTCCCACATTGAGCAGGATGGCGCCGGGCTTGCAGAGCGCCATCCGCCCGGCGTTGAACAGATGCCGTGTCTCCGGCGTGTCAGGCAGGCTCAGCGCCACAAGGTCGGCCTGCGGCAGCTCTGCGTCCAGTTCGCTCTGCGCCACCACACGGGTGCAGTAGTCCGGGCAGGGGGTGTCCGGGTGCACGGTGCGGCGCACGCCCACCACCTCGGCTCCCAGCGCATGAGCCCGCCGGGCAAAGTTAGAGCCGATATCGCCCATGCCCACGCACAGCACCCGGCTGCCCGCGATGCTGCCCACAGAGTGGCCGGTGGGAGCCCAGCGGTGCTCCCGCTGGTTATCCCGGTAGGTGGGCAGCTCCTTGAGCAGGCTGAGCCACAGCGCCAGCATACACTCGCTGATGGCCAGCCCGTAAGCGCCGGTGGCGTTGGTCACGATGCAGCCCTCCGGCAGCACCCCCGGCTCCAGATAGTTATTAGGGCCGGCTGCGTTGGACTGGAACCACTCCAGATGATCGTTTTGCCGGATCAGCGGCACCGGCAGGTTGCCCAGCACGGCATCGGCCCACAAAGCATCCTCTGCCGTGGCGGTGTCCGGGGTGGTAAAACGGTATGCAAAGCCCTGCACCGTCTCAATGCGGGCTCTCTGCTCTGCACTGATGGGCAGGCAGACAAGGATATGTTTAGACATAATAGGGTCTCCTTCCCTCTTTTTGTCTATCATACCGCAAACTGCGCGGCAGTACAAGGGGCGGTTCTGCTGTTTTCAGCCGCACCCTATAAAAGAACAATGCCGGACAGCCCAAAAGCTGCCCGGCATCACATTTTTTCAGTCCAGCGCGCGGATAGCGTCCACCGTGCGCTTGTACTGCTCTGCCACCTTTGCAAACTGCTCCTGTGTACCCTCCAGCTGTCCTGCACGCAGGGTCTCGGTCAGGGTATAGGTGGGCGCGTATAGGTTGGAGAAGCCCAGATTCTGGCAGACGCCCTTGAGGGTATGCGCCCCGCGGAACGCCTCTTTTACATCTCCCCTGCGCAGTGCTTCCTCCAAAATCTGAAAGCTGTCGTCCTGCAAAAACATCCGCACAAATTTGCAGATCATGGCCTCGTTATACAGCCGCCCCAGCACCTCCTGATAGTCCGCACCCATTTTTTTATAGCATTCCTGTATCGTCATAGCTTACGCCGTGCCTTTCTTTTTCAGCTGTCGTTTACTTTCCCACCGCCGCATTTCACGGCGATACAGTGCTATGATAGCACCTTTCCACCTTTCATGCAACTATAGTGCAACAAATTATGTGATTTATATAATTTCTGCCTTCTCTTTTCGGCAGTTGCACCAAAGCAGCGCCCTGTTCCCGTAAAAACCACCTGTCATCGCATCCTTTCCTGCCTTTGTCGGATGCTGTTTGAATTTACTAAAAAAAAGTAAAAAAGACAGTTGACAAATCCCCCTTCTCATGCTAAAATAAACAAGTCGTCCGGCGTAGGGACGTGCAACAAATGAATATGGGCGTGTTCCCGAGTGGCCAATGGGGACAGACTGTAAATCTGCTGCTTTCAGCTTCGGTGGTTCGAATCCACCCGCGCCCACCAAACAAGAAAAATCCGAACCTGTTTCCGATTGGAGAAGGGTTCGGATTTTTCGTTTTCTTCGGGTACAACAATGAAGGCTCCCGTGGACGGCGCAAAACTCCGATACCTTGTCATAGACCGTAAGACAATCACAAGATTTGGAGGGTATGATTATGAAGTACGATGAAAGAACCTGCAAATTCAACATGGACACCGGCTGCGTGGAACTGCTGCTCCGGGATGGGAGAATGCTCTCCATTGACTGCACTGGGGTCGAGGATGAATTGGACGTGACCATGGCGCAGCAGACGGAGCTGGATTACCTTATTTACAATGACCCACTGGGCTATGCGGATTTGATTCTGAACGGCAATCTAGAAGAATACTTGAAAAACGTAACCGGGAGCCATGGGCTAGAAGATTAAGAGAAAAGCGCAGAGCATCTTATTCAGAGTGCTCTGCGCTTTTCTGCATCTTGCGCCATTGTTGCGGGGTCATGCCGTACTTTTGCCGGAACAGTTCGTAGAAGTGGGTGCGGTTGGTAAATTTGAGTTGTAGGGCGATCTCGCTGACGGAAAGTGTTGTTTCCCGCAGCAGCCGTTCAGCCTTCTGGAAACAGAAGGTCATGCCGTAATCGAAAAGACACAGACCGGTGCGGCGCTGGACGATGGAATTGAGGTAGCTGCCATTGTAATTCAAAAGCCGTGCCAGTTCGCTGCGAGGCAACCGACCATCTGTATCTTCCAGCAAACGGCTGATACGCAGAAAGAGCAGGCTTTCGGGGCTGCTGCTCAGGTGCACCGGGGTGACATAGAACCCGGACGACAGAAAATCGAACAGTTCGCAAAGTGTGCCCTTCAAATAATAGGTGGCGGCGGCACTGGGTTCGTGCAGGATGTGGGTCATGCGGGCGATGAGCGTTGCCAGGGTTTGAACACTATCGGTGTTTTCCGGTGTGGGGAAAAGGTCCTGATATTCCTTTCGGAGGTCTTGTCCCAGATTTGCCAGCATGAACTGCAAAACGGGATTTTCCGGCAGATGGCGCTCGGCTTCAAATAATTGCAGGGGTGCAGATTCCGTCAGGCTGCGGACAAAATCCACAGACAGACCAATAAAACAGAGCTTGGCGGGGCCAATGAAGCGTTCGTTATGGAGGATGCTGCGGTTTACCAGACAACAGGTTCCGGCACGGTAGGGGTATTCTTTTTCCTCGATCTGTTGGATGACCTCCCCTTCCAGCACCAGCATCAGCTCAAAATAATCATGGCGGTGCAGCGGACGGGAGCTGAGGGCACGGAATAAAGCATCCATAGAGTTTTCATGCAGCCAGCAGCCATTCGGTGAGAACATCTGAATGCTGTATTGGTCGGTTTCTCCCAGACCGGTACAGGACTCCAGCGTGATCTGCACCGGGGACATGATCTTGTAGAAGGTAGAGAGCTGACTGCCCCAGTTTTCAACCTCCAAAATATTCTCATAGCTGGTGGAATCCGGTTTCATGAAAGAGTCTCCTTTTCCGCAATGTGCGAATATGATACAATCTGATGGATGCGGCACACGATGCTGTCATTGTGGAATGTGAACGGAATTGCTAAAATATAGGCACAATACAAAAACATTCTGTAAAAGCTGTGCGGCCGATAGCTTTATTATAGAGTGCTTTTGAAAAAATGTAAAGCGACAGACGCATTCTGTCGCCGTGAATGATACAGCACATCTTGAAAGGAGAATCCCCATGTCTGCTACTGCAACGACAGAGAAAAAATATCTGAAATGGTATCAGAAGCTGGCCTACGGTTCCGGCGATCTGGCCTCTAACTGCTCCTATGGTCTGGTTTCCAGCTTTGTACTGCTTTATCTGACCGGAACACTGGGTCTGGACAGCGCCATCATTGGCTCTTTGATGCTGGCTTCCAAGGTTCTGGACGGCATCAGCGATGTGATCTTTGGCACCCTGATCGACCGCACCCACTCCAAGCTGGGCAAGGCACGTCCGTGGATGCTGTTTGGTCAGGTAGGTGTTTCCCTCTGCCTGTTTTTGCTGTTTGCCATCCCGGCTGGCAGCACCACCATGCAGTATATCTACTTCTTCATCGTGTACACGGCACTGAACGCAGTGTTCTATACTGCCAACGGCATTGCATATTCCTCTCTGGTGGCACTGATCACCAAGAACAACAATGAGCGTGTGCAGCTGGGCTCCTTCCGTTTTATGTTTGCGGTCGTCACCAACATCTTTATGGGCTTTGCCGTTACCGGCATGGTGGAGAAGTTCGGCAGCGGTGCCGCAGGCTGGCGTACCACGGCTCTGATCTTCGCGATCGTTGGTCTGGTGGTCAACACCATCAGCTGCCTTGCAGTTAAAGAGCTGCCGGAGGAAGAACTGAGCGGCAACACCAGCGAAGCCGCAGAGGAAGGCAAAGCAGTTGCCGAGGAGAAAAAGCATGGCTTTGCCGAGACCGCTAAGATCCTCGTCCACAACAAGTATTACCTGATGATCCTTGCCATCTACATCGTGTACTATATCATGAGCAACCTGACCACCGGTGCCGGTGTGTTCTGCGCCACCTATTACTGGGGCGATGGCAGCCTGCTGGGTCAGTTCTCCATGATGAAGATGTTCCCTGTTATCATCGCACTGGCCATTGCGCCTGTCCTCATCAAAAAGACCGGCAGTATGCAGAAGGTCAACTTCTGGGGCTACGCCATCAGCAGCGTGCTGGGCATTCCCATGATCTACTTTGCCATGCAGAAGAATCTCTCCATGTTCCTGCTGTTCATGTTCATCAAGGGCGTCTTTGCAGGTACCCTCAGCGGCTCTTTGAACGCTCTTATTGCTGAGGCCAGCGGCTACACCACACGCACCACCGGCGTCCACATGGACGGTATGATGTACAGCTGCTCCTCTCTGGGCGTGAAGGTCGGCGGCGGCATCGGTACTGCGGCTGTGGGTTGGCTGTTGAAGCTGGGCGGCTTTGTGGGCACCGCAACGGTCCAGAGCGAAAGCGCCATTCGGATGATCTTCAACCTGTACATCACTTTCCCCTTTGTGATCGGCATCATTATTACAGTGCTGCTGGCTTTCCTGGATGTGGAAAAGGCCAATAAGAAGTGGGATGCTGAACACCAGAAAGAGGCACAGGCATGATTCGACAGAATTTCAACGCAGATTGGACGGTAGAAAAGGGCGATGGCAATTCCCGGATGAATTCCTTTCTGGGAAATACCCAGACCAAAACCGTGCATCTGCCCTACGATGCCATGATCCATGAAGCCCGCACCCCGGACACGAAAAACGGTGCACAGACCGGCTTCTACCCCGGCGGCGAGTACATTTTTCAGAAGCATTTCACCGCACCGCAGGCGTGGCAAGGCAAGCCGGTGTCCCTCGTATTTGAGGGCGTGTACCAGACGGCGCTGGTCTACCTGAACGGCTGGCTGCTGACCCGGAACGTGAACGGCTATGCGGAGTTTACCGTGGAGGCTGGTCCCTACCTGAAATATGGTGCCGACAACCTGCTGAAGGTCATTGCAGATAACAGTCTGGAACCCAACAGCCGCTGGTATACCGGCAGCGGCATCTACCGCCCGGTGCGGCTGCTGGTGGGCAACAAGGTCTATCTGCCGCAGGATACCGTGCGTATCACCACGCGGGAGGTGGGCGAGAGCTTTGCCCTACTGGATGTGACGGCGCAGGTGCAGTCTGCCAGCGCCGTTACAGAACGGGTGACCCTGCAGCAGACCATCTGCCGGGAGGGCACGGCAGTGCTCACCGACCGGCAAAACCTCCTGCTCCAACCCGGCGAAAGCAGAACCGTCTCCTTCCGGTACTGCGTGGACAGCCCGGCTCTGTGGAGCCCGGAGAACCCCAACCTCTACACCAGCACCATGCAGGTGCTGGAGGGCGAGGAAGAACTGGACCGGGAAGAGACCGGCTTCGGCATCCGTACCCTGAGCATCGATGCAGCGCATGGGGTACGCATCAACGGGCAGACCGTCAAGCTACGGGGTGCCTGCATCCACCACGACAACGGCATTCTTGGTGCAGCTACCCTGCCCGATGCCGAGGAGCGCCGCATTCGTCAACTAAAGGAAGCGGGCTTCAACGCCATCCGCTCCTCCCATCACCCGGCAGGGCGGGCGCTGCTGGATGCCTGCGACCGGTACGGTGTGCTGGTAATGGACGAGCTGAGCGACGTATGGAACGTGCGGAAAAACCCCTACGACTATGCTCTGTACTTTGAGCAGGACTGGAAGCCCACCATTCAAAAGATGGTGGCCAAGGATTACAACCATCCCAGTGTTATTTTGTACTGTGTGGGCAACGAGATCTCCGAGGCTGGCTCGGAAAGCGGAGCAGAGACCAACCGGCGGCTCTGCAACACCTTCCGGGAGCTGGACCCCACCCGCTACACCACCAACGCCCTCAACGGCCTTATGGCAGCTGGTTACCGCCTGCGGGAGATCATGGGGGATGTGATGCGAAAGTTCCCGGCACAGCCCGGTCCCTCCGGCGGCGATGGCGGCGGCAGCAATGCCCTGAACAGCTTTATGAGCCTGATGTCCGGGGAAAAGGGTGATTACTTTGCCACCCATCCGCTGCTGACTGAGGCGCTGTCCGGCTGCGAGGATTCCTGCGATGTGATCGGTCTGAACTACCTTACCGGACGCCATGTGCTGGAGCATGAACTGCACCCCCACAAGGCAGTGCTGGGCACCGAGACTTACCCGGCAGACATCGTGCGGCTGTGGCGCATCGTGGAGGAGAATCCTCACATGATTGGCGACTTCACATGGGCTGGCTACGATTATCTGGGGGAGGCAGGCTGCGGCATCTTCCATTACGATGGTGGTGCCAACTTCAGCAGCATTTACCCGGAACGCACCGCCTACATTGGAGATCTGGATCTGCTGGGCAACCGCCGCCCCATCAGCTATCTGCGGGAGATCGTTTACGGTCTGCGGAAGGCACCCTATCTGGCAGTGCTGCGAATGGAACACAACGGTCAGACCTCCAGCAAAACGCCTTGGATGTTCAAGGATAACCTTTCCAGTTGGACATGGCCCGGTTTTGAGGGACAGACGGCTTCGGTGGATGTGTACTCCGCTTCGGAGGAGGTGGAGCTGTTCCTGAACGGAGCTTCTCTGGGCCGCCGTGCCATGGTGGATTTTACCGCCACCTACAGTGTGCCCTACACTCCCGGCGAGCTGAAGGCTGTGGGCTATACCGGCGGTGTGTGTGACGGCGAGTTCACGCTGCGCACCGCACAGGATGCACAGATGACCCTTACAGCAGATCGTAAGACCCTGCAAGCTAACGGCGAGGATGCCGCCTTTGTGATGATCCAATTCGTGGATGCAAATGGCACCGCAGATCTGCACACCAAGCACACCCTGAAGGTGGAGTTGGAGGGTGCAGGCATTCTGGAAGCCGTAGGCAGCGCAAACCCCTGCTCCGAGGAGCGTTACGACACCCCGGAAAGCGAGACCTTTGACGGCTGCTGTATGGCGGTGATCCGCGCAGGAGAAGCTGCGGGCGAAATTCATCTGACCGTCACAGCAGATGACAGCGTTCAGAAGCAGCTGACGATCCTGATTCAGGAAGCAGAGGGCTGAAGCTCAAAAAGCCGGTGAAGGCTCAGAACAAAAACAGGGTGCGCCCTGCGAACGCACCCTGAAAGATCCATATATCACAAGAGAAATAGGGCGTTCCCCATCGGGGACGCTCTGTTTCTCTTTGCGGGGGTAAGATGAGACGATTCCATCCGCTGTGCAGGAAACACCTGCGTTGTTGCTCCAGCAGGCAGGAATGTCAATCTTCCAGCCTGCCATGGTTACACCCCAGCGACAGATAGTGCTCCATCTCCCCTCTCAGCACCATCTGTGCATACTCCAATGGTTTGTTCCACAGCAGCCAGTCCAGCTCTGCCCGCTGTGCCGGGGTGTTGCCGTACTCGTCCTCCACAGCGATGCAGTCAATGGCAAGAGTGATGCCATCTGCGAACCGGGCTTCCACCCGGTTGGTGTCCATATTGTAGCGGCAGGAAAGCAGCTTGTTCATGGTGAACCTCATTTCTATATCAAACGGTGTCTGTTCGGATGTCCTAAACCCTGCCATAGAACCGGTGTGTCATGTAAGATTGTTGTTTGGATAAAACTGGAAGATTTTGCACAATAAATACCGTTGAAATCCAGCTTTTGGGGCTGTGCGAAACAGCCTGTTTTGCCGGGCTGATTTTGGCTCTGCACACTTTTGCACATTTTCTGCACATCGCAAGGATGGATAACAGGTGCAAAGGCGTGCAAGCAATGCAAAGGATGCAACAGAATAACAACGGTAAAATAACGATGATTCGATTAAAATGACGTTTTAGCGTCAAATGATGAAATGGACAAAATGTGCCATTCGGTTCCTACGAATCAGTAGGCCGGGGGTTCGAGTCCCTTCCATCGCACCAAACAATGAAAATCCGAACCTTTTCTCGATAGGAGAAGGGTTCGGATTT
>ERZ827452.1183-NODE-1183-length-26993-cov-5.037197_pt1 | contig 26993 bp, 21 predicted proteins | sample MGYA00519866_ERZ827452 | MGnify/ENA primary metagenome ERZ827452 (study PRJEB31778, sample SAMEA3449307) | human gut metagenome | biome: human gut; feature: human-associated habitat; material: faeces | place: United Kingdom | collected 2010/2012 ... | reverse complement strand
GTTCAAAAACTTTATTTATTTTTCCTCCTATAAGGCAAGAGGCAAGTTCAAGAGTAACCTTTTTTGTAATAATTCCGTCAAAAGCCATGTGTAATCGCATTCCTTTCTATAGTAAAAATTTGTTTTATACCGTTTTTAAGTTTTATTTTTTGATATTATAATATAAATACAAAAAAATAGCAACAAAAAATCCAAAACCTATTGACATTCTAAGATTTACTGTCATATAATACACTCAAGAATTCATCAGGAGGAACATAAGGAATATGAGTGGTAGCAATATGTTTTATATGACAAGTGATAACTATAAAAATATGAGTGATGAAGACCTAATAGAAATTATTAAGTCTGGGGATAAAAATGCGCTTGAATACTTGATTAGCAAATATAAAGAACTTGTTAATATGAAAGTAAGCAAATATTTTATAATAGGAGCAGAAAAAGAAGATATTGTACAAGAAGGGCTAATTGGACTTTTTAAAGCGGTAAAAAGCTATAAATCGGACAAACAAAATTCATTTAAAACGTTTGCCAACATGTGTATAGAAAGACAGCTAATAACTGCAATAAAATCTTCAAATAGACAAAAACATATGCCTCTTAATTCATATTTATCATTGAATACAGCAGCATATGAAGAAGATGAAGACTCAAGTTTATTAGAAGTATTTAATGCACATCAAATGGAGGACCCATTAGAAACAATAACTAAACAAGAATATTACGAATCTGTCGAAAGAGCAATGGACAAGTCGTTAAGCTCTTTTGAGAAACAAGTGCTTAATAGATATATACAAGGAGAAAGTTATGTGCAAATAGCACAAAAACTAGATACCCCTGTAAAATCAATAGATAATGCAATTCAAAGAATTAGAAAAAAAGCAATAAAAAATATAGAAGACCAAAAATAAAAAGAGTGCTTAACGCACTCTTTGATACATGCTACTATAGCTCAGTAGGTAGAGTGCTACCTTGGTAAGGTAGAGGTCACGGGTCCGATTCCCGTTAGTAGCTCCAAAATGCGATGTACTTTAATTAAAAAGCACATCGCATTTTTTTGTCATTCTACATTAATTTTGCGGCTGTAGCTACAGCCATTCATTTTAGTTTCACCTTATTTCATGCAGTTATATAAGTGAGCTTAAAAATATAGAAAAAATGAAATAAAAATGTGAAATTAAATGGAAATCTCAAAACTCAATAATAGAAACAATTTACAAACTTTAGAAAAGAGAAATATTACTAAAAATTTTATGTTATGCTTTTTCACATAATTTATTGTAAAAAAGCATATTTTATGATAAAATTAAACAATCAATTAATTTAATACAGAGTGAATTCCACTAGATTATTGATGTTATTACATTTATCTAGTCAGAGTTCTGTATCCTACGGTCAATATAATGAATATTAAGGAGAAAAAATTATGATTAAGAAAATTCTAAAAAAAATAGCTAATTGGGTATATCCTAGTCGGGATATAGTTGTAAAAAAAATTGAAGGTAAATACGTCTTTTTTGAACATGATATGACTGGTTGTAATGATTATCTGTTAGAAGGAACATACTCGTATGATGAAGTTATGAAGTTAAATGATTTGACTGATTACCGTGCGGGTTTTGGAGTTTGTTCAAAACTTGGACCTATTGCTTTTATCGGAATTCCTAGTCCTTTTCGTGTACAGAAAAGTGGATACTTCGAATATAAGGTACATGCATACGGAACACCGTTTGATCAAAGCGAGTACTATTTCAAAGCTTTTTCTGAAGAAGAGGCAAAACATATAAAAAATTATACTGTGTATGGTTTATGCGGACTTAAAGAAGTAGCTGCAATAGCTCCTATAAGAGAGATGTCTTATGTATACGATTCAAGATTTAAAGCTAAAGAAGTTAAAAATCCAAGAGTATTTGATATGGACTGTAAGTTGAAAGGTGTTTATAGTTACAATGAAGCTAAACTACTTTCGACTGGAACGATTAAAGAAAAAGATGGCTATTCAGGAGAAGAACACCCTATTGTTTTTGCAACTATAGGAAATGGTCAGCATGTTGGAATTATCAATATGTGGGATTGCGACAAGGATTTAGTATGTGGTTTTAGAGATGTTTGGGAATATGGTGCTAAAGAACCTAAAACTCAAACAATTAGGTTTCTTTCCAAAGAAGAAGCAACTAAAATCAAAGATTTCACATTGTACGTATACAACTATGCTAGTTCAGGAATAGGCAGAGCTAAATATCAAATTGAAAAATATGATAGAACTCTTGATAAGAGATTCAAGTTTCAGTTACCTGATGGAAGAGATTATCGGCTGATTGAGCATACAGCATTATTCAAGTAATAAAAACTACGATGTACTTTAATTAAAAAGTACATCGCAGTTTTGTGTCATTCTACATTAATTTTGCGGCTGTAGCCCCAGTCATTAATTTTAGTTCCACCTTTGTTTTACACAGTTGCATGTGCGTTAATCACTTGAGAAAAATGAATAAAAACATAAATCTAAAGCTGCTTTTTACGGTACAATCTTACAACAGAAACATGAAAGCCATTGTCTAATGCGATAGACATGAAACCATCTTTGAAAAAGTCGTTTGCTGTCTGAGGGCTATCAATAATTTCGAATGCTCTGACAAAAGAAAGATTAGATTCTTTAATTTGAGAAAGAATTTCACAAATAGTAGGCTTAAATAAACCGTAGTAAGCATATGTGTGTAGGCAGATAAAATCTTGACCTGGAATAACTTCAAGCTCATCTGGAGTTACTTCCTCTCTAATATCTTTTGCACGATTCCATAAGTAGCCATTATTTCGTATCTCTTCAAGGGAAAATTCTCTAAAATGATACAACTTTCCATTTACTGTGATAACTGGCTTAATCTGTTCGTACCGTTTCATTACTTCTTCATCAGAAATTTGTGGAATAGACATACTAAACATAAAAATTACCTCCTTGAAATTTCTTTGAGGAATAGAAAACTCAAAGTTACTGCCTTATTGGTTCCTAAATAAAATCATATATGTATTTTATCATACTTTACATAAAAGCACAATAATGAAATTTGAATTTTTACATAAAAGTACAAAAAATAAGTAATAGAGTACAAAATTTGCAAAAACAGACAAAATATGATAAAATTATTATGTAAAACGTAGATATCCTTTTTGGGATTAAGAAAATAGACATTTTGATAAAATGATTATTTTAAGGAGGACTTTTTATGCAACAGGAAGAAAAACTTTTTTGCAAGTGGGACTTAGTAAGGAGTATTACAGAAGAACAACTTACTAAAGATGATGGAACAATGAAAACACTTTCTGTAATAGGACCATACAATGTAGAATTGATGATTTTTTTACGAAAAAATGAATCAAAACAGGATTTTGAGGTTCAGGTATACAAGGATATGCCAACAGACAAGTATGTTCCACACATTATTGACGAGGTAACTCGCTACGAAGAAACTGATGAATATGCTAAATTCTATTTTGCAACATTTAACAGAGCAAAAGCATTTGTAGATGTAATGCAACACATGCATAATGAATACAAAATAAGACCTGTTAGAATAGCATAAAAAAATTGCATAAGTTATTCAAAAAAAGAAGATTTTTTACTTTAAAAGTCTTCTTTTTTGTTGTATAATATGAAAGGTTTAATAAAAAATAATAAAGGAGGAAAGAAAAAAATGAAAGAAATAGAATTAAAAATAGAAGGAATGCACTGTACAGGATGCTCAAATAGATTAGAAAAGGTATTAAATAATATAGAAGGTGTTACAAGTGCGCAAGTAAACTTTGATGAAAAAAGTGCAATAGTAAATTTTGAGGAAGGAAAAGTAACTATAGAAAAAATAAAAGAAAATATAGAAGATGCAGGATTTACAGCAGAGGAAATTTAATAAAAAAGACGATAGTAATTCAATATATTTAGCTAAAACCAAGAGTTAGAAAGGGATACAGATATAATGAAAAAAGTTTTACTAAAAATAGATGGAATGACATGTTCAGCATGTTCTTCAGGATTAGAAAAATACTTAAATAAACAAGATGGAATACACAGTGCTACTGTAAATTTGGTAATGAATAATGCAAATATTGAATATGATGACAAAAAGTTAAGCTTGCAACAAGTAGAAAAGTTTGTAGAAAAGGCAGGATTTACAAGCTTAGGAATAGATAATTTCGAAAAAGAAGAAAAGAAAAAATCTAATGAAAAGTATAAATTGATAGGAATTACAATAATTTCTTTACTTGTACTATATATTTCTATGTCACATATGGTAGGATTGCCTGTAATACCATTTTTAGACATGATGCATTATCCAATAAATTATTCAATTTCGCTATTTATACTAACGACGATAGTGCTGTTCTTTGGAAAAGATATAATAAAAAATGGATATAAAAATTTAATACACAAGTCACCTAATATGGATACTTTGGTAATGATAGGTGTTTTAGCAAGCTACGTATATAGCATATATGGTACAATTAGAATTTGGCAAGGAAAAGCGATGTATGTAGAAAATTTATACTATGAGTCTGCAGCAATTGTAATATTTTTTATAAAAATAGGAAAATATGTAGAAAATAGAAATAAAGATAAAACAAAAGAAGCTTTGCAGAATCTGATGAGTATAACACCAAACAATGCAACAATTGTAAAAGATGGGAAAGAACATATAGTTACAATAGATGAAATACAAAAAGGAGATACTGTAATAGGTAAACCCGGAGAAAAAATTGCAGTTGATGGAGAAATTGTAGAAGGGGAGACTCACATTAATGAATCTTTTATAACAGGAGAAAGTGTTCCAGTAAAAAGAAAAATAGGAGAAAAGGTAATCGCTGGAAGCATTAATTATGAAGGAACTATAAAATATAAAGCAGAAAAAATAGGAAAAGAGTCAACTGTTTCAGAAATAGTAAGATTAGTTGCAAATGCAACATCTACTAAAGCTCCAATAGCAAAAATTGCAGATACGATAAGTGGATATTTTGTACCAGTTGTTCTAATTATTTCTGTTGTAGCTTTTATAGGGTGGCTTTTGACCACTAAAAACGTAACATTTGCACTAAATATATTTGTAAGTATATTAGTAGTAGCATGCCCATGCAGTTTAGGACTAGCTACACCACTTGCAATAGTTATTGCCTCTGGAAATGCAAGCAAAAAGGGAATTTTAGTAAAAACAAGCGAAGCGTTAGAAAATGCGCATAAAGTAAAAACTATATGTTTTGATAAAACAGGGACACTAACTAAAGGAAACTTAAGTATATCAAAAATATATAATTATAGTAATTTAGAAGAAAAAGAATTACTAAAAAAAGTAGCAAGTATAGAAAATAAATCAGAACATCCAATAGCAAAAGCGATAGTAGCAAGTGCAAAAGCAAAAAATATCAATCTAGAAGAGATAATAGATTTTAAAGCTATACCTGGATATGGAGTTAGTGGAAAAACTTTAAATGGAGATGACTTTTTAATAGGTAATAGCAAGCTTATGGAAGAAAATAATGTACGAATTCAAAATAAGCAAGATGCAGAAAATTTAGTAAGCGATGGAAATAGTATTTTATATGTAAGTATGAATAGCAAGCTAATTGGATTAGTGGGAGTTAAAGATACTTTAAAAGAAAATATACAAGAGGTTATATCAAAACTAAAGCAAAAAGGTATAGAACTTGTAATGATAACAGGAGATAACGAAAAGACTGCAAAAATTATAGCAAAACAAATAGGAATAGATAATGTTATTTCTAATGTCACACCAAAAGAAAAAGCCGAAAAAGTAAAAGAATTAAAGGAAAAAGGTCTTGTAATGATGTGTGGGGATGGAATAAACGATAGTGTTAGTTTAGTAACAGCTGATATTGGTGTTTCTATTTCCTCTGGAACAGACATTGCAATGGATTCAGCAAGTGTAATTCTTATGAATGATAATATAGAAAGAATAAATGACTTAATAGAAATTAGTAAAAAGACTATAAGAAATATAAAGCAAAACTTATTCTGGGCATTTTTTTATAATGTATGTATGATTCCAATTGCATGCGGAATATTAGAACCATTTGGAGTTACTTTAAATCCTATGCTAGCAGCTTTAGCTATGACAATTAGTAGTTTAACAGTTGTACTAAATGCATTAAGATTGAAAAAGTAGAGATGATGTAGTATAAGAATTTTTTGTGTCTTAATGTATAATAATCGTGATTTATCTTAATATTTGATATACAAGGAGAATAATTTATGGAGAAAAAAATAGGAAAAAATGCAAAGTTGCTGATTGCTAGTGACTTAATTTACAGTTTGACGGCGGTATTTATAGAAACCTTTTTAGTTGCCTATCTTTTAAAGGTAACAAATGAAAATATAACAACAATTTCAATATATTATATAATTATATATTCTTTACTTGGTTTAGGAAATGTATTAATTGGTAAAATAATCAAAAAATATCCTTCTATGAACAAGCAAATATTATCACTTGGAATTGTAGCAAGAGCTTTATTTATTTTATTTATAGTTATATTAGCAGAAAAAATTGCAACTAATTTTATTTTAATTGCAGTAGTATATGCTTTTTCTGAAACATTGTATTGGTGCTCACACGAATTAATTTATATAGATGTAACAAACAATAATAACAGAAAAAACTATATGTCTATAAAAAAAATATTGAGCAAAATTTTAAATATAATATCGCCTATTATTTTAGGAACATCAATTGAACTTTACTCATTTACAAAAATTGCGGTATATGTTTTCATGTTATCTATAATTCAAATAATAATAACTTTGCTTATTAAAACAGAAACAAAAAATGAGAAAAAGCAAAAATATGATTTGAAAAAATTCATAGAATATATTAAGGAAAGTAAACTTAAGAAGATTCAAAAATATAGTTTATCAGGTATAGCTTATGGTATTGTAGAAAGTTCAATTAGCACTTTAATAATTATTATAACTATTATGACATTTAAAACATCTTTAAATTTAGGAATTTTGACTACAATTTTTTCGATATGTTCTATGCTATCTTTAATGCTATATAATAAGTTCTACAATAAAAATAATGCTAAGTTTATATTACTATTATGTTCTATTGTTGTTGTAGCAGGGGTTGTAGGTTTATTAATAAATATTAGTAAAACAACTTTAGTAATTTATAATTTTTGTTACGTAACCACATTTTGTATTTTTGACGTTGTTTATAATACTCGAAAAGGTGATTTAGTAAAAGAATGTGAAATAGAAAAATATAGAGAAGAATATATTGGATATACTTCAATTTCAATCGGACTTGGAAGAATAATTGGATACATATTAATGCTAATTGTGTCTTTTACAAGTAATATTATTTATTTTAAAATATTACTTGCTGTTGTTACATTGTTTGCACCTCTATATTGTTATTTAATAATTAAATCATTAAAAGATTAAAAAGCATAGAAATTTTAATAATAGGATTTATGCCCAAATCTCCCTTCCCATTTGCATGAAAAAAGTAGATGGGAAATATGATATGTTTGCCGATTTTCAAAAAAGAAATCCTAATTACTTTTAAATTTCAAATAAAAATCCACGGATAAAACCCGTGGATTTTTATTTGAAAATACAGTTTTACGAGCAAAAAGCAAATTACAAACTATCTTACGTACTTAGCAATGCTATACCTCTAAAGTCATCATACCTGCTAATTCTGTTGCGTCGCTTTTTGGGTCGAAATCTGATTCTTTTCACGAAGGTATGTCTTATAATAGTATTTAAAACCATATTCATATTCGGCATACATAGATAAAAAGAATTCAACTCTTTCATCGTTGAGAGGAATATTTTTTATTTGATATCCCTCATTGATTATAGCAGCTTGCCAAAACTTCACATGGCCTATTCCCGTCATATTTGCTTCTCTTTCAAGAGCAGCCTCACTAAAACACCTAATATTTTCAATGTTTTCATTCAACAAACCAACAAGAAAGTTAGTTGTCAAGATACTTTCAGGAATATCTTCCATTACTGGGGTATCGTTTTCAAGGCAAAGAGCAAAATAAAATTCTGGTGTTCGATATTCTTCAGGAGTAATATCTAAGAATTCGTTTTTTCCATGCATTTTTCTAGCAAAACATCTAGCACCGAGAATATATAGTTCTTGTGTCAAAACTTCTGATTTTCTTCTATATACAGAATAAAACCATTCTTCACAATCACCACGTCTGTCTACATACCGCATATTAATAGATCTGAACATAGCACATGATACCATCTCTTCATCAATGAATTCGAGTGGCATATACTCAAAATCATTAAGTTCAAACATTAGTCCAAAATAATTTGTTGCAATATGGTCTTTAAAAAACTGTTTGTCAAACTCTGCTGTATGTGTCTTGACATATTCAACGATATCATCGCGTACACCTGATAACGCGTGTAGGAAAAACTCTCTTGTACGATATTTCTTAGAAATATCTTTAAATTCAATTTTGCTATAGTCATTAGCATATACATAGTGACCAGGAGTTAAATTGTCAGGAATGCATTGAACATCATCCCAAGAATAAATAGGCATAGTATCTTTAACTCCCTGTGAATAACCTTTTTGCTCGAACATCTCTTTTAGTCTTTTATAAGCCGGTAATTCTGTAATTTTCATCTTTTTGTCCTCCTTATTTTTTTATGTTTACATGAGTTTACGTAGTTTGGAGGACATTGTGCCCCTCCAAATTTTTGTAAGGGCTACTTATATGAAAAGTCCTATACCTTATTATACTATATTTTACATAATATTGCAAATCATATAGGCTATTTCATCTAAAAGTAAATAATTTTCTTTTAGATTCAGGATGATTTTCTGCAAAAGAAAAAATCAAACAGTGCTGATTGATTTTTATATCTTTCTACTCTATAAAAAGAAGGTTGGACTTTTGAAAAAAAATTAAGTATATTTTATCAAAGCGAAAGTGTAGATTTATCTTATTTTTCATAAGTTATTTACAATATTATAGAATATTTTTACAATTTTTTAAATAAATATTGATTTTAAAACTTTTGTTTGGTATAATAACTGAAATAAATCGTTATACCGTTAAAAAAGGAGGTTAAAATATGGCAGAATTAAGTGTTTTAAATCAAAAGATATCTTATATAAAAATTGACGATGAAGACTATATATCTATTACTGATATGCTAAAATCCAAAGATGGTGACTTTTTTGTTTCGGATTGGCTAAGGAATAGAAATACTATTGAGTTTTTAGGTATTTGGGAAGAAATTCATAATCCTAATTTTAATTCTGGCGAATTCGCCATAATTAAAAGTCAAGCAGGTTTAAATAGTTATAAAATAAGTGTAAAAGAATGGACAGAAAAAACAAATGCGATTGGAATAATATCAAAAGCTGGAAGATACGGTGGAACTTATGCTCATAAAGATATTGCTTTTGAATTTGGAATGTGGATTAGTCCAAAATTCAAACTATTATTGATAAAAGAATTTGAAAGATTAAAAGCAGAAGAACAAAAGCAAATAGGTTGGAATGCCAAAAGGGAACTTTCTAAAATTAACTATAGAATACATACTGATGCTATTAAAAATAATTTAGTACCTAAAGAATTAACTAAAAATCAAATAAACTTTGTTTATGCAGAAGAAGCAGATGTTTTAAATATGGCACTATTTGGTATGACTGCAAAAGAATGGCGTACTAATAATCCTGATTTAGATGGAAATATAAGAGATTATGCTACTATGAATGAATTAATATGTTTAGCAAATTTAGAAAATTTAAATTCTGTATTTATAAATGAAGGATTAAAACAATCTGAAAGACTTGAAAAATTAAATAAAATAGCTATATCACAAATGCAAATTTTAAATGATACTGATATTAAATATTTAAAGTAATAAATATGAGAATACTTTTTCTATATTAAAATTATTTATAGTTGAAAAAACAGGATTAGGAAAACCAATAAAAGCAATTGGTCCAAGTTCTGAACAAAAAAGCAAAAAATAAGCCGATTAAATCGACTTATATAAATGTGATTGATACTTAACTTTATTTTCTTCAAACTTACTTATATCAATGTTTTTAAGTGGTTCGACGAAAATGCATTATGGAGCGGATGGCGGGAATCGAACCCGCACTATCAGGTCGGAAGCATGACATTCTACCACTAAATTACACCCGCAAATAAGATAAATTAATTATACATTCTTTATAAAAAAATTGCAAGGAAAAGTTAGAAATCAATTTTTTATTTAAATGTAATTGTTGATTTTTGCAAATTATCTGTGTATAATAAATATAGAAAATGAATATACAGAAATGTATGTCGCTTCATAAATGTAACAAACACTACACTGTTTGTCAAAAGCAAAATGTAGTGTTTTTATAAATTATCTTGCTAAAATACAAAACTTGTGTTAAAGTATAAAATATAAATAAAACAGTATATAATAATTAAAAGGGAGTAGCTTATAAACTACTAATCAACATCTCGGCAGAAAATGCATGGTTAGTAACCCACGTGGTAAGCAAGACTTTTAAAGAAAGGAGTACATAAAAATGTAAAAATTTCTTTAAAAGTCTTATTTTTGTATATAATATAAATGAGGAGAGGATTTATTTGGAAGAAAAGTGGTTTAATAAAAGTGTAGAAGAAACGTGCAAAGCATTAGAAACACACATAGAAAATGGTTTAAATGATAAGCAAGTAGAAAAGAAAAGAGAGCAATTTGGTAAAAACGAATTACAAGAAAAAAAGAAGAAAAGTTTAATTGTAAAGTTTTTAGAACAGTTTAAAGATTTTATGATAATTGTATTAATTATAGCAGCTATCATATCAGGAGCAGTAGGAATAGCAAAGGGAGAAGGAATAACTGATACAATTATAATTTTAATAGTTGTTGTAGTAAATGCAATTATTGGAGTAGCTCAAGAAAACAAAGCAGAAAAGTCATTAGAAGCTTTGCAAAAATTAAGCAGTCATGCTGCAAAAGTAATAAGAAACGGCAAATTAACAGTAGTACCTTCTAAAGATTTAGTACCAGGAGATGTTGTAGTTCTAGAAACAGGAGACTATGTACCAGCAGACTTAAGATTAGTAGAAGCGGCAAACTTAAAAGCACAAGAGTCATCTCTAACAGGAGAATCTGTTCCGGTAGAAAAGAACATAAGTACAATAGAAGAGCAGAACGTAGGAATTGGAGATAGAGAAAATATATTATTTTCATCTAGCTTAATTACTTATGGTAGAGGAAAAGCAATTGTAGTAGAAACTGGTATGAATACAGAAGTAGGAAAAATAGCGGGTATTATAAATGAAACTATAGATAGTGAAACTCCATTACAAAATAAATTAAACAAATTAGGGAAAACACTAGGAATAGTAGCTTTAGCAATTTGTGCAGTAATATTTGTGGTAGGAATATTATATGGAAAGAATTGGATAGATATGTTCATGACAGCAGTTAGCTTAGCAGTAGCAGCAATCCCAGAAGGATTAGCAGCAGTATCAACAATTGTTTTAGCAATTGGGGTACAAAGAATGGTTAAGAAAAATGCAATCATAAAAAAATTACCAGCAGTAGAAACATTAGGAAGCAGTACAGTAATATGTTCAGATAAAACAGGAACATTAACACAAAATAAAATGACTGTTCAAAAAATATTTACAGACAATGAATTAATGGATATGGAAACTTTAATGAAAACAGAAACAGATATAACATTAATTTCAGAGTTAGAGAGACTAGTGCATATCTCAATGCTATGTAATGATACAAAAATATCTTCTGATAATACATTAAGTGGGGACCCTACAGAAACAGCGTTGGTAGACATGGCATTTAATCTAAGTTTTGAACCAGCTGTTTTTGAACAATATCCTAGAGTAGAAGAGGTACCTTTTGATTCTGATAGAAAGCTTATGACAACAGTATTAAAAAATAAAGATACTTATTTAGTGTACACAAAGGGTGGAGTTGACGAGTTATTAAAAAGATGTAATTCATATATTGTAGACGGACAAATAAAATGTAATTTAGAAGAATATAAACAGATAATATTAAACAAAAATGAAAAAATGGCAAAAGAAGCCTTAAGAGTTCTTGCTATGGCATATAAAGAAATTGACCATATGCTAACAAAAGATGAAATGAAAGAGATTGAGCAAGATTTAACTTACGTCGGAATGGTAGGAATGATAGATCCACCAAGAGAAGAAGCAAAGCTTGCAGTAGAAAAGTGTAAGACAGCAGGAATAAAAACAGTAATGATTACGGGTGACCATAAACTAACTGCCACAGCAATAGCTAGAAAATTAGGAATACTAGAAAATGATGATGAAGCAATTACTGGCAGTGAACTTGAACAGATGACACAAGAAGAATTGGAGAAAAATGTTAGACATTATAGTGTATATGCAAGAGTAAGCCCAGAACATAAAGTTAGAATAGTAAAAGCTTGGCAAAAAAATGGTGAAATAGTAGCGATGACAGGAGATGGAGTAAATGATGCTCCAGCGCTAAAAACAGCAGATATAGGTTGTGCAATGGGAATGGTAGGTACAGATGTTGCAAAAGAAGCGGCAGATGTAATTTTAACGGATGACAATTTTGCAACAGTAGTATCAGCAGTAGAAGAAGGAAGACGTATATATGACAATATACTAAAAGCTATTCAATTTTTACTTTCAAGCAATGTAGGAGAAATAGTAGTATTATTTGTAGCAATATTAATAACTCCATGGCTAGGCAAAATATTTGCAATAGATATAAATTTAATAGAGGTATTATTACCAGTGCATATATTATGGATAAACCTAGTAACAGACTCTCTTCCAGCCTTGGCGTTAGCGTTTGACCCAGCAGAAGAAGATATAATGAATAGAAAGCCAATAGATAGTAAAAAGGGAATATTTACTAAAGGCATGACATGGAGAGTTGTATATCAAGGAATTATGATAGGACTAATAACATTAGCTGCATTTATAATTGGACTTGCTACTCCAGAAGATAAATTGCCAACAATGGTAGAGTATAATAATCAAATTATTGCAGTAGAAGAAATACAAAATTTAGATGAAGTACTTGAAGATGGTGGAAAATATGTATCAAAAGAAGAGGTAAAAGTAGAAATAGGGCAAACAATGGCATTTACAGTGTTAGCATTATCAGAATTAGTACATGTATTTAACATAAGAAATAACAAAAAATCAATATTTAAAACAGGAATAACAAGTAACAAAAAATTATTGCTTGCAATAGGACTATCAGCATTTTTAATGATTGTAATTTTGGTAGTACCAGCTTTAAGACATGTGTTTAGTATACCAATATTACCTTTAGAAAATCTTGTAGAAATAGTTGCTTTAGTGCTATCACCACTTGTAATTGTAGAAATATTTAAGTTATTAAAAATAAATTAAAATTATATTTTGGAAGGGGCTCTTTGCCCCTTCTTTTTATAGGTGAATATTAAAAATATAAAATTAAATTGGAATCAAGAAAATCAATAAAATAAATACTTTTAAAATTTCTATCAAAAGTTCCCCTACAAAAAATTTATGCTATCGTTTTTTTTATCAAAATTTGACGAATGTGTCAAAATATGGTATAATGAGATAGTGGCGTTAAAAAAAGACGAATAAAATATGACAAAAATTAATATATGTATATTAATAAACAAGCGCCAGAAAGGATGTTAAATAAAAATGAAAGATAGTAAAAGTGCGCTGAAAATTAAGCAATTAATTAGTATGTTTCTTGTATTAGTAACATTAAGCGCAAATGTAACTTTATTTGCAGTAAACAAAGGAGGAGTAGTAGAGGTAGCAAGTATAAATGTTAACTCTTTAGAAAATCAAAATATAGAGGTAAAAAGTGAAACTAAATTAGCACAAGTGGCAAACACATATGAAAGAACAACAAAAGTGACATCAAGATCAGATACAGATAGAACTAGAACAGAAGAGAATATTGTAGAAGAAAAAGAAGTAGTGCAATATAAATCAATAGAAGAAATAGAAATTTCAAGAGGTATGGACTTAACACAAAGATGTGGAATATCAAGAGAAGATTTTATAAAATTAATGGAAAATATGAGAGTCGATTATTCTGGATTCTTTGCTGAAAACGCAGGAGATATTTATGATTTATGTGAAAAATATGAATTAAACGAAGTATTCTTTTGTGGTTTAATAGCTGCAGAATCAGGATGGAATATAGCATCAAGCCATAGAAATGCACACAACTATATAAGCATGATGTCAGGAGGAAAGTTAATAAGATATGCTTCAGCACAAGAAGGATTAGAAGCAGCAGCAAAATTATTACACAATAGATATCTAACTCCAGGTGGTGGATGCTATTATGGAAAAACATTATCTGCTATACAAACAAGATTCTGCCCAGGTTCATCAACATGGGTTGGTTTAGTATACGGATGTATGAAACAAGTTATAAAATAGTGAGAGAAAAGAATAAAGCAAATATTAGAAGTTTGCTTTATTTTTTATATATAATTATAAATATTTTAAATTTTTATTGATAGAAAAAAGAGATACTGATATAATTAGAAAAAATAAAGAAAGGAAAAAATAAAATGGGATTAATAATAAAGAATGTAAGCAAAAGCTACGGAGACAAAAAAGTAGTAGACAATATTAGCCTAGAAATTTCTAAACCAGGGGTATATGGACTTTTAGGAACAAATGGAGCGGGAAAAACTACTACTATTCGTATGCTTTTAGGAATTTTAAAGAAAGATTCCGGAGAAATAACATGGAATGGGAAAGAAGTAGAAAGAAAACATGTTAATTTTGGATACTTGCCAGAAGAAAGAGGAGTATATCCAAAAGTAAATATATATACTCAACTTATGTATTTTGCAAAATTAAAAGGCATGCAAGAAAAGGAAGCAGATGAAGCAATAAAATATTGGATGAAAAGACTACAAGTCCAAGAATATATGAATATGACAGCAGAAAAACTATCGAAAGGAAATCAACAAAAAATACAATTCATTACAGCGGTTGTGCATAATCCGGAATTAGTAGTACTAGACGAACCTTTTAGTGGGTTAGATCCAGTAAATACAGAAATTATAAGAAATGTTATATTAGAATTAATAGAAAAGGGTAAATATATTATAATGTCAGCACATCAAATGAGCGTGGTAGAAGAATTCTGTACAGACATTTTAATATTAAACAAAGGGAAAACAGTATTGCAAGGAAATTTAAAACAAATAAAAGATACATATAAAGCTAATAAACTATATATTTCTTCAAAGCAAGATATAAAAGAATATATAAGCAAATTAAATATGAGTATATATTTAGAAAAAGATAATGAATATGAAATAAATATAAATAATGAAGAACAAGGGTATGAACTATTTAATATACTTGCGCAAAATAATATAAAAGTTGACAAATTTGAAATTAGAAAACCAAGTTTGCATGATATCTTTATAGAAAAGGTAGGTGAGTAGTATGAAGGATTTGTTTTTGGTAGCAAGTTTTACATTTAAAGATTTAGTAAAAAGAAAGTCATTTATAATATCTAATCTAATTATATTATTAATTATAGTAATAGGATTTAATGTTCCAAACATAATAAAAAATGTATCAAATGGTGATGAAAGTTTTGGAAAAGATAAAATAACAATTGTAGATAATGACAACATTTATGAAGGAAATTTGCAAGCTCTAACACAAATAGAAATAGGATATGATATACAGATAGCAAATGAAAAAATGGATATAGATACTATAAAAGAAAAAATAAAAAACGGAGATATTGATGAAGCTATATACATATCTACTAAAGAAAATACAATAGATATTAAGTATATTATAGAATCACAAGCATTAGGAACAACTACACCAGATGACTTAATTACAATGTTACAACAAACTTATCAAAATATGCAAATATCAAAATTAGGGTTATCACAGGAAGAATTACAAAAAATTAATATACCATTTAATGTAGAATTAACACAAGCAGATGAAAGCAAAGCAGGAGACAACATATTGCCAATGATGTTACTATCAATAGTATTATTCTACGCAATATACTTTTTTGCATATCAAGTTTCAAGTTCAATAACAACAGAAAAAACTTCTAAGATAATAGAAACATTAGTAACATCAACCTCTCCAAAGACAATAGTACTTGGAAAAACAATAGGAATAGGATTGGTAGGTGTGTTACAAACAGTAGTAACAGTAATAGTAGCAATAATTAGTGCACGAACATTTTTAGATGCTGAAATGATAGATATGATAATAAATTCTATTAATCTAACACCAATGCTTGCTATTATAACAGTAGTTTACTATATACTAGGATACTCACTTTTTGCGTTACTATATGCTTTAACAGGTTCAACAGTTGCAAAGCCAGAAGATGTACAATCAGCTAACGGACCAGTTGCAATATTAGCAGTAATAGGATTTTATCTATCATATTTTACAATGATGAATCCAGCAAGTAACTTAAACAAAATAGCTGCAATAGTACCAATATCTTCACCATTCTGTATGCCTTTTAGAGTAATGATGGGGCTAGCAACTAACAGAGAGATTGCTATTTCGTTAATAGTATTAGTGGTTACAATTTTACTAATTGCAAAAATTTCAATAAAAATATACTCATCAGCGATCTTAAATTATGGAAGCAAAATTAATATAAAGGATATGTTTAGAATGTATAAAAATAAAAATGACTAAAGATGAAAAAAATGAATATAATGAAGTTATTAAAAAATAATAATTTTAAAAGTAAAAAGGTATTCAAAAAGCGTAAATATACTATTTATAGTATATAAAAGGAAGGTGATTGTTATGCAACAATTGAATATACAAGAAATTGAAACAGCGGTAAATCAATACGGAGAAATTGTAGTAAGTAAAAATAATAAAAATAATGTTGTTATTATGAGCATGGAAGAATATAATAAAAATATTTAAAAAAAAGAAATAATTAAAGCATTAAAGAAATCAGAAGAAGAAATTGAAAATGGTGAGGGTATTGATTCTGATAAGGCTTTTAAGGAGTTGAGACAGAAATATGGATATTAAATACAAAGTGATAATTACACTAATAAAGAAATAAATAACAATTTATTATAAAAATAAGGGGAAGAAGCAGTAGTAAGACAAATACTATTGCTTCTTTTTATTTTATGAAAAAATAATATGAAAGAATAATACGACAAAATATGACAAGAATTTTACAATTAGATTACAGTATGATTAATTGTATTGACTAGAGAAAAACTAATTGGTAGAATAAAATAAAAGAAATATAGTATTAGAAGATAAAAAATAATAGAAAAGATGAAACAAAAGAAAATATAAATGAAGAAAGGGGAATACAAACCAATGAATAAGAAACAAAAAACAAAACTAAAGCAACAGAGAGGAATAACATTAATCGCGTTGGTAATTACAATAATAATACTAATAATACTAGCTGGAGTAGCAATAAACTTAGCATTTGGACAAAATGGACTAATAACTAGAGCAAAAACGGCAGGAGAAGAATATAGTACGGCAGAAGCAAAAGAAAGATTAGAACAAGAAATATTAAATGTACAAATACAAGCAGTACAAGAAGGGAAAGACTTTAACTTAAAATACTTAAAAGAAAAGATAGATAAAACAAAATATGAAATAACATTAGATGATGAAGAAAATCCAACAACAGCAGTAATAAAAGAAATAGGTTCAAACTACTATTTAACAGTAGACAGCAAATTAAAAGTAACAAAGGTAGAAGAAAAAGCGCCAAAGCTACAATACATAAAATTTAGTGAACTAACATGGACAAGTGGAAAAGCAAGTGTAGAATTAAGCACAAAAGAGGCAGGAACAATAGAGTATAAAGTTGGAAAAGACGGAATATATCAAGCAGGAACAACAATAAGTAATTTAAGTAATGGAGATATATTATATGCACGTATAAATAACAACGGAACATATACAGATGAAGAAACATTAGAAATAAAAGACACAATAGAGCCAGAAAAATTTACAATAACAGCATCAAATATAACATATGAAGGAGTAACACTAACAGGAAGTACGCAAGATTTGCAAACAGGAATAAAAGACTACACATATGTAGCTGCAACAAAGACAAATGAAATAGTAAAAGAAATAGCAAACCAAACAGTAACAAGTTATGAAATAACAGGATTAAGCGCAGAAACAGAATATGTAGTATATATGTTAGCATATGACAATGCAGGAAATGTAAGAAAGAGTAATGAAGTAACAGTAACAACTGGTTCAATACCATCCAATGTGGTAATAGGAGAGTATATAGACTACCAAATAGATTTAAATGGAGATGGAGATACTACAAATGACTGGATGATATTTTATAAAGCTAATGGAAATGCAGAAGGAGAAGAAAAAGGCGGAGCTTATGAAACAAATATAGGAGATTACTATATAATAGCAGCAGACTATTTGAAAAACACAGACGAAAGACTAATGCTAGAAAACATGGGAATACTAAGTAAAAGGGGAGAGTATAACATATACTGGACCCAAACTGATGCTGTGCCAGATGCAGTACAAGTTACAGGAACAGAGAATTTAAATAAAACAGGAAGAACAATAAACCAATTATTTATGCAAAATAAATTAAAAACTTTAAAAAACTATGAAAATTCAAGAGCAATGTCAACTTTTACAAACACTGCAAATTGGGATGGATATGTAAACATCAATTATGCGGACTATGCAATAGGCGCACCAACTATTGAAATGTTTGTAGCTAGCTGGAATATAAAATATGAAAAACAATTAAAATTGTATACAAATGTAAATAATATTGGTTATTATGTAGGAACAGGTTCAAACAGCACAACAAGCTATAGTCAAATTTTAACATCAATAACAGATTGGAAAGACAATAAATTATACTTTCCTCATGAAGATAAAACATACAATGATTGTTATGGAAATTGGTTAGCTTCACCATCGGCTAGTGATAATTATGCTATTTTTAGTATAGGAGCCAATGGAGCCATTAATGATCCATGGTATTATGGAACTGTTTACTGTGCAAGACCTGTAGTTCACTTAAAATCAGGTACGAGATTGCAAAAAGTTGACGGTGTATGGAGAATTAAATAAATTAACAGTGCCTAAAAGGGACGCCCCTTTTTCGAAAAAAATTACCAAAAGGGACACTCCTATAGATAGGATATAATTAAAATTCAGTATATAAATTTGTAATTTTAAAAATTTATATACTGAATTTTTTTGGTGTAAAAAATATGACAAGAATTTTACAATTAGGTTACAATACAATTACGTATATTGACTAGAGTATGGGCAAATGTTAAAATGAAATTGTAAGCAATATGTAAAATTTATTTTACATATTTTCTATCTTGGGATTACAATTTTAATAGATTTACTAAAATAGAAGTATAATATTTATTATTTGATAAGAAGCACTAGAAATTACAGCTATTGCTTCTTTATTTTGTGTGAGAAACAACAATACTATTTTATATTCAATTTACTGTATAACTATCAATTTCCAACATCCAACATCAATTTAAAAATTTTCCAAATTATCAATTGAAAACAAAATAAAAATTTGTTATACTAGAAACGAAAATAATGAGAGAGGAACAAATGAAAATGGAAAAGGTAAAAAAAGCAATAAACGTAATAAAAGATAACAAATGGTTACATTATGCAATAATAGTTGTAATAGGGGTGATTTTAAGTATACCTCTTTGCAAAATTCAAATACGAGATACACATGATGGTTTTTTACATCTATTACGAATGTTGGGAACAAACAATGCTTTTAAAATAGGAGAAATACCACCAATTGTAGCACCATATTATTGCAATGGTGGTGGGTATGCAATGAATTTATTTTACAACCCTTTAGTTACCTATATTCCACTTCTAATAAAGCTATTTACTCCAACATATGCAATGGCTTTAAAAATATTTGGTGGACTTTGCATAGTACTATCAGGAATAACAATGTACTATTTTGTATATCAAGTGACTAAAAAGAGACTAATTGCTCTATTTGCAAGTATTATATATTTAATAGCACCTTATAAATTAGGAGATGTTTACAAAAGGTTTGCAATAGGAGAATTTGCATCATTTGTATTTATGCCACTACTATTTATAGGAATGTACAACCTATTTAATCAAGATGGCAAAAAGCATTACTTTATAACAATAGGTGCAGTAGGATTAGTACTAACACACACTGTAACGACTTTTTATATGGCAATTTTTTGTGCAATATATGTACTACTTAATGTAGAAAAATTTAAAGATAAAAGCATACTTAAAAAGATAATAATAAATGTAGTATTTATATTACTAATATCTATGTGCTTTTTAGCACCAATGCTAGAGGCAAAACAGTTAGCAGACTATGCAATATTTGATAGCAAAATTATGAGCACAAATGGAGATTATGTATATTCTAACACTATAGAATTAAGCGAATTTTTTACAGATATAGGAAAGGAAAATGCAACTACATATATAATTGGAGTGCCTACATTTGTACTAATGTGCCTAACTATATTTACGTTTACAAAAGTAGACAAAAAATATAAAGACTTTTACATTGTAGCTATATTGTTTTCAATTATTTCAATGTTTATGTCTAGCAAATATTGTCCATGGTTTGTATTACCAGACTTTTTGTGTAAATTACAATATCCATGGAGAATGATGGGATTTTTTGCATTCTTTATCTCGTTTGTAGTTGGGGTAAACATATATGTATTATTAAAAACGTTATTTGATAAAGATATAACAAGGCTAATAGTAGCAACAGTAATTATAGTTTTGTCAGTTGCATATACAATGCCAATTGTTCAACAATATGCGACAGATGATATGCAAAGAGATGAAAAATGGGAAAATAATGTAGTGGAAAATCCATACATATATCATATGAGTATTAATAGAGAGTATTTGCCTACAAAAGCATTATATTTGCAACGTACATATTTAAAAGATAAAGAGGATAAAATATATATTTTAAGTGGCGATGCAACTATTGTAGAAGAGGAAAAGAAAGATTTATCTATAACAGCTACTTTGGAAAACATTACAGAAGGTACAGTTATAGAATTTCCATTTTTCTATTATCCTGGTTATGAAATTATTTTAGAACAAGATGGAAATGTAGTGAAATTAAAATCTGAAGAATCAGACAATGGTTTTGTAAGTGCAGCAGTTAATACAAATATTGATAATTGTAAAATAAGTGTTAAATATGTTGGAACAACAATAACATATGCGTCTTATATAATATCTGCATTTGGATTATTAGGATTTGCCTTATATGTTATAAAGGAAAGAAAAAATGAAAAATAAAATTTTACAATAGCTTAGAAAAATTATAATATATTTCTCAATACGTCAACTGCAAAATATATTATAATTTTCTAAGCAAATAAGAACGAGTAATAATTTATTCAATATTCAAAAGGAGAATAAAGCAAAAATGTTAAAAATTAAAGAAGTACTAAAAAATGAAAAATATTATTCAATTATAATCATACTAATAGCAAGCATATTTGTGTGCATTCCACTTATGAGTAAAAACATAGACATGACTTATGATGACGGAATACAGCATATTGCAAGACTAATGGGAACATATCAATCTATACAAGAAGGTCAAACATCTATAATGTCTAATTTTTGCAACGGTTTTGGATATTCGTGGAATATTTTTTACAGCCCTATAACAGCTCTAGCTCCATTGATTTTTAAATTATTAGGAGTTAGTTTTACAGCATGCATAAAATTATTTATGTTTGTGGTAATATTTTTGTCAGGATATTTTATGTATGTCTTTACTAAAAAAGTAACGAACAACAATAACGTATCAATAGTTGCAGCAATATTATATATTTTAGCTCCATATAGATTAACAGATATGTATATAAGAAATGCGTTGGCAGAGCTTGCATCTTTTATGTTTTTACCAATGATATTTCTTGGCTTATATAATATTTTTAATGAAGAATCAAATAAAAAGATTAATTTATGGTTAATTATAGGTGCAGCAGGATTAACCCTTACACATACAATTATAACAATGTATACTGCAATTTTAGCATTAATATATATTTTGATAAACTTTAAAGAATTAAAGAAAAAAAGGATTCAAAAAAAGTTAATAGTTTGCACAGTACTTGTATTAATAATAACAGCATTTTTCTGGATGCCTTTGTTAGAACATAAACTAGCAGCAGAATATGAGGTTTTTAAAGACGGAAGGATGGAAAGAACTGAGGTACTTGTTGCATATAAACTAGACTTTTATCGCTTGTTTTTTACAAAATCAAATGATTATATGATATATGATATCGGTTTAGTCGTATTAATAGGTTTAGTTTTAACACCTTTTGCAGTAAAAAAAGTAAAAGAAACTAAGTATTATAAGCTATATTTATTTATGCTAATAAGTGGCGTAATATGTGCAGTAATGACTTTAAAGATATTCCCATTTGAATATTTGCCAAAAACATTAAAGATGATACAATTTTCATTTAGACTTTTAGAATTTACTAGCTTTTTCTTTGCTTTTATTGCAGCTATAAATATAGGAATTGTTAGCAAAAAGTTTGAGTTAAAAGAAGTTTTTATAGTACTAGCTGTAACAATGCTTTTAACATGTCCATATACAAGCTATGTACGAACATTACAAAACTTTGATGAAAGCATATTGTGGCCATCAGTTCCTGTTACAGAGCAAACAGGAAGAGTCCATGCAGGATGTGCAAGCTTTGAGTATTTGCCTTGTAAAGCTTTTGAAAATAGAAAATATATAGAAAATAGGAGCAATCAAGCAATTGTACTTAGTGGGACAGCGCAAATAGAAAATGAACAAAAAAATGGCTCTCAAATGAGTTTTGATATAAATTATGTATTAGAAGAAACACAAATTGAATTACCATATATTTATTATTTAGGTTATAATGTGACATTAACTGTAGATGAAAAAACTCAAAAATTAAAGACCTTTGAAACTGATAATGGATTTGTTGGAGTACAAGTACCAATTTTAGAAAACGGAAAAATAGATGTTAAATATACAGGAACAGCTATTATGAATTTTTCTAAGCTGATTTCAATAGCAGGCGTGTGTTTTATAATTTTTGAAATAATCTATGGAAGAAAGCATCATAGTATAGACTAATTAGACAAATTCGTTGACTTAATAATAAAAATGATATAAAATAAATAATGTAAAAAATAGAAAAGAGAGGAAAAATTAAAAATGAGTAAGCCAACAGTAGCAATTGTCGGAAGACCTAATGTAGGAAAATCCACATTTTTTAATTACATAGTAGGAAAAAGAATTTCGATAGTGCAAGATGAACCAGGTGTAACAAGGGATAGAGTATATGCTGATGCAACATGGAGAGGAAGAACATTTTCTTTAATAGATACAGGTGGTATAGAGCCAGAATCTGAAGATGTTATCGTTTCTCAAATGAGAGAACAAGCTAATATAGCAATTAATGTTGCAGATGTAATTTTGTTCATTACAGATATAAAACAAGGCGTAACAGCTGATGACCAAGATATAGCATTAATGCTTAGAAAGTCAAAGAAAAAAGTTATTCTTGTTTGTAACAAAGCAGATAACTATGGAAAGACGACAGATGATATATATGAATTTTATAATTTAGGACTTGGAGATCCATATCCTGTATCTTCTGTAAATGCAATAGGAATTGGAGATGTTTTGGATGCTATTTATGAAAGCTTTCCAGAAAAAACAGAAGATGAGGACGAGGACACAATAAAGGTTGCATTAATAGGAAAGCCAAACGTAGGTAAATCTTCTTTAGTAAATAAAATATTAGGAGAAAATAGAGTTATCGTAAGTGATATAGCAGGAACTACCAGAGATGCTATAGATTCTGAATTTGAAAATGAATTTGGAAAATATGTTTTTATAGATACTGCAGGAATTAGAAGAAAAAGCAAGGTAGACGAGCAAATAGAAAAGTATAGTGTTATGAGAAGCTTACTTGCAGTAGAACGTGCAGATGTATGTATCCTTATGATAGATGCAAATGAAGGCGTTACAGAGCAAGATACAAAAATTGCAGGAGAAGCACACGAGGCTGGAAAAGGTGTTATAATAGCAGTTAATAAATGGGATGAATATGAAAAAGATACAAATTCAACAGAAAAATATAAGAAAGAGATATACAATAAGTTGTCATATTTATCATATGCACCAATAATATTTATTTCAGCAAAAACAGGTCAAAGAGTTAATAAATTATTTGAATTAATAAATATGGTGGCAAGCCAAAATGCAATGAGAGTTTCAACATCTGTTTTAAATCAAGTGTTAAATGAAGCAATTGCAATTGTACAACCTCCAACAGATAAGGGAAAGAGATTAAAAATCTACTACATGACACAAGCATCTACAAAACCACCAACATTTGTTGTGTTTGTAAATGACAAAAAATTATTCCATTTTTCATATGAAAGATATTTAATAAATCAAATAAGAAAAGAATTTACTTTAACAGGAACTCCTGTTAGAATGATTGTTAGAGAAAGAAATGAAAAAGGTGAAGAAAGTTAGAAAAAAAGCTAAAGAGAAAGGAATGATATAAAAATGGTAGCATATATTATAGTAGCAATAATTGCGTATTTATTAGGAAGTATAAGTTTTTCAGTTATAATTAGTAAAAAAGTGGCTGGATTTGATGTTAGACAAAAAGGTAGTGGAAATGCTGGAACTACAAATGTATTAAGGAGTGTAGGAAAAAAGGCAGCAATAATAACACTAATATGTGATGTTTTAAAAGGTGTAGTTGCAATATTAGTAGCATATTTAGTAGGCCTAATTGTTAAAGATTTAAATAGCAGCTTGTTAATACAAATAGCAGGTATAGCAGTAATTGTAGGACATACATTTCCAATATTTTTCCAATTTAAAGGTGGAAAGGGTATTGCAACAGCTTTAGGTGTATTACTTATGACTAACTGGAATATCGGTTTAATATGTTTAGTATTTGCATTAGTATTAATGATACTTACAAGAATAGTTTCACTTGGTTCACTTGCAGCTGCTGTATTGTTCCCTGTACTAGTTATGTTTATGCCAAGTCAAGCATATTTAGTTAGTGGAAACTATGTAATATACTCAATTATAATTGCAGTATTAGTAATATTTAATCATAGAGCAAATGTAAAAAGATTACTAAACGGAACAGAAAACAAATTAGATTTTAAAAAGATAAAATAGAGATTAAAAGTTAGTTGTTGGAAGTTAGAATAATATATTCTAACTTCTAATTTCTAGCATTCAATTTCTTATAAGGAGGAAACCAAATGAAAAATATATGTATAATAGGGAGTGGAAGCTGGGGAGTTGCTTTAGGTATACACTTAGCAAAATTAGGAAATAATGTAAAAATATGGTCATTTTTACAAGAAGAAGCAGATATAATAAACAATGAAAAAAAGTGCAAATTTTTGCCTGGAGTAGATTTGCCAGAAGGTATTTATTGCACAACATCATATGAAGAAGCAATAATGAATAGTGATGTTATATTACATGTAACACCATCAAAGTTTACAAGAAACATTGTAAGTGAATATAAAAAATATGTAACAAATCAACCAGTAGTAATATGCACAAAAGGTTTCGAAAAAGATACATTATCAACATTAGATGATGTAATAAAAGATGAAATGCCAGATATAAAATTAGCTATACTTTCAGGACCTAGTCACGCAGAAGAGGTAAGTAGAGAAATTCCAACTGCAATGGTTATAGCATCTGAAGATGAAGATTTAGCAAATGAAATAAGAGATATTTTTATGAATGAAAATTTACGAGTATATACATCAAAAGACGTAAAAGGTGTAGAACTAGGAGGAGCGTTAAAAAATATTATAGCGTTTTGTGCAGGAATTGCCGCAGGATTAGAATTGGGAGATAATACATTTGCAGCTTTAATAACAAGAGGACTACATGAAATTGCAATTCTTGGAGAAATATTAGGTGGAAAGAAAGAAACTTTTTATGGATTAACTGGTTTAGGAGATTTAATTGTAACATGTTTAAGTGAACATAGCAGAAACAGAAGAGCTGGAAAGCTATTAGGACAAGGTGAAAAAATAGAAAATATAAGAAAAGAAATAGGAATGGTAATAGAAGGTGTAGACAACATAGAGGTTGCATATGAACTTTCTAAAAAATATAATGTAGATATGCCAATTGTAAAAGCAGTATACAAAGTGCTATATGAAGATTTAGACCCAAAAGTCGCAGTAAATATGCTTATGACAAGAGATAAAAAATCAGAATAATACATAATAGATAGCTAAGCCGATTCTAAGATAATGTAATTATACCTTATCTTTTAGGATGAGTAAAAAAGGAATGTGATAACGATGAAATTAGTAGTGCAAAGAGTAAAAAATGCAAGTGTTACTGTTGATAATAATGTAGTAGGAAAAATAGAGCAAGGCTTTCTTGTTCTTCTTGGTGTAGGTCCTGAAGATACTAAAGAAACAGCTAATTATTTGGTGCAAAAATTGATTAAACTTAGAGTTTTTGAAGATGAAAATGGTAAAATGAATTTAGCTCTTAAAGATATAAATGGAAAGCTTTTAATAGTTTCGCAGTTTACTTTATATGCGGATTGTGAAAAAGGTAACAGACCAAGCTTTATTAATGCAGCAAAACCAGACAAAGCAAATGAACTTTACGAGTATTTTATAGAAAAGTGTAAAGAAGAAAATGTGGTAGTAGAGCATGGAATTTTTGGAGCTGATATGAAAGTTGAGTTATTAAATGATGGTCCTGTTACAATTATACTAGAAAAATAATATTTGAAAGTAGAGGGCATCAGGCATATAGTTTTATAATATATTTTTCCGTCTCCTCGTTCGAGCTAAATTATTTAGTAATTCTA
>ERZ827452.1156-NODE-1156-length-27617-cov-11.635694_pt1 | contig 27617 bp, 24 predicted proteins | sample MGYA00519866_ERZ827452 | MGnify/ENA primary metagenome ERZ827452 (study PRJEB31778, sample SAMEA3449307) | human gut metagenome | biome: human gut; feature: human-associated habitat; material: faeces | place: United Kingdom | collected 2010/2012 ... | reverse complement strand
TACACCTTCCCGTTACCGGCGATAATATATTGCTCCATAAAAACCACATAAAATCCACTGCGTCCGAATCACCAGTTCTTGCCTGTCTCACCATCGACTCGCAATAGTCAAGATACTCACGACCTGTGTACGACTTGCCATCCACAACAATTCCGTCAAACACCCCTTGTTCATCAAGTGGCACACAGCCATGGAACAGAAGATTTCCATTATGAATCTTATAAATGTTTCCTTTGTCATATAGAAAATTAATATGCCTCTCAAGCACTGTGCTGTTGATAAAATCTGCTCTGAATCTTCCCATCAGGAACATTTCTTCCATAGTCAGCTCATAAGGATTATTCATGTCAATTGTTGGGAACTCAGTAGTGTTAAGAAAATATTCTTTATCGCCGATTCTTACAATGCCCTTATCCAGATCCATCTTGTCTAGCAGAAGTCTTCCTTCCATTCTATATTCTGGATGCCTCTTAATAAGCTGCCCCTCTAGCTTGAATAAAATTACAGAAATAGCCTTATATACTGCATCATCAACATTTTTATCTGAATACGTCTTAACTGCAAACTGCAGAAGGAACCTAAGACTTATTCCATAGCCATTCTCAAGTATCGACATAGTCTTATATTTAATATTATTTCTGACGACAAGTGCCATGCACACCGGATTGCCGCAAAATGCTCCCATCCACAATATGTCATGATTACCCCACTGTATATCAACACTGTGATGCTCCATCAACAGATCCAATATCTTATCCGCATGCGGTCCTCTGTCATATATATCGCCCAGTATATGAAGATGGTCCACAGCCAGTCTCTTAATCAGGTCAGTAAGCGCAATAAGAAACTCGTCTCCATTGTGAAGACTGAGAATAGTCTCCATAATCTGTCTATGGTACACACTTCTGTTATCATCCTCATCCTTCTGCGCATGTATAAGTTCATCAATAACATATGCAAAATCCACTGGCATTGCCTTTCTCACCTTGGATCTTGTGTATTTAGACGACAGCAGCTTTGCAATCTGAATCAGCTGACCAAGTACATTTCTGTACCATTCATCAGTCACCTTATTTTCCTCCATAAGAATCGAAAGCTTCTCCCTTGGATAATATATAAGTGTACACAACTCCTGCTGTTCAAATACAGTAAGCTCATCTCCATACAGCATAGCTACCTTCTCTTTAATTACCCCGGAACAATTATTAATTATATGGTAAAATGCATCATATTCACCATGGAGGTCACTCATAAAATGCTCCGTTCCCTTCGGCAGATTCATAATTGCATTCAGATTAATAAGCTCGCGGTAAACTGACTGCTTTGTGGGATATTTTTCTTTTAAAAGCTTTAGGTATTTATCGTATTCTTTCATGGGGCCTCCTTTGGGAACTATTCAAAAAACTCTGGTTCATTCTCTATCAAATCTTCTGCTAGATATTTTGCGTCCATATTCTCTATTCCATAACTGTCATTTGAAATTTTCCTGTCGCATACCTTTTCGATATGCCCATTTCTTTGCTTGAATTCAATTCTTTTTTCTCACACATAATCACTACCAACCTTTCTGGCATATTTTTATAGTGTCTGACACATTAAAATATCAATATTTATTTGCGATTTAATAAGATTATTATAGGATATTCCTATATAAATCACAATAAGCATGTATTATTTTTCATATATTGTCAAAATATTTTTTATAATATTCTCAGCAATTCTACTAGTAGTGTTAAAGTCTTATAACATGCGACATCTTGAAATCAAATTGCTTAAAAATAAAAAAGACCCCGGGCCCGAAGGTCACCGGAGTACGTTCCATAATAATATGTTCATTACAGCAAAAGTCATCAAATAATGCCCCATACAAATTATCTCATATTTTTAAGTTTAATAATCTCTTCTTTATATTTCCCTTTCTCTGCATCCATGTACTCTCCTATAGTTGGCAATATTTTATCATACTTAATTAATAGTGCCTAACACCTTGTGATTTACTGCTGAGAAAACAAATCTTTCTCCCTCTGTTTTTCGAGTTTCTTATTCAACCTACTTTTTTCACTCTCATATGCCAGCTCACAAAAGGTCTATTTTTCAATTCCATTTTTTTATAACTTTGCTCTTTGGGTCTTGGATTCTTATTTCCTTCTTCAGACAAATAAATTGAATGACCTACAAACCAACAATTTCTGGCATAGTCAAAACATCAATTAAATCTGCAGTTATCCCCCTTACATTACTTAATCTTAAATCCGTTGCGAATCTTTTGTTTTGCCTTTTCCGGATTCTCACGTAATTCAATCAAAAGCATAAACGCTCCTTGTCTTATGTTTCTTCTTGGCTAAGAATAACTGAATTACATAATTTCTATTACCTTTATTTATCAAAATCCCTATGTATGGCTTATTCTCATAACCACCTGGCTTGTAGTACATCTCTAAGCATATATCATACAGCTTTCCTAAGATAGTTTTGGTTAATGTTGATAAATGTCAACTTTTCCTATAGTGTATACACAATACTACTCATTCGTATTTCAGGTAAAAATGTAGGAAGTTAATGTTCATATCTTTACAAATTGATTATCAAAAGTTAATAGATATTTCTCTGTATATGTAATATGAGACAATTATCAGGCTGTGTCAACTTCATATTACTCTTTTATTTTCTCTTTTTTATTCTTTTATATTCGATGCATCATCGAACAATTAGTCAATGCGTTTCATTGTTGATGATAGTAGACTTCTTACATTTATTTCTAAACCTTCCAATCTTTCAACCGCATACTTAAAAATAAAACGATAAATTTCACTTTTCTTCGCATTCAATTGACTTGATAATTCTTCAACAATTCTTCTTGTTTCGTCTTTACATTTTCCTCGCACTATACCACGTGCTTTTAAAGTATTATTATATTCCTCTTGTGATAAGAAATTAGACATATTGATCGCATATTCTTCAAGATTAATATTTTCAATAACTTCATAATTCACCTGCTGATTACAATATTCTAGTCTAATTTTATTTAACATATTTGTTTTTTCATATTTTAATTCTTTATATAATAATATCTCCGGGGTAAATGGAAGAAAATGTATTTTTCTTCTGTTTTGATTGTATATATCAATAATATCTCTATTACCATAAATCGAATATGGAATTATATCTGTTTCAACATCTTTATCTAAAAAAGCTGTCACATAAACATTGTCATAAAAAATATAATTTTCAGCTTCCACATAAAAATTTATTATATTCTGATAGCCACCTACTCCTAATATGCGAATATCTAAATAATTACTTTCTGGGCACAATTCAATATACTTTTTCATAAGTGCAGAAAAAAATGCTTTAGCCATTTCATCTTCCACAATTACAATAATATCTGCCATTGTATCTTCTCGCATCCCAATAGCACCTATTGCTTTCGCCGGAGGGCATGAATTATAAACCTTTATCCCATGTATTTCTTTTTCCAATAAAATCACACTTTTTTGTGCTTTAATTATACTTGCAGAATGAGTTGATATTAATATTGTTAAATTTTTTTGAGATGACATCTCTATCAGATACTGCATCAATCTAATCTGTGCCGCTGGATGTAATGCCATTTCCAACTCATCAACAAGAACCAAGGAATTATCATCTACATTTTCTATATCATACAATAAATTCAATAAAACAATTTCACCAAAGCTGAAGTTTTGCTCAGTATAATAATTCCTTCCCTGTTGAATTGCAAAAGCAGTATTTCTTCTCCTTTTATCTGCATTTCCTGTGCGTGAGCGCAAATCCCCAACAGTTATTCTTATCATATCAGAAAAACGGTCTGTGTTTAATATACGGTTTAATGCATCTATCAACCATCTGTCTGCCGCTTGCTTTCTTCTTGGTGCTTCAACGATTTGTGTAAATATACGTTCGCTTCTTGTGCTTATATGTACAACACTTGCAAATCCATACAAATCAAATATATTATTTTTGACGTCTGGTTGCCATCTTCCACTAGCTCTTCTACTATATACGACACTTTGTTCATCTACACAATAAGTTATAGTTCCCCTATACTCGTCATAATTATTAAGATTTGTAGTTGGAAATCCATTCCTGTAAGCATTATTATTACATATTCTGCTTAAACAAGTAAATAATGTTGTTTTTCCTATCCCATTTTCACCAGTAATTACATGAACTCCTGCATTAGGTATTTCAAACTCTAGGTGTTCAATATTCCGTATATTATCAATAATTATTTTCTTCATGTATTTCACGCTTTCCTTTTCTCATTTTACAATAACCATATCCCCTAATTTTCAAACATTACACCAAATGATTCCACAATAGCTCCTAATTGTGCTACATACTGTGGTTGCAAAAGTTTGCTTGATTCGTTATCACTATAATCAATAACATTAGCATTGCCTTTATATTGGTCATATTTGTGAGCAGTATACTCTTCTTTTTTCAAAGTGGAGGTAATAATAACTTGTTTTTTTCTAGAAATAAAATTTTTTATCATCACATCTTCTTTCTGTGAAGAAATTTCACCACTTCTATAGCAATCAATCAGCAAAGGATATGAGTGATTAAAGTAGTCACTGATAGCCAGTACTCTCGAATAATAATATTCCTGTTCCTCACTTCCCGAGTATGTCTCATCTTTCTTGGTAAATATATCATCAAAAAATGTTCTTCCTTGCGGATCAACTTCTCTATAAAGTTTATTCATCCTAGAAACAATATCTTTTTTCATTTCTCTGCATTTCTGTTTTGCTTCCTTTTCAGAATTGCTTATATTTTTATCATTAGCTTGTAATTCTTCCAACTGTTCACACAGTTTCTTAAGTTTATTATCGTAATCAATTTCCGACAAAATCATCTCCCAAAACAATAATATTTTGTGCAGTTCCACCGGCACTTCTTGCAATATCTTCTTAAGCTCATCCTGTAATTGTTGTAATTTGTATGAGTATTCATGAATAATCTCTTCTTTCTGCGCTATTTGATATGCTATTGATGACAAAACTTGCTTTCTGACATAAGCATTACTCACTTCAAAAGACATTCCCTTATTCTTATAAATTATTTTATCACTGCCGCATTTTGCACAAACAACATTTCCTTGTTCAATTTCTCGATTCAAAGAGTTTAATTCTTGTACTAAAGACTCTAATTTTTCCTTACGATTATACTCCAAATTTCTTCTCTTTTTGTATTCGCTAATTTCGTCATACAATTTTTTTACTTTCATACGAAAAGCGTCAAATTGCTTGGAATCACCATATTTATCTACATATCCTGAAACATCCGGATTCTTCTTAAATAATTTTAATAGTTTTTTCGTTGCCACTATATCTGATTTTATTTGCTGTATTCTCTTTTTGTTTTCCTCAGTAATTTCTTCCATATCTATTAACGGATAACCATTCATACTACAAAGCATATTAATAAAATCTTTTTTATTATTATATCCAGAATTAATAGTATTTGACGGATTACGTTTATCCTGTCCAATAAAAAACAACTCATAAAACAAATTTAAATCTGCAATGACCATGTGCTCGTCTTTGCTTATTTGCGGAATTTCAAATATATTCTTATCCACAAAAAAATACTTTAATTCAGTAACATTGTCAAATGAATACTGTACGCCCTGTCTTTTTGCCAAAAAAGAACTATCTCTACGCAAAAACTCAATCTCTTCATCATTTATTTCTGCTTTACAATAAAAATAATTTGAACGATAATTGAACCCTTTAGGAAATATAGGCTGATTTCCCATTGCATACATCATTCCCTGCATAACCAATGTTTTACCTTTATTGTTGTCATCACTAAAAATTATATTTACACCATCTGAAAATCTTTCTTCTACATATGCTTCTTCTGTATTGCCTAATGCTATGCTTTTAATTTTCATCGTTCAATCCCTCCTTTAAAGCAGAAATTAAATAAACTACACTTCTTTGAGATAATATTCTGGGTATTACAACATTATCTCTCTGGATTTGCTCTTCAATTTTTCTTGGACTTTCTACTCTAATTGCGTCGGCATAACTAAGCAATTTCCCAAAAAAACGCCAAAAAATATATCTTCCATTTTTGTCAAACAATAATTTAGCAATATCTGACTGACAATCTTGTATTATATCCTTTCTATCTTCAACATCAAATAGTGCTATTTCATCAATGAACGAATTAGGAACATACTTGGAATTAAACAAATCCATTCCTAATATTCTGTTAATCACTAACGCATCTATTTCCTTTTTCCAAAGCTGCTTTTCATATTGCAAAACTTCAGCTGCATTCATAATCTGATATCCATTTATATTTTTAGTCTTTAAAATAGTTTGTTGATTTCTTATATCATCAAATATTGCATCATAAAAAGCTTCTTCCAATCTCAAAGATGTCCTAAACGACGTTATTCTTTTTATATATTTTTGCTTCTGTTCTTCAGCAATAACGAATTCGACTATTTGTAGGAAATTCATTAACTCTGTTTCACTTGGTTCTAAATTATTTCTTCTTTTATATTCAAATTTTAATCCCTGCCTTATCTTATCTACATATTGTAACTTAAAATTATCTATTTGGAAATATGTCCTATCCTCATCATTTAAATACATTTCCTTTAATTTAGGCATAAACAAAATATAATGTTCAAATTCAATATCTGAAATATAATTTTGAAACAATGTTACTAAAGCTTCGCCTATCTTTTTAGGATTTAAAGATTTAACCCCTTTAGACTGAACATCCCACAATCTATTAACATCACGATTTGCACCGGATACATCGTTAAAGCAGTCTATAATAAAAACATCCATATCTCTGCTATCTTGACGGCATCCAAAAAGATATAACATTGCTTTTGTTTCATATTCACTTGTCTTTTCATTGTTTCGTTCAGTCGTCGTAAACTGGTACATCTTATCATCCCCTTCTTACATCATGCGTTCTTTTATTCTATTATAGAAAATACATATACATCATTTTCCACTTTATTATCCCTATTTATCTTAGTTCTCAATTTAATTATTATATATACCAAACACTTCAAGAGAGGTCTCATCAACCTCTCTCACATCAAATATCCCAGTCCCCAAAGGGACTTCGTTTTACAACTTGAATTAACCCAACTTTATCCATAGCATATTGCTCCTTACCCTATGTAATCTTGAATTAATCCATACAATTATTTCCACATTCCGACTTAACTAGATAATAACATATTATAATCTTCTTATCAATCAGTATTACAATTCACAGGCTCCATTTCAGAGCAACAAAAAATCTCCGCCAGCAAAGCAAATGCCTTGCCAACGGAGATATATAATATGCTACTCTTTTCTCACACATTAGTAACAATCGCCACGCCATCGCCCTCTATATCCACAGTCTTATTACCTGCAGTTATGAAGAAGCTGTCTCTAGCTTTGTTGTTCTTAATATTGTCATCACCCCTGCTAGTCCCCTTTACTTCTGTAAAAATTACAGAACGGAAAAATGCTATGTCAACCTTAATTTACCAATTTGTTCTATCCCATCCCCTCCAGTAACATAACCACAGAAGCCACCGCTGATGGTGTCATCTTATAATATTCCCCCGACTCCGAAAGCGTAATTCCTTTGCATCCTTCTTGTCTTTTCGTATCTGCTTTTTCTGCCCTGATGGTTCAAATTGTATATCTACATTATCAATGTCTTCGAATTTCCTATTAATCGCATCAGCTACTGCCTGATACAATTTGTCTGTTGTAAGAAATGCCATCTTAGAACTTGCCAAAGGGCTAATGTATGGTCCTGGTTCATATACGTCACGGGTTTTTCGTCCATCTTCCCACTCGTAATCCATTGCACGATTTGTCATCAGCAAATCCCAATAAGTCACATTTGAATATGTTAACATTACCTGATTGCCGCATTTTTTCAAATCATCAAGACGTACAGTTCTGCTATTATATTTTAATGCATCAACATGAGCCTTAAGCAGCCAGTCAAATCTTTTGACAATCTCATCTGGCAATTCATACACCTTCGTCGCATTAAAATGATTCATAATAGCTTGACACTTTATTGTAAATAAGCCGTGAAACCGCTGTGCATATATACAAAACAATAATTGAAACCACTAGAGATATATCAAATGTCAACCATATATGTATCATAAATGCAATCACCAGCATTATCAATGCTGCAATAAATTGAATAAAATCTTTGTTACGCAAAAGTTTAAACAACCAATTTCTCTTCATAATCATTTTCTCTCTTGTTTACATGTTACTGTGTTATTAAACATTATTCAATATATTTAATTGTTGTTGATGATTTAGAAACTTTAGATGGGTTAAAATGTATATAAAGCTTTATGTATCTTGTTTATAAAAATTTAATGGTGCCTGGCACCTTGTATCTCGTATTTAAATGCTAAAATTACTCTTTTATAGCATCCAAGTATCCCATCAATCTTTTCTGTTGTTCTGTGCTTAACTGCTGATAAGACTCCACCAATGCTCCTATATCTGTACCTTTACTTATAACATATGTATCATTAACCCGACTTCTATTTCCCATATGTTCTGCCCCTGACAACAACTCATATGGTGTCACTTCCAGTACCTCACATATTATAAGAATCTTATCACTTACTGGATTAGTTCTCTTCTTTTTCCAGTCACTTATCGAGCTCTCTGCTATTCCTGTTCTTACTGAAAATTCCTTCTGACTCATCCCTTTTTCTTTTAGCAATTCAAATATTCTGTCACTGATTGTTTTCATTCATTTATCCTCATTTTTTAATAAGCTTATAAATTGACTTTGTTTTGTAAGTATAGCATTAGTATTCATCTTTGTAAATACGAATCTTTTTGTTTATAAAAATTTTATGATGTCTGGCACCTTATATACTTTATTTAAAAATTTTATTCTATTCTTTGCATAAAGCTATCATAGACAATAATGCAAAGTAAATGCAAAAATACCACCAGTGATTATTTAATTCTAATTAATCACCAGTGGTGTTATATTTTACTTTATATATTTTGTTTATAAAATTTTAATGGTGCCTGGCACCTTATATTTTCATGTTACTATTTTATTAAACATTATTCAATATATCTAATTGTTATTGATGATTTAAAAACTTTAGATTGGTTAAAATGTATATAACGCTTTATGTATCTTGTTTATAAAAATTTAATGGTGCCTGGCATCTTATATTCCTTGTACAAAAGACACATAGCAATGTGTTGGGGTGAGGGGAATATAATCAACCTTACTCAACCGCTTGAAACGTCATAGAGCCTCTTGTCAATCGGCTTGTATAATAATTACCAGTCAACTTTTTTGAATCATCTACACAAAGCATCGCTGTTCCATAATGAATTGCACTACGATTTTGGAGTTCAGCCCTTGGTGTATTTAGATACGTGTATATAAGTTTCTGTTCACTGTTAACTTTTTCGATGCTCGCAGTTATTGAATTACTGGTGCTTTCATTCGTTCCAAGTTTAACAGATACATTTAAAAACGTTTGATCAATCCAAATTTCTGAATTCCTTGTTTGTTCAACACCATCCCAAACAAAAGTAATTGTTCCCCTATAATGTTTTGCTAAAACTGGTAATTCTCCGGTTAATAGATAAAACGGCTTTTTCTTCCAAAGCCATTTATTAAATACTGCCATAAAAATCGCGGTTGCACCTATAGCTTCTCCAGCATATCCATAAATAGAATAACTACAATTAAGATACTCTCGCTGATTTATTGCTAAAGCAATTCCACTAGAATCTATTAGGCAGCGAATAACAAATAAGACAATCGTTATCCACACACTTATACTCATAAATTTCTTTGCCAAATCACTCATGCTCTATTCCCCATATCCAAGATAATTCCAAGCTGTAACCAACCATTGTTCTGCATCTTCATCGGTCCATTTTCTATTTCGGAATAGATAGAGCATGTCACTTACTTCACACCATTCCGTGTGATGACCATCTTTAATTTCATTATACAAGTATATTATTGCCTGCTTTACCGTTTCAGTCCATGTGCTATATCCAGTTATCACATTGTTAGGCACATGATACACAAGGCACTCCACTAAAAACGATGTTATCTTATCACCATCTGTTTTTTTGTCCTCAACCATCTCATTTTTGATATGCTTCATTATACGAACAAGTTTCTTATACTGATAATTCGTATTATTATTCTTGGCTATGCCATTTGCCTTATGTCTTTTAGGGTAGTTTTTTACTATCTCTCCTGTCTTAGCTTGAAGCCAAACACCCTCTATGTACTTGTTGGGATCCAGGCTATTCTCATAATAATAGTTTCTTAATTGAAAAGAAGGAACCACATCTGCTTTTACATGATAGGTATTTTCATCTATTTTAAGGGACTTGTTTCCATCATAAACATACTCTGTTCTAAATTTATCTTGGAGAGCTTTTTTCACCAAATTACGATACTCTTGAAAAGTAAAATCCGATGCTTTAAACCCGTAATCTTCTCTCCCTTTTCCTTGAGCATAGTCTGTGTGAAATGTATCTCTAAGCATAACACAAACATCCACATCGCTTTCTGAACGAACGTTAGTGTTATTTGCATAGGATCCCTGTATAAAGATATCAATATCCATCGTTTTTAATTCATCACAAGAATTGATGGCATTTCTAATCATTTTAATGGTATTATCTGCTCTCTGTTCCTCTGTTTGAGATAGCGGAGCTGTCCAATTTTGAAGTGTTTGCTCTGAGTATTTCATAGAATTTCTCCTACACACCATATTCAACCAAGAATAATTATTGTAATTTCAATGTCATTAATTTTCACATCTCAGCCAATCCTTAGATCGTTGCCTGCTGCTCACCACGAAGAGGTGTGTGATTATCCGAGCAGCGTAGGGAGCTACCGCTCCCAGTATATCACAATTTCATCCAGTTTTAAAAATTTAATGGTGCCTGGCACCTTGTATTTAAAAATTTTCCTAACTCTACTCCACTGTAACACTCTTTGCCAAATTTCTAGGCTTGTCTACATCAAGTCCTTTTGCAACTGAAACATAGTAGCCCATCAGCTGCAATGGAATTACAGCTAAACTTCCCATAAAATGCTCATCAACTTTTGGAACATATACTGCAAAATTAACCTGATCTTCTATTTCATAGTTGCCGTATGTTGTTAATCCCATTAAGTATGCACCTCGACTCTTACATTCAACCATATTAGAAATAGTTTTTTCATGTAATTCACTCTGAGTCAGTACACCTATTACTAACGTTCCATGTTCAATTAATGAAATTGTTCCGTGCTTTAATTCACCTGCTGCATATGCTTCTGAATGAATATACGAAATCTCCTTTAATTTAAGACTTCCTTCCAGACATATAGCATAGTCAATTCCTCTACCAACAAAGAATACATCATGTGAATTGGCCTGCTTTGCAGCAAACCACTGTATTCTTTCTTTATCCTCTAATATCTTTTCAATCTTTTCAGGTATTGAAAGCAACTCATCAATATAGTAACCATACTTGTCATCTGCTATATTTCCACGAACTTTTGCAAATTTAACTGCAAGACAGTACATTGCTACAAGCTGTGCACTATAAGCCTTAGTTGTTGCGACAGATATTTCTGGTCCAGCTAATGTGTAAAATACCTTATCCGCCTCTCGTGCTATACTGCTTCCGACAACATTAACAATTGCCATTGTAGAAATATTCTTTTCTTTCACTAATCTTAAAGCTGCTAACGTATCTGCAGTCTCTCCTGACTGACTTACAACTATAACTAAAGCATTTTTATTTAATGGCATCTTTCTATATCTAAATTCTGATGCCAATTCAACTCTAACTGGAATATCACATAAATCTTCAAATACATATTGTGCAGCCATTCCGACATGCCAAGCGGAACCACATGCAACTATGTATATCTGCTCATAACTCTTAATCTCTTCATCCGTAATATCAATGGATGTCAAATCAATTTCTCCATCCTTAACCACAGAATTCAAAGTATCTTTAACTGCCTTTGGCTGCTCATGAATTTCTTTCATCATAAAATGCTCAAATCCAGCCTTTTCTGCAGCCTCTGCATCCCATTTGATTTCTGTTGTCTGCTTTTCAATTTCATCACCATCAAGATTATAAAAATGAGCTTCGCCTGATGTTAATTTTGCAAATTCCAAATTTCCTATGTAATATACATTTCTTGTATATTTCAATATAGCAGGAACATCAGATGCAACATATGTCTCTCCATCTGCAATTCCTATAATCATAGGGCTATCTTTCCTTGCAACCCATATTTCCCCTGGATAATCCTTAAACATCAATTCTAATGCATACGAACCACGCACACGCACCATTGTTTTCGCAATTGCATCAATCGGTCCTAGATTATATTTTTTATAATAATAATCCACTAATTTGATAATAACTTCTGTATCTGTCTGACTGTAAAATGTATAACCATGTTTTAGCAATTTTTCTTTTAGTTCGGCATAATTCTCTATTATTCCATTATGTACGCCTACTACTTCAGATTCAACTTCTCCTGAACCTGACTTATTACAATTTCCTGAAACATGTGGATGAGCATTTGTCTGACTAGGTTCACCATGTGTTGCCCATCGTGTATGTCCTATTCCACAATTACCTTTTAAAGCATTACCAGAATCTGTTTTTTCTATAAGATTACTTAACCTTCCTTTTGATTTCACTACTTGAGCTAAGGACTCCCCATCTCTTACCGCTAAACCAGCTGAATCATACCCCCTATATTCAAGTTTAGATAAACCGTCCAAAAGTACTGGTGCAGCCTGCTTTTTTCCTATAAATCCTACTATTCCACACATTATAATATTCTCCTAATTTATATAATGAAATTTAATTATAATTTACACTTATATTTATAATTTTAAGTAAACTTTTTTCTAATATTATTAATTTATATAGTGCATGATTCCTTATATCTTATAAACTACTTTTTCATTTTTCTAATCTATCTAAGAATACCATTTAGTTGCTCAAGCAAACTAATACTAATATTCTTTTTAAGCTTTCTTTTGCTTATATAAAAATGATTTCAGTTGCCTTATTATCATATCAGCCAGCTTTGTAACAATAATTGAACAAATATAGGAACACGCAAAAACAATAACGATGCCAATTGATAACATCAATATTGGATTATAATGCAGTAACAAAATCTTCATCATTTTATATACTACAATATCAATAGGCCACGATATTAAATACATACCAAATGAATACTTTGCCACTGAATTTATTATCCAACCTACTTTTTTGCTCTTAACATTACATCGTAATAGCAAACAGAAAAAAATAACACTTACTATTAAACACTGATATCCACCATACGATGTTGCCCAATCCCACGAAAAAGGAGTTTTATAGTTTTTTAAATAATTAATTGTTGCAAATGCAAACACTGCTCCTATAAATAATAACTTTTTATTTTTTAATTTGCTTGCCACCACACTATTAAGTTTTAAGAAAGCTCCAATCATATAGTACATTACAGGATAAAGCTCATCCCAGTAATTGGGAAGCAACTGTGATGACTGTTCCTTACTTCCATTCCACCATTTAAAAGAATTAAAATCACAATTATTTGTTACCGTAGGTAATGTAACCAAAACTATCAAAAAAATGAGACATTTTCTCCCATTTTTACTAGATATAAGCTCATTCAAAAATGGAATCATCTAGTATAATCCTAAATACATAGCTAAATACCACGCATATGGTGCTGCCTTAAATTCGAACAATGCAACAAAAAATGTTCTAAATTCTCCTCTCATAAATTGAGGAATGCTACATATCAATGCACAAATAAAATATATCACAAGCAATCGAAATGGTTTTTCTAAATAATTAAGATTTAATGTGTATTTCTTTTCTACGCTCAAGTATCCTGTCAAAATCAAAAAAGTTGGAACACATATAATTGCAATAGTACGTATCAAATGACATATAAATAATATTATTGATGGATTTGAAAGCTCATAAAAACCAACATAAGACAAGCCATGTACAGAAATAACAAATATAATAGCAAAACACCTTATTATATCAAGATCTATTCTCTTAATTTTTTCCATAACATTCCTCCGCATAGAATTGAATTACTTTCAAATACTTATTTTATTTTTTATCATTCTGATGATTTTACTAGAAGCACTGTTTTTCATTATCGATACACATAAAAAATACACAACAACAGCTATCACAATTTCAATAACCAATCGCGTCCATGTAGCTTGTCCAAAAGTCAGTTTATGGCATAAAACAAGTGTAAAAGACATAAAGAATGATGCTATCAATATAGAAAAAATATCTCTATAACACATATTGACTTTAATAGTTCTCCTTGATGCCACTATCATACTTATAGATACAGTAAATTCAGCTATGACAGAGGCAATCGCTGCTCCGTTTTGTGTAAAAACAGGAATTAATATGTAATTTAAAGCAGCATTAACGACCGTCCCAATTAAGACACAAACTAAATAGCACTTTTCTTTTCCAGAAGTAAGCAGCAATTGACAAAAAACTCCTCCAGACAACGGCATCAAAACAATAAGAATTGATAATATTCTAATTGTACTAATTGCAGGCATAAAATCAACGCCAAAAAGCACTTCCACAATTTGATCTGCAACTAAAATGATTCCGCAACAACATGGAATGGAGATTAAAAAAGTAACATTCAAAAACTGACTTGACAACTTTTTTATCTCATTTTTATTATCTTCGCTAAAGAGATAACTAAATCTAGGCATCAAAACCGCCGAAATACCCGTTAGCGTATTTGCAGCAGCTTTAATAATTTTTGTAGAATTAGAATAATATCCTACACTTGTTGCATTAGACATTACTGTAAGCATAGATACATCTAATAAAGAATATATTTCAATAGCAATAACAGAAACAAAAAAAGTCATAATAGGTTTAATATGCTTTTTCAATGACATATTGCAAAAGCATAATTTGACATACTTTTTTAGATTAATAAAATTTAGCACATAATTTCCAATGCTTCCGAAACAAATAATAAAAGCATATGCAACCAAGTCACTTTTCTTTCTAACAAAAATAAAAAGTAATAAAAGAGATATTATTTTTATTGCTAAGCTACGAATCATAATATATTCATATTCTTCAAAGCCCTGATAAACCCATTCAATATTAATAATATTGAATATGATAATGCTAGAGAAAATCAATGCCATATTCGAATTATTAATTTTAAAAAAGAATGCAACAATCAAATATAAAGCAGTTGCCATAAGAGATGAGATAAAATTAATTATAAAAAGCTCCGAAAAAGTTTTATTACAACTATTTTCATCTCTTTTTGATTGAGCAATTGCTCTTACCCCATAAGAAGGGATTCCTAACGCAGCGGCCATGCTAAAATATGTCGCCAAATTTTGTGCCGATGAAACCTCTCCAATTCCTGCTGCTCCTAAAACTCGCGATATATAAGAAACCGTCACTAAAGGAAAAATGACGGATAATCCTTTATTAATCATGCTAAAAGCCGAATTTTTTGAAACTGATTTTCCCATTGACGATTACCTCTTTCCAAATTAACATTACTTTCTAATCACGATATAACTCTATCTATAATAGAATCAACATACAAACTATCTTTATCATATATATTTGAACACGTTTTTACGCCACTCTCATTCACATATTTTCCTTCAATCGTTTCTCTCGAAATAGAGTGTTTCAAAAACCACATATACTCCACATCAACGTGACCAATATCTATAAATTGATAGCCCTCATCACAGAGCTGTGCTGCTAGGATAGAAGCAGTTGGCCCCAAAGCCGCAATCATCAATGTATCTTTAGAAACATTCTTATGTACCGAGTTTTTTATTTTATCCAAAACTCCATATGCATTTTCTGCTGGACAAATAATTCTCTTAATACTCTTTGCATTGCTCAGCAAATCATTTCCCATTCCTAGTTTTGTTTTCTCTCCCTCTATAATTACAATATCTTTGTCATTCCAAATACGTTTTAGTAGATTGAAAATATTTTTGCTAAATTCTCTATCTTTATAATCAATATATGGTCTTGTAATACTTGCGTCACAGTATATTTTTTTTAAATCAACAAATTTTTCTAGCCTTGGCAAAAAATTTGCTCTTATTATTCTCCAATGCATTCTTGCTAATAAGTTACACTTTGATGCATCAAAAACTCCATATGGAATGCCAATCAATAAATCATTATTTTTTGATGTAAACGCTCTAATTAAATCTTGACCAAATTCAGGTGAATATCTTTGAAATGATGGCATTGACTCACCTGCCATCCACATAAATTCACCATCACCGAACCGTGCAAGTGATTTTCTTTCTTCAACTATAAGATTAACCGTCTCTTCATTAGTATAAAAACTAATATCAGGCATCTTGGTATCATCTTTTTTTGCTTTTAAATAGACTGGAAAATCTTTTATCAGCGAAAACACATATAAAACTCTTTGGGGCATTATTTTCTTTATTTTTTTTTTCAAATTCATCGTTTTATATTTACCTCCTTAACAATTGTCGGTATTTCTTCCGTTTTGACTCCGCCGAAACGACTTAATCCTACACCCATAATACAAACAATAATAGAAAAATATAGTTGTGTAATTGTGATTTCCACAGTTCCAAGGATAGTTAGCAGATAAAGGAAAATTAGCAGTGCACTCATTTTCCTTCTATCCTGTTCTATAGATTTTCTAGAAACATATAAAATAAGCATAAATAACATAATCATAATTATAGTTGTTGGAACCCCAGCGTACCATATCCACTCTAAGATTGCATTCTGTGTATCTGGAAATCCACCTAGTTTTCTTCCTAATTCATAACTAGTAGCATAGCCAAAACCTGTTATCCATGCGTGATTACTTGTTAATAAAATTGGTACTTCCATGTATATATTTGCTCTTCCAGACATTGTCGCATTTTTCCCCAAAATGTTAACAATAAAGTTTTGAACATTAGGATTACTTAAAACATTTTCACAAAAAAAGACAAAACCAAAGCATATTGCCTGCACACCAGCATAAAATAGTGGATTTAAAAACAGCTCCTCTTTTTTATTTATCGCTATCATCAAAACAACTAAAAAAGCTGCTCCAACTAGTCCTGTAGAGCATTTTATTTGCAAACCTATAAAAAAAGTCCATATTAACATTCCTATAGTAACCACGTTTTTGAATTTTTTATTTTTTTCTTTAATCATATATAAACATATTGATAAAAAATGTAAATATATAACCTCAAATTTTGTACCAATGAAATAATTTTCTCCAAAGGACAAATATAAATTTGGATACACAAATATCAAAATATCATTAATAAATAAAATAATTATCGTCAGTCTATAAAAAATATTCAAAATATGATTAACTTCATTATTTTCTATCATTATCTCCATGAATAATAGAAAAACCATAAATAATGCCGAAAAAACGATTGCTGCCAAGAATGGATTTCGACTAGCAATTTGATTTCTGTTTTGAAAGGAAGTCCAAAGTAACATTCCGCAAAATATCACTGAAATCATATTAATTAAAGCATATTTTCTTTTATCAACCTTTTTATATCTTATACATACATACACCCCGACAATAACTATAGCAATATATTTCACCACATTATACCAAGCGAAATAAGGTAATGTAATAAACTGTGTTAAGAAAATCATTGTAGCAATCAAAGATGTTTTTGATACCGTAAAACTATTCCTCATTTATCCGTTCCCTCTTCTTTTAGATTTCTATTCTTTAAGACAATAATTCAAAAATTCATCATAATTATTAAACATTTGAGGTGTGGATGCCATATATTCTAGTGATTGTTCTGCATTATCACAGAGTTTAATTTTCTGACCAAAAGCAGCATTTTTTCGAACCATTTCATCATTACAAAAGAGCATAAAGAATTCATGAAATACTTCTTGCTGTGGTTTTTTCCCATACCTCTCAACATAACTCCTAGCCATTTCCTTTGCCTCTTGTAATTGAGCTGCTTTCCTTTTTTGGTAAAAAGATTCCAAATCTGTAATCCTTCTTGCCGGATTTCCTGCATATACACTATTTGAGGCACAATCTTTAGTCACAACGCTTCCTGCGCCTATTATAACATTATCACCAATAGTCACATTTCTTGTAATAATAGTTCCTCTACCAATAAAAACATTATCACCAATTTTAACATGACCACAAGCCCCTAATATCTCGCCTTCATGCCCTGGCATAAGTTTTAGAACAGACCAAGAATAGTCATGTGTCAAAATTTTAACTCCAGCTGTAATCCTTACATGATTTCCTATAGTTATCATCCACGGATATTGAACATCTATCGGCGACTGTGATGGAGCATAAAATGTACAATCCTCTCCAATACTTACACCCAATTTACGTAAATAATCTATATATGTTTCTGATGTTGCTTTTTCTTTATATACAATACGTTTTATTAAAGCTGTTACATTCATCTTCGTTCCTCTTTTTTTGGCATATTGTGTCCATTTCTTATTGATTCATAATCAATACTTTCTAAACTTATTTTTCAATATTTTTCTTATATCCACTAATAACAAAGCCGTTCCATAATAGCCTGATTGAACTGCCTTTTGAAATAATCTCTGCTGAAAAGGCAACTCATCAACAGGATAACCATTCCAACAATTACATACTACCTGTAATTTTGCAAACATTTTAACAAACTTCTTTTTTTCTTTTATAGTTAATGACGTGTCTGCAACCTGTCCTACATATAATCTACAAATATTAATAGCAGCTCTTTTCACACGCATTAAACAATCTGGATCATTCTCTTTACTAATTTCTTGCATAAGTACTTTTAAATAATCTTCATATTTTTTTAGTTTACTCTCAGAAAAACTTCTCATAATTGACGTCTGATTTTCATTTCGATAGCAATAATCTGTATCTCCTGTGAAAACCATCGTATCTGCAAATTTATAAGCTGAAATATTAAATATCACATCTTCTGAAATAATATTTTTAAACTTCAAGTGATTTTTATCAATCAATGCTTTCCTATATATTGCAATCCAAACTGACATTGGAAAAGCTTCTGTTTCTTTATCATCTACTCGTCGACCATATATATTTTTTCTTATTTCATCAATTTCCGATTTATTCCTAACAGTTTTCCCTGCCAATGGATGCTGTTTTTTTCTTAAAATTTCTCCATCTCGCCAATCGCAGTGCCCACCAACAGCAATATCTGCATTACTTTTTAATGCAGCATTATAAAGATGCTCAAACATCGTTTCATTAACCCAATCATCAGAATCAACAAAACCAATATACTCTCCGACAGCAACTTCCATACCTGTATTTCTTGCTGGTCCTAGTCCCGCATTTTTCTGATGAATGACCTTAATCCTAGCATCATTTTTCGCATATTGTTCTGCAATTTCTCCACATTTATCAGGAGATCCATCATCAACAAGGATTATCTCTATATCTTTTAATGTTTGATGTATTAAACTATTAACGCACTTCTCTAAATACTTTTCCACACCATACATTGGTACAACAATGCTAACTTTTGGATTCATATAATTTCTCCTATACATTCTTTGTTAATACTCCACCACTTAATGCACTTACATTTAGTTCTCCATTCATTATTTCCCCATAATATGTTTTCTTCCCATTAACGATTTTGGGGAAATCCGCTTTCCACGTTAGTTTAAACAATACTGTATTGTCCCTTAATTTCTCCCATTTAGCAGAATCAAATTCATTTCCAAGAACCTTCAAAAGTTCGTCGCAGTTTTTATTATTAGGAATGATTTTATTAAACACCTGATTCACATAAGTATTTTGTTTTCTTGCAAGAACAATTAAATAATCTAAAAACAGATAATCAATCATATAATCATAATTCTTCCAATAATTTAAAAGATACTCTAGCAAAATAGCAAAAACCTTTCTATATTCTGTGGTACATCCAAACGAATAGTTAGCAAACTCACCACATGACACAGAAACATGACGATAGTCTGGTCTCTTAATCGACCAAATAGGCATACTAAAATACGGTTCAAGATTTCCAACGCAAAAAAAAGTTGAATCCAACCAAATACCGCCATATTGAGCCAAAAGCGATATTCTCAGCAGATCTGAAAGATGCGTTCTCGTTATAATTCCGCTTCTATATTTTTCTTCTATCCAAGTCGGAAATGTAACAAATTTCTTATAATTTTCATCTGTGATAATAACAACTTTATGATTTCCTGCATGAATTTGAATTGACTCCACACATTTTTTAACGATATCTGGCGCATTTTCCAGACCTTGCCACCAACAAATCCAAATACAGTCTTTGTAATTTTCATCCTGCTTTGGTATGTGAACTTTCTGAACTCCATTTTCATTAAACTCTGTAAAAACTTTTTCAAAGTAGGCATTCATTGCTTCATGTTTTTTTAACAAATGCCTTCTTATCCAAGGATGTTCTATATGTCCATTATGAACCATAATCTGAATATCCACTTTACCTCTGAATGATGCAAATGCACCTTTGATACCCACAACTTTTGCAACTTCCATCGTAGAACTAACTTCTTCTTTTACACGATGTGATATTCTTTTCAGATTCATATGCTTAGTAGACATTAAAACAAGTCCTTTCTAATTCTTAATTTTATTTTTTAATGTAACCCTTATTTTTCTAGGAATCGCATTATATATACTATGAATTATTATCTGTTTTCGGTATTTTTTACGGAACCATTTTTCCACTTCATTGTATCCAGACTCTTTATAAAGTTTCATAATATTATTTCGTTGCACAGATTGTACTGATGGATGACATAGTTGCCCATTTTTTTTTGCAATTTTATCATATGTACTTTTGTACAAATAAATTTTATTTAACAATTTGTTGCACATCTCTGCACCCTTTTGAGTGTTCACAAGAACACAAGAAATACCTTTTCTTTCATCAAACTCGTTCTGCTTTAATATTTCAGGATGTTCAACTTCTATTCCCCAAAAATCACCAATTGTCATATCAGACACACGCTCTTTGCAAGCATATGGACATTCATAACAGTTTTCTCTATAAATATCTCCATCCAAAAACAACGTATTATATGATGTCAGTCTTGCTGGAATATAAACACTCTTTTCTTTACCAGATTTGCTTTTTATATCTAATCTTGCATTCATACCCCAACCGTGTTTTTTATCGCGAAAAGAATACCCGATTGGTACTCCACCTCGTTTTTCCCCTTCAATGTGGAGATAATCATCAAAAAATTTCAAATTAGGAACACCATGACAAATGACATCGATTGTCCACAGATTACTATAGTCTTTCCGCAAATATCCATACAGTCCCGCAATTTGACAAGGTGTTCCTGAAAAAAGTACCTTCTTTCCTTCGTCCAATTTAAGCTTTGCCTGTTTATACGTTTTCTCAACTGAACTTTGGACATATTTTGAACCTTGAATGCGTTTTAATTGCTCTATATCTTCGATTTCAATCAAATGTGCTATTGGATGTCCATTTTCAAAATCAAGCGATGCACCAAACACCGCCCCATTATTTTCCAAGAAATATGTTGCGACAGCAGCAAAAACACCACCTGAAGCCGATTTATTGAGCTGTTCTCGTACCTTATTCACTGCCGCATAAGCTTGAAGTGGTTCATGCAGTGGACTTTCATTCTGATATGCACATACCTTTTTACATGCACCACATGAAACACATAAACCAGAATCAATCACCGGATAAATAAATCCATGATTATCAGGTTGCATCGAAATTGCTCCTTTAGGGCAGATAGAAGCACATGCCCCACAACCACAGCATATTTTTTTATTTTCAAATAAAACTATTCCCATGCTCTTATCCAATCCATTTAAATTTCATATTAAAAAATATCATTGAATTTCTCTTTTGAGAAACTGTTTACTTTTATTTCTGCTCTCATTAAATTTTGCTTCGACGACTTCGTAATTCACATTTCTATTGATAGTTTTTATTATTGCATCAGCATTTCCTTCGCATTGTCTGTCTGTTAAATCAAATTCATCAAGGAGCGAGGAAACTTTTCGAATTCTGCTCGGATTTGTCAGATAGCACGCAAACTGACGATGATTAAGCATTGAAAAAACCGCTCCATGAAAGGTTCCAGTTATCACGCAAGCTGCATTACGAAACATCCAAACCCATTGAAATGGTGTAAGATTAACTGTTATATCTGTATATCTCTTATCACATTCTCCTGCACCATAAACCGCCATACCGTTTTTATGTGCATAATCAATAAGTTTTTGCTTTTCCACTTCTGGTAGACCATCGCAATAATAAAAAAGCATATATGGCTGTGTCACTACTGGTACCTCTTCATCTGGAATATGTACCAGGAATGTAGGATCCGTAACTCTTTCGATTTTCTCATCTCGGATTTTCTCAGCAAGTTCTTCTGTCAACTGATCTCTTGCCGACACTGCCTTAAACTTTAAAATCCCCGTCTTTACATACTCCGGCACATCCGTTTCTTGTGTTTGGCCAACACTCGGTGCATACGCAACCAATTTCTCATTTCCCAAGCCAACACCAAATTTAACTTTTGCGTTTCCCTTTGTTTCCTGATAGTTCCACACTTCATCACTACCCACTACAATATAGTCCAATCCAAGTTTTTTAATATCTCTTGCATTGTAGCAGGTTGGTGTAAGCTTCATATATTTTTTCCTAGCTTTTGCAAATGTAATAGGCAATTTAGTTTTTTGCAGCCAATCAGACAGTGTTTCTTTGTTTTTATAAAAACGAAACCATCCTCCGACATTAATCACAAAATGTTTCACATTAATGCAATCAATAATCTGAACCTCATCATTTGGATACAGTTCCTGTATAGCAGTCTGTAATGCATATGCTTGTAAAAAAGCTCCAAAATTATTTATATAATGATGTGTTAAAATTCCAATCTTCATGCTTGACACCGCTCCTCATATAATTGCAAATACCGTTCCTGTAGCCTCTGTGCTTCTATTTCAATGTTATAATGTTTTTCTGTAATTAAATTTGTTCTGTCAACTCTATCATTTTGTTGAAGAGCTTTTTCTATTGTCTTCGCCCATTTATTTAACGATTCATCCAGTCCAACAAATTCTGCACTTTCACTGAATCCAATTTCTCTTGTTATATTAGCTGAGAAAACACAAGGCAAATCTGCTGCTTGAGCCTCTACACCTACGACAGGGAGTCCCTCCCAAATAGAGGGCAAAACAAAACAATCAAATGCCTGATACCATTCGTTTGCATTTCCCACATTTCCTACAAATGTAATATTTTTTTCAAGATTCAACTTTTCAGCCTTTTGTTTCACCGCTTCCATCAATTCTCCATCACCAAGCAGAACCAACTGAGCCTTTTTATCTAAATTATGCACTTCAGCAAATACATCTAACAGAAACATATGATTCTTCTGAGCCATAAATCTGCCTACATGTCCAATCACATGCTTGCCCTCTAATCCATTTTCTCTACGAATTTTTTCTCGTGTTAAATCATTAAAAACAAAATTTGAAATTTTGATTGCATTCGGAATTAACACATAATCATTTTCACTAACTACCTTATTCCCAAAATAGCATCTTGCAGCTTCAACACCGCATGAATAATGCTCATTCATATTGACAGGCAACATTGCTTTACAAACAAGTTTGATTGGTAATTTCCAGTCCTTTGTTATACTTGCTCCATGGGCATGAAAAATACGCACTGGAATTTTGTTCTCTTTGGCAGCATGAAGCGCATACACACCAAGTGCCCCATTGTGTGCCTCTACAATCTTATATTCTGGATGTTCTTGAAACAGTTTTTTCATATATTGTAAGTATGCAGGATACTTAGCTGGATTCAAGCCAGGAGTATGATAAATTCTACCACCCATAGATTTTATTTCATCATCATAAGCTCCCGGTTTTTTCTTATTGCACAAAAAGTCAAATTGAACTTTTGACTTATCCATATATCGATAATAGTTCATTAGCATTGTTTCAATACCAGCTCGATCCATATTACTGACGGAATGAAGAATTCTTATCATTATAATTTCTCCTATATATTTTTATTGCAACACTATTGTAGATTTCTGTATTGCCATTTATAATTTAATCATTTCAATCGCTACATACTATAAAACATATACACTCTTAATTTGTACTCATTGTTTATTTCCTAAATTTCTATTTAATCGGATAGGTTTTGCTGGAACACCCACAACTACTGTATTTTCAGGAACATCTTTGACAACCACTGAGCCTGCGCCTACAACACAATCAGAATGTAAGCAAACATCTCCTATCACGATAGCTCCTGCACTAACCTCAACCCGATCTTCTAATACTGGTTGTTCCGTTCCATTAAAGCCAATTGTTACCTGCTGAAATATACGACAATTATGACCAATATGTTTTGCCGCTACTACGGTAGAAAATCCATGTTGAAAAGATAACCCACCTTCTATTCTCTCTGGTGGTGTGTTAATATATAAAGAATCCATTTGTCTAAAAAGCATTCTAAACAGCACACATCTAACTGGATTACGATGTAATCTGTTCTCAACAACATTTCTGCTACACGGCTCTTCTATCAGTATTCTACTATATGTAAACAGATTCGTCTTTCCTTCCCCCCCCCATATAAATGTCTATCAAATTCACTAATATCCTGTTTACATCTATCCCAAAAGCGACCTCCTCTAGCTAATAAGTAAGCTGGTATTGTTCTCCAATAGTTAAGATAAATAAAAATATTCTTAATTGTTCTATTCATAATTGCCCTCCTTATTTGTGTTTTATTTTGCTGACTTTGTTCAGATAAAACAACTCCGATGTATTATTCATAAAAACACAATATCTCATTCTAACGCAAGTAATGATACTAAAAGTCCTTATAATAAAACCATCTGTTATTACAAAGAGTGATTTAGAACTAAAGGCTCCTCTTTATTGCCACCTCTAGAAATAACATAGATAAACTATTTAAAACATTCTCTCTATATACGTTCGACTATAAAAGATTATTAATCATAAGCACTTTCATTTACTTATCTCTCCTATATAATCTTTCTGTCTCTTCAACAACATTGTCCCAGTTATATTTCTCACATATAAACTGTGATGCACGGCTTTTATGTCCATTGACACTTTCTGTATTATCGCAAGCCTCCTGCAGTTTAACTCGCAGATCATTCACATCTGATTTCTTAAATACGATTGCCTTGTCTTCTACAACTGAGACACATTCTTCTATGTCAGATACAAGGCAGCAATTACCGTAACTCATCGCCTCAAGCAGACTAAGAGGCATGCCCTCAAGATCTGATGGCAATGTGTATATGTATGCATTGCTGTATAACTCCTCAAGTATCTTTCCCTGAACGAATCCTGTGAATATTATTCTGTCATCATCCTTGGCAAGTTCTTTAAGTTCTGCTGCAAATGCATCCGTATCACTCGCTCCACCTGCGATAACAAGCTTCTTGTCTGTCTTAACATCCTTGAATGCCTTGATAAGATATCTTAATCCCTTCTCTGGCACAAGTCTTCCAAGAAACAGGATATAGGAATCTTTGGTAAGACCATACTTTTTCAGTTCATCGGCTTCTATTAATTCATATCTGTTGACTCCATTAGGAATGAATCGTGTTTCTCTTCCATATGTATCTTTAAAATAATTCTGTACACCTTTGCTTAACACAATTATTTCATCGGCATATTTAACAGCATTCTTTTCGCCCTTTTTAATGAATTTGGAACCAAATCCATTCTTCCACTTTTCCCTCTGCCAGTCCAGTCCATGAACTGTTACAACGACACGTTTGCCTAACATCTTAGGTATCCAGCTGAATGCTGCAGGTCCCTCTGCATGGATATGTACTACATCATATCTGCCAAAAGCGCAGCATAATGATGCAAAAAAAGAAGAGCTGACCGCTGCCAGTCCTTTCATCTCCAGTGTCGGAACATGCTTAAGCTTTATTCCTTTATATTCTTTTTTCTTATCAACATCATAGCACGAACCACTTACATGATGATCTGTTCTGTTATAGCATGTTACTTTATGACCATGATTAACCATTCTTGTACATAATTCTTCAACAACAATCTCAACTCCACCTTCTCGGCTTGGTACTCTCTTATGTCCCATCATTGCAATTCGTAATGGTTTGTCCATCTATTATCCCTCTAAACTCATCTTATTATTTCCGAATCTTAACTGGTTCAACGAATTTTATAAAAGTTTCATACTTTTTCATACAAAATTCACCGCTTAGTATTCTACCATTTCTGACTATATTCGTCAATGTTTTACAGGACAATACTGTGTATTATATGGCATACATAAAATGTATCGAAATCACTACATTTTTAGTATCTACGATATGTTTTCTCATAACATTTTAATACAAGCCACTTTCCGCTCTTTCGCGTTCCCACTTTGCCTGATCTCGGTATATTTAAAGCAGAAAGAACCCTCCCGGTGAAGTGTACACCGAGAGAGACCTTTTATTGTTTTCTTATCAGTCTGATTATCCAGTACATCACTCCACCAATCATTCCGCCAAGTGTGTTGTAGCATATATCTGACAACTGGAATGTACCAAGCCTTAGTATAAGCTGTAACATTTCTATTGAAATTGAGAAAAGAAATCCTGATTTTACTGCATACATTACAGGTCTTCTCACTGCATTTTTCTTATTCTTCACTGCAATCAACAACCATGTCCATGGTATAAGCATTATTATATTCTCAATTGAATCGACTACAACATTGCCTTTATCATCTATAAATTGCCAGCCTCCCATCACATTTGATAATGGATTTGCCCACAATTTTCTATTAAGCAGCGTTCGAAACAGAATAATTACTGTCAGGAAGAACCAGAAGAACAATTCCCGAAAATGTGCCTCTTTCTTGAATTTTCCAAGCCATGCAGACATCATCGGTTTGAAGCCTTTTCCCGCTCCTTCCGGCTCATAGCAGTACATATATGCAATTGTAAGCAACAATGCTGATAACAGCGCAAACCAGAACGGTTCGTATAATGTTGTCAGAATGTCGGTTATTACTTTTTTTAACATTTCCTGCATTAATTGTCTCCTAAAGTATTGTTTAATAATGTTTCGTAATCTTCTATTCCCATCATATATTATGTCCTATAAAAAATCAACAAAACAAAAAATCCGGCTTTCGCCGGAATAATAATAAAATGAGCAGCGCTATAAGCCGGGTTATGTCAGCATAGCTGTGACGATCATCTATCTAGTCCTGCTGTTACCAGCAGGCTCAAGCGACCTACCTAAAGCTTGGCGGGCAGCCTTTGTAACGCTTTTGTTTGGTCTTGCTTCGGATGGGGTTTACATGTGCCACTGCTGTTACCAGCAATGCGGTAGTCTCTTACTCTGCCTTTCCACCCTTACCACAACTTTCGCCATGGCGGTATATTTCTGTTGCACTGGCCTTGGAGTCACCTCCACCGGACGTTATCCGGCATCCT
>ERZ827452.1150-NODE-1150-length-27701-cov-13.732475_pt1 | contig 27701 bp, 22 predicted proteins | sample MGYA00519866_ERZ827452 | MGnify/ENA primary metagenome ERZ827452 (study PRJEB31778, sample SAMEA3449307) | human gut metagenome | biome: human gut; feature: human-associated habitat; material: faeces | place: United Kingdom | collected 2010/2012 ... | reverse complement strand
ACGACCTTTGAAAAGGTCGACCAAACTTTTATAATTGCTTGATAAAGCAATCAGCCAAACCATAACTTTTACGAAAAAATAGGCGGGTACTCTTTGCAAGTATCCGCCTAAATTTTTAATATTATCTTTTATCAAGTGGAGTATAATTCTTTGTTGTAGAAATACTCATATAAGCAGGACGTATAATCTTACCGCCATTTACGATTTCCTCAAGTCTGTGTGCGCTCCAACCTGCAATTCTGGCTGTAGCGAACATCGGTGTATAAAGCTCACAAGGAATGTCAAGCATACTGTAAAGCAAGCCGCTGTAAAAATCGACATTGGACGCAACGCCTTTATAAATCTTACGCTTTTTGCCGATAACCTGCGGAGCAAGTCTTTCTACTCTCTCATAAAGTTCAAAGTCCTCATCGTAACCCTCTGCCTTAGCGAGTTTCTGAACAGCACCTTTAAGAATTATCTGACGAGGGTCAGAAATTGTATAAACAGCGTGACCCATACCATAGATAAGACCCATTCTGTCGAATGTCTGCTTTTCGAGTATTTTTTCAAGGTAATCTGCAATTTCTTCGTCATCTTTCCAGTCTTTTATGTGCTTTTTAATATCCTCAAACATATAGAATACTTTAACATTTGCACCGCCGTGCTTAGGACCTTTAAGAGATGCCAAAGCCGCTGCAATTGCCGAATAAGTATCTGTACCGGAAGAAGTTACAACATGAGTTGTAAATGTAGAGTTGTTACCGCCGCCGTGCTCCATATGAAGAATAAGCGCCATATCAAGAACTTTTGCCTCAAGCGGTGTGTATTTTCTGTCAGGACGAAGTAATGACAAAATAACCTCCGCTGTGGACATAGTAGGCTCTGCACGGTGAATATAAAGGCTTTTGTCACGGAGATAGTGGTTATATGCATGATAACCGTAAACCGAAAGCATCGGAAATACTGAAATAAGCTGAATACACTGACGAAGAACATTATCTACCGATGTATCATTAGGATTATCATCGTAACAGAACAAAGTAAGTACGCTTCGAGCAATCGAGTTCATCATATCTTCACTCGGTGCTTTAAGAATAACATCACGAACAAAGTTCTGCGGTAAAGTTCTGTATTTTACAAGCAATTCCTTAAAATCCTTAAGCTGTGCGACATTTGGCATTTCGCCAAAAAGAAGAAGGTAAACAACTTCTTCAAAACCAAAACGATCATCCTCAAGAATACCGCCGACAATATCGTTTACATTATATCCGCGATAATACAACTCACCGTCGCAAGGAACAAGCTTACCATCAACTTCTTTATTCTGGATAATTGTGGAAATATCTGTAAGGCCTGTTAATACACCCTTACCGTCAAGGTCACGAAGTCCTCTCTTAACATTATACTTTGAATAAAGACTTGTATCGATCATCGAATTTGAGATCATTTTTTGTGCCAAGTCATGGATAGCCGGTGTGTTATCTGAATAACTGCCCATCAAAATCACTTCCTACAATAAAGATTAGTAAATTTATAATTACCATTAAAGAACATTATATCACATTTTAAAGCAAAAGAAAAGATACAAAATGCTTTAAAGTGTCTTATTTATAATTAAGATTATGTCATATTTATATACATTTTAGCAAAAATATTCATTTATCTGCAAATATATACAAAAAGAGGATGAATTTTACTCCATCCTCTTAGTTGTAATTATAATTATTTAATTATTTAATTACTTAAGATATGTACCGTTTGTACCGATCTTACCGTCAATGCCTGTGAAGCCTGAACCGCAAGCTACATAGCATCTCATGTTGGCTTTACCGATACTGCCTACTGTAAGTGTGCCGTTTGTAACAGTCTTAACATCACCTGTAACAGCGTCAATATACTTGCCGTTAGGAATGTTCTTGAATGTAGCGCCGCCTGAAATAGTTACAAGTGCAAGGCTGTCTACGCCTTCGCTTGAATTTGTATAACGGCGGATAAATGCCATATTACCAGTTACATATTCGCTGTCCTTTGTATACTGACCTTTCTGGAGAGCAGGTACTGCCCTACGAATCATATTCAGTTGTTTAAGGTGAACAGCAAGCGGAGAATTAAGAGTTTCGGCAACTGTTCCCGATGCGCTATATTCACCGAAATCAGTAGCTGAAACATCACCCTCAAGATAATCGCCGAAATATGCACGACCTAAAGTTGAAAGAGGAGCATTTGGACCAAGGTCTATACTTACACCCTTTTGGAATTCAACTTCTGAACCATAGTATAGACATGGAATTCCACGGAATGTAAAGAGAAGTGAAAGGTTTTCTGCCCAAGCCTGAGTACCGCCATTATAACGAGTATCCATATCAGGACCGTAGTCATGGGAGTCAACATAAGTTACATTCCATGTTGAATCATTATAATATGGATCCTCTTCAAGAGCACGGGTAAATGCATTGCTGGCATTAGAGAAGTTCCAATGCATTGGGAAGTCAATAACGCCTGTGCCATTGCCCTTACTGTAATCAGGAGTATGATATGTAATACCATTAAGATAAACATTATCAGAAGTTGGCTGATTACTTGTAGATGAATTGCTTGCATAGTGAGCATTTGTAAGGTTTACATTTTCAAGCTGATCATCGCCGAGAGCATTGATATACTTGCTGTCTGTTTCTGCCCAAGTATAGAAAGGAGCAGAAATTGCAGGGATATTATGATTCCAAAACTCGCTTACACGAGTACAAACCTCGCCGAATACATAGAAATTCTTTCCGCCTGTCTTAAGCCATGATGGGAAATAGAACTGGTTAAGAGTAAGTCTTGATACATGCTTTTCGGTATCCATTCTGAATGCGTCAACACCCATGTTGATATAATCGCCGTAAACATTGTTAAGATACTCTGCAACCTTTGGATTTTCTGTGTTTACATCAACGCAGTCACCGGCAATCTGTCCTGTCTGTACAGTTGGGCTTTCCCAGCTAAGGTCTTTATAATGATGATAGTTATTTTCCGTGTCATGATCGCCTGAATCAAGAGCCTTAGTATCCTTCATTATATTAAGTCTTGCCTGATACTGATAACCCGGAGCAAGACTGTCATAGTCAGGGAATGTTTTTGCAAAATCCGAATCAGGAATCGGAACCATACAATTAACAGATTCAAGATCCTTAAGTGTGTTATACTCTTTTGTAAACATAGGAGCGAGAGTAGCCTCACCAAAGTTACCTGTATGATTGATAACTATGTCCTGAATAATCTTCATACCTTTTTCATGTGCAGCATCGATAAGATCCTGATATTTAACATCGTCACTCTCATAACGAACATCAACAGTTGAGAAATCAAATGCGTGATAGCCATGGTAGTCATAACCTGACGCATTTGTTACAACAGGAGTAATCCAAATTGCACTGAAGCCTAAAGCCTTGATGTAATCAAGTTTTTCGATAAGGCCCTTAAAGTCGCCTCTCCAAGCAGGGTCTGAATCAGGGTTGTTAGCTTGCTGGTCGTCCCAACAATGAACATTGTTGCCTGTATCACCGTCATAGAAACGAGTTGTGATTACAAAGTAAATTGAATCTTCACGAAGATCCGTTCTCTGCCAGTCATCAAAATCATTCCAAGACTTAGAAGACCATCTTCCGTTTTTGTACCACCACTCGCCGCTGTTTCTTGTTGTTTCAGCAGACTGAGTGCCGTTTGTAACAAACATCATATTGATTTTTGTTACATTGTCGAATGTGTAGCAGTAGCTGTTATCACCCTCGGCGGTCATTTTAGGACCGGGGTAATCTGTTGCGATATTCTGCGGAAGGCTGTTCCAATAATAGATGTTCGGTGCGCCGTCTTCAGAATACACATGCACTTTAATACCGTCGTATTTAGCCTGAACTGACTCAGCATCGTCAACAGTAGCAGCCGAAACCGACACAATTCCCACTGTTGCCGCAATGCAGACAACGAGCATTAAAGCAATGAGTTTTTTTACCTTTGTCATAGCTTTTCCTCCATTTTCCGTTAAAATCAAAATTTAACATCTACATATAATTATAAAATAGTTATTAACGATTTTTTTTCTGATTTAGAATTATTCAAAATCTGTGCTTCCAAACATTTAATCCTTGTTTTATGTAATTTATACAAAAAAGTGAACAAAGTGCTGTTTTTTTAAAAAGCAGACAGATTTTTCGACAAAGCAAAAAACTCTCCGATTAAATTCAGAGAGTTTTTATATATCACAACTATTTATATATCACAACTACAAATTATATATTACTTTTCAAAACATATTTTTCAAGTGTTTTTGCGACTCCGTCATCATCATTTGACTCGCAGACATAATTTGCAATCTTTTTTACATCTTCCTCTGCATTGCCCATAGCAACTCCAAGACCCGCATAACCAATCATAGTTATATCATTGTAATTGTCGCCAAAAGCAATCATCTCTTCGTTTGTAAAACCGAGTTTTTCAAGCAGCATAGGCAACATAGAACCCTTTGTTACACCGAAAGGCATAATCTCGAGGAAGTACGGTGCGCTCTTATACACATCAAGCAAACCGTCATAGCGTTTTGCAAGAATTTCGTTATATTTATCAATTTCGGCAGGTTCGCCCGAAAGTAAAAGTTTATTGATCTTTTCAGGAATATTCGCCGCAAAATCTTCCACAACAACCATTTCCATTTTGAGAATATCCCTTTCAACATTTGAATAATCATTCAAAGTGCCGCCTGTAATGATTTTCTTATCATCATAGGTATGAACAGAAAGATTTGATTCTTTCAACACACCGAGTATGTCGGAAAGGTATTCCTTCGGAAAATCCTTACTTACAATAGTTTGTCCGGTAGTACAATCAAGAATTTTTCCTCCGTTGAAAGCCATAATATAACCCTCATAGCGGTCAAGCAATAAATCTCTTGCAATGCTCTGAATCCCCATAGGATGTCTGCCCGAAGCGATTACAACCTTTTTGCCCATTTTTTGAGCGTCAATAATAGTGTATCGAGTGCGTGGAGTAATCTCTTTTTGAGAGTTAGTCAGAGTACCGTCAATGTCAAGTGCAATAATTTTGTAATCCATAATATCACCTTGTACTTAGAAATATTGATTAACAAATCATTTACAATATAACACACAAGTTAAAAAAATGCAAGTATTTGATACATTATGTAAAAAACAACTTTGTTTATAGCTTTATTTTGCCATTATATAAAAAAATATTTACAGATTAAATACAAAAATCGGGACCGGAAAAATCCCGGTCCCGAACAGCAATAAAAAATTACTGATTATTATTTGTATTGTTTTGAGCATTGTTATCTTTTTCAATATAAATGCCTTGATCAACAGTATCGTTACGAATAGAAGAATATTCGCTGAGTACCCATGAATACTGACCTGTTGTAATTGTACTTCCGCAGTATTCGCACTTGCCGGAACTTGACATTTCAAGAGGAGCACCGCAATTCGGGCAACTGTGTGACTTAAGCGTCTGACTGTTTGCACTTGTGGTCTTAATGCTTGCATTACGGGCAAAGCGAAGTGTGTATCTCAACTCGTATCTTGCATTAGGATCTCCACGGAGAACCTGACCGGTCTTTTCGTTTATCTCATAGTCTGTAAGACGGGCATTGAGATAAACTGTAACATACTCAAATTCCTTATCTCTGCGATACGCTGTAAGATAAGCTGTACTTACGGCTACATTTTCAATCTTATTGATTACGCCGTTTGCAATCTTGCGATCAATCTGTTTTTGAGTTTGATTGTAGAGATTATCGTGTAAATAAATTCTTACAGGTGAAAGGTCACGCTTGCTCCAAGCGTCCTGAATGGTAACATATACATATCTTGAGAATGAAAGGAAATCTTCTGCCGAGAAGTTCGGATCATTCTGCTTGATAAGGTCTGAAATCTGTGCCGTACGGTCAGGAAGTGTAATATTTCTGCCCGCCGACTGCTGAATTGTCTGTGATCTGCCAACAGTAGTAGTTGTTCTTTTGCTGTCCTTTTTGCTCCTTATCATGCCGTAAACAACTATACCGATAACTACAAGGAAAACAACTAACGTTCCGCCAAATCCAAGACCTTCTCCGCTGCTTTCGGAACTGCTGTGGTCTGAACTGTCCCAATCAGAACTGTCGCCCCAATCGGAACTGCCGCCCCAATCAGAACCGCCGCTGTCATAGTCATTTGAATCGCCGAAGTCAAGCGGAGGTATTCCTAAGTCCGCTGTTTGGTTAGTATGTACCGATTGATTACTTTCGACAGAAACAGCATTAACTGATGAAAAAGCTGTAAAAGCTATCACCGCCATAAGTACAGTCAGTACAATCGAAAAACATTTTTTCAAAGTTATACACCTTCTTTTAAATTTCACGGTAAATCCGTTTGCTTATTATTGCTCTAATTTTAACATATATTGTAAAAATTTGCAATTATATTTATAATTTTGTTTATAAAAAATCCCGTTGTATTTCTATACATATTGCATATCAGCATTAAAAATTCGATATTTATTATTTTTTTCGGAAATATTTATATTTAAGTGTTGACAATGCAATATTGCGGTGCTATAATAATACCTATGATTTATGTAGGTTTAATAAGGATTGAATTTCAATTACGGACATTACTATAAACATTATATTATAAAGGAGAATGCATTATGAAAATTTACGAGAAAATCACTGACCTCATTGGCAGAACACCTATTATGAAACTCAATAATTACTCTGCTGCACAGGGACTTGACACACCTGTACTTGCAAAGCTTGAATATTTTAATCCGGCAGGAAGTGTTAAGGACAGAGTAGCAAAGGCTATGATTGATGATGCGGAAGAAAAAGGCTTGCTTACATCTGATTCTGTAATCATTGAGCCTACAAGCGGTAACACAGGTATCGGTCTTGCAGCGGTAGCAGCCGCAAGAGGTTACAGAATTATTCTTACAATGCCTGAAACAATGAGTATCGAACGCAGAAATCTTCTTAAGGCTTACGGCGCAGAACTTGTTCTTACTGACGGTGCAAAAGGTATGAAGGGCGCTATCGCAAAGGCTGACGAACTTGCAAGTGAAATTCCGCACAGCTTTATTCCGGGTCAGTTCGTAAACCAGGCAAACCCTGCCGCTCACTTTGCAACAACAGGTCCTGAAATCTGGGAGGATACAGACGGCAAGATTGACATTTTTGTTGCAGGCGTAGGTACAGGCGGTACCGTAACAGGTGTAGGTAAATATCTTAAGTCAAAAAATCCAAATGTAAAAATCGTTGCAGTTGAACCGGCTACATCACCTGTACTTTCAAAGGGTGTTGCAGGTCCTCACAAAATTCAGGGTATCGGCGCAGGCTTTGTTCCCGAAACACTTGATACTAATGTATATGACGAAATTTTCGCAGTAGAAAACGATGACGCATTTGCAACGGGCAAGGCAATCGCTCGTGCCGAGGGTGTACTCGTAGGTATTTCTTCAGGTGCGGCTGTATATGCGGCAACTCAGCTTGCTAAGCGTCCTGAAAATAAGGGCAAGGTAATTGTAGCACTTCTTCCCGATACAGGCGACCGTTACCTTTCAACTCCAATGTTCTCAGATAAATAATTTTTAATATCTATCCCCTGTAATAAATTATTTAGGAATTTTTTAACAGACCACAAAGACGGAATTTTACTTCGGCTTTGTGGTCTGTTATTTTGGGCTTTTATCAAAAGTTTTTGGGAGAAATTTACGCTTTAGCTGATTATCGTTCAGGCAACAAAGTAACGCAAAAGCTAAATTTTCAAAACTAAACTTTGTGTGTTAAAACATTATTTGCCTAAACAATAAAAAACTAATTAACAAACAAAGCCATCTTTGACTGATAAAATCAAAGATGGCTTTATAATTTTTTCTATAAACTTATATACTATTATATTACATAGTCATTGCCGATGCTCTCAGTCTGACGGTCAATAATGTCTTGAATAGTGATGCCGTCAAGATACTTTGTAATAACCTCATTAAGTCCCTGCCATACAGGCAAAGTAATGCATTCCTCGCTCATAGGGCAGTTATTCGGAGTGTGGTCAAGACAGGCTACAGGAGCAAGGCTGCCCTCTGTAATGCGGAGAATCTCGCCTACCGTATATTGGTCGGGAGTTCTTGCAAGGCGGTATCCACCCTGAAATCCACGGTTTGTAAGTAACACATCGGCTTTATTAAGAATAGGCATAATCTGCTCAAGATATTTTTTGGAAATATTCTGACGAGCCGCAATATCCTTAAGTGCAATGTAACCGTCATTCTGGTGCATAGCCAAATCTATAAGCATTCGCAGTGCGTATCTTCCCTTTGTAGAAATTTTCAAATTAACACCACCTTTTACTAAGTATTTGCAAAAATATAGCATTCATCTATAACATAATAATAACATATATTTAGTAGGTTTTCAAGTTGTTTTTTATCCGATTTATATTTTAATTATCTTTCTATAGGTATATTGGTCGCTTATAATTCTACAAATATGTTACAAAATCGGCAAATTTTGCTCTAAAAACCTACTAAACAAATATATTTTTAGAAATTTAAAAAATAGTATTGACAACGGGTAAATTATATGATAATATACAATCACATTAAACCTATGTAATTAGTAAGTTTTAGCAAAGGAGAATTCTAATGCTTCTATTATTTGTAAATCTATTAAGACAGAACTACCGATACGGACGAATGTGCAGTACCTCTGGATGTTGTTGCTGACGCAACAAATACATTACTACATTATTTTTATTATAACATTGTAACAAACTAAATTAATTATTGAAAGAGGTAAATAAAATGAGCACATTAAAAGATAGAAAATTACACTTTGAAACACTTCAGCTTCATGTAGGACAGGAATCAGCAGACCCGGTAACAGATGCAAGAGCAGTTCCGATTTACGCAACTACTTCTTATGTATTCCACAACAGCCAGCACGCCGCAGATCGTTTTGCACTTAAAGATGCAGGCAACATCTACGGCAGACTTACAAACCCTACAGAAGATATTTTTGAGCAGAGAATTGCAGCTCTTGAGGGTGGTACAGCCGCTCTTGCAGTAGCTTCGGGTGCAGCTGCAATCGCATATACAATTCAGGCTCTTGCTAAAGCAGGCGATAACATCGTAGCTGCAAAGACAATCTACGGCGGCACATATAACCTTCTCGAACACACACTTCCTGCTTACGGCATTACAACAACATTTGTTGATCCTGATGAAGAGGGTGCTTTTGAAAAAGCTATTGAAGAGAATACAAAGGCTCTCTACATTGAAACACTCGGCAATCCAAATGCTAACCTTATTGATATTGAGGCTCTCGCAAAGATTGCACACGCACACAATATTCCGCTTGTTGTTGACAGCACATTTGCAACCCCTTACCTTGTAAGACCGTTTGAGTACGGTGCAGACATCGTTGTTCATTCAGCTACAAAGTTCATCGGCGGTCACGGTACGGCAATAGGCGGTGTAATTATTGAGAGCGGTAAGTTTGACTGGGCTGCATCAGGTAAATTCCCACAGTTTGCAGAGCCAAACCCATCATACCACGGTGCTGTATTTACACAGGCTGCTCCGGGTGCTGCATTTGTAACATACATCAGAGCAATTCTTCTCCGTGACACAGGTGCTACAATCTCTCCGTTCCACGCATTCATTTTCTTGCAGGGTCTTGAAACACTTTCACTCCGTGTTGAGCGTCATGTAGAAAACACAAAGAAAGTTCTTGAATTCCTTGTAAATCACCCACAGGTTGAAAGCGTAAACCACCCATCACTTCCAAACTCACCGTATAAGGCACTTTATGATAAGTACTTCCCTAACGGCGGCGGTTCAATCTTTACTTTTGAAATCAAGGGTACAGAAGAAGACGCTAAGAAGTTCATTGATAATCTCCAGGTATTCTCACTTCTTGCAAATGTAGCAGATGTTAAGTCACTTGCTATTCATCCTGCATCAACAACACACTCACAGCTTAACGAGCAGGAGCTTGCAGAGCAGGGCATTAAGCCAAACACAATTCGTCTTTCAATCGGCACAGAGCATATTGATGATATTCTCTTCGATTTACAGGAAGCATTTGAGGCTATTAAATAATCAAATCACATAATTCAAATATTTACGGACTGCATTTTGTGTGCAGTCCGTATTTTGTTTATTACTGTTTAGTGCACAGTTTAAAGCAAATAATTTTAAAATTTAGGTCAAGCCTTTTTAAAGGCTTGCGGATTTGGGCAGCGCCCATAATATCTTCCGATATAACAATTTATCGGGCGCAAACAGCGTGGCAGTTTGCGTGCTTGCACTTAGTTTGGCAAAACAGTCGACAGCTGTTATAAACAAAAACACTAAAAACATAGTCAACGCAATGCGTTGACTATGAAATGAAGTGTATTTTCTTTTGTCGCTCTCGCAAAGGCTTTCGCCTATTTGTTCAAGCCGCCAAACAGCAAGCTGTTTGGATATCGTTAGATTGCATAAACGGAAAGTATTTGTGGGCTTTGCCCACACTCACGACCTTTGAAAAGGTCGACCAAACTTTTATAATTGCTTGATAAATCAATCAGCTAAACCATAATCTACTCCAACTTTTAATAATATAATCTCTTATTTAATTTCAGCAAACTTATAAACCATTGGTCCCTCAAACTCATCAAAATCTGCCTTTTTCTTTTGCAACCATTCCAACAATGTAGAAGGCTTATAACCGTAAAACGTACACTTAGGGTTAATATATCCATTAGTAATCATATTATCGTTATAAAAAGCTCCCGGTTCTATAGTCATTGTAGGATTATAAACATAAACTTCTTTAGGAGAAGTGTTTTTAAAACTGCAATCTTTTATAACCTCAACATTTTTTCCAAGAATTATTTTTGTCAAACCAGTACCTATAAAAGAACCAGAGCCTATTTCCCTAACACTATCAGGAATTTTTACATAAGTTAAACTTTCACAACCAGATACAACATCATCAGAAATTTTAGTAATTGTATCAGGAAATTTAATTTGTTTTAAATTACTATTACCATAGAAACATCTCTCATGTGGTGTAACATTGTCAGATAAGAAAACGTATTGTAGACCTAAATTCAATTTAAAACTATCTCTGCCAATATCATAACCAGATGGAATGAAAACTGAATTTAATGCAAATCCGTAATAATCACTTTTACCATTATCAGCAAAAGAAAATCCTAATGCACCTTTTTCGTACACTTTGCTACTACCTAAACGTGCACCCCGGACAGAAGAAGCAGCAGATTCAATGCCATCTACAGTAACACCACCATCTGTTTTAGATGGAAGCACAACATCTTTATTTTTAAGATCGTATGTACCAATAACCCTTAAACCACCGTCCCATCTATTTTTTTCCTCAACATAATGATTAGAGCCAAGTAGAATCTCTAAAATAAATTCCGCCCCTCATTTCTATAAAACTCTCATCATTTTTAATTAAATAACATCCTTTCATAGCCGCCAATACATCTGATGTCAGGTATTTTGAGTACGCTTTTCTATATTTTGCATCATTATCTTTAATCTCTTGTGTAATAACATCCGATTTTCCCTGCGAGATGTAGTTCTGAATATAAGTAACATCATTAACCGAAATCTGACCGTCAGTATTAAAATCGGCGCACAAAAAGTTAGACATATTAAAATCATTAATACCACCCGTAAGGTACTGCTGAACACAGGTAGCGTCATTAACATCTATTACACCGTTTAGATTTGCATCGCCAACCTCCCGTTTCTTTTTTATATACTCATCTATAAAGACATTAAGGTCTGAATAATCAACCTTTCCGTCACCGTTTAAATCCGCAGCCTGCGCAAACACAGCGTCGGTACAGTCAGGTTTATATTGTTCATTAACATAATCATTAAGAGCGGCAACATCTTCAACATTTATTTTCCCGTCAAAATTCACATCGCCAAGCATATGGCTGTCAAGCTCATTTGCATTTGCAGTAAACATTGCCGAGCCTGTTGCAAGCACAGATGCCGCAAGAGCAACGCAACACATCTTTTTTACTTTCATAAATCTATACCTCTCAACTATAAAATTTGTAATAATTATAGAATGTTTGTAGAATTTTGTCAATAACACTATGTTAATTTACAGTATCTCTTTTCAATAATTGGGGTAAATTATGGTTTGTAAAATACTTTTATATTTTTTTACAAAATACTCTGCTGCTCTGACTTTTGAAAAAATCAGCAAAACACAAAACCTGCGTTATACTCAACAACGCAGGTTTTGTTTATATATCGTAATTTTCAACTATTTGATTACTTTCAAGGCTCTTTTTCACATCAATAATACGCTGATTTCTGCTCCCTCTGAACTTAAGCATCAGGCTCTTTTCTTCAAGTATAAATCTGCCGTCTATAAGGTAGTCCGTCTGTTTGAGCAAATCCATCCATTCGGGATGTTTGTCTGCTCCCTCAAGCAGCTTTTCGTAAGTATAGCCCGTGTATGTAACTACATTATAGCCGTTTTCGTGTGCAAGTCTGCCAAGCTCTGCAAATGCCTCTGCCTGACAAAACGGTTCGCCGCCCGAAAAAGTAAGTCCCTGCAAGAGCGGAAGTGACTTTGCGACATTGATTATCTTCTCAACCTTGCCGTCAAAGCCGCCGTCAAAGTCCCACGTTTTTTCGTTGTGGCAGCCCTCGCAGTGATGCGGACAACCCTGGCAAAAAACTGTAAGTCTGAAACCCGGGCCGTCAACTATGCTGTTTTTTATAACACCTGAAAGTCTTATAATATCTTTACTCATAATTATGCTGTAATATCATCGGAAAAATCTTCCATACCGCAACATTCGGAAACAGAGTGCTTTACCCTATCCCTTACCTCGGCTGCCTTTGCATTGTTAAAACGCTCTGTTGTACCTACAAGGTAGCCTGTAATTCTGCGGATACGCTCAAATCCCTGACCGTTCTTAGTTTCTTTTCTGCCGCACTGTGGGCAATAATCACCGATAATACCTGTATGTCCGCAAACAGGGTCACGGTCAACGGGGTGGTTGATTGCACCGTAGCCGATTCCGCTCTCTTTCATACAACGGATAACAGCCTCAAATGCGTCAATATTCTGTGACGGGTCACCGTCAAGCTCAATATATGAGATGTGACCGCCGTTTGTAAGATTGTGATAAGGTGCTTCAATCTTAATTTTATCAAATGCGGAGATATTGTAATAAACAGGTACATGGAAAGAGTTTGTATAATACTCTCTGTCTGTAACACCCGGAATAATTCCGAAACGCTCTTTATCAATTCTTACAAATCTGCCCGACAAGCCCTCTGCAGGAGTACCGATAACACCGAAGTTAAGTTTGTACTTCTCGGTAGCCTCGTTCATCTTCTTTCTCATATAGCCGACAATTTCAAGGCCGAGCTTTTGTGAAGTTTCGCTCTCGCCGTGATGTTTGCCTGTAAGAACCACAAGACACTCGGCAAGTCCGATAAATCCGATTGTGAGTGAGCCATGCTTTAAAACATCTCTTACAGAATCGTTAGGAGTAAGCTTGTCGCTGTCAAGCCAAATACCCTGACCCATAAGGAAAGGATAGTTTCTGACAAGTTTCTGACACTGAATTTCAAAACGCTCAAGAAGCTGACCTACAACGAGATCGCACATTCTGTCAAGCTGTTCAAAGAAGAAATCAATATTTTTATTTGAAAGAATTGCAAGTCTTGGAAGGTTAATTGAAGTAAAGCTAAGGTTTCCTCTGCCGTATGTAATCTCTCTGTCAGGATCGTAAACATTGCCCATAACTCGTGTACGGCAACCCATATATGCAACCTCTGTTTCAGGATGACCGGGCTTGTAATATTGGAGATTGTACGGTGCGTCGATAAATGAGAAGTTAGGGAAAAGTCTTTTTGCAGAAACTCTCATTGAAAGTTTGTACAAATCGTAGTTCTTATCCTCCGGATTGTAGTTTACGCCCTCTTTTACCTTGAAAATCTGAATTGGGAAAATAGGTGTTTCACCGTTGCCAAGACCTCTTTCCGTAGCGTAAAGGAGGTTCTTCATAACAAGTCTGCCCTCCGGAGAAGTATCTGTACCGTAGTTAAGTGAGCTGAACGGAATCTGTGCGCCTGCTCTTGAATGCATTGTGTTAAGGTTATGGATAAGTGCCTCCATAGCCTGGAAAGTAGCCTTATCTGTTTCAGCCTCGGCATGTTTAAACGCAAAACGCTGAATTTTCTCGGCAACTCTGTCTTCAAACTTTTCTTTAAGAAGTGCAAGCTCCTCCTTTTTATAATTAGGAGTCTGATTTTCGAGTGTCGGCCATTCGCCGCTTGCCTCCTCTGCCTTTTCGCAGATTTCTTTTACTGTAGCGTCAGGATCTTCGGCATCTGTCAAAAGTTCAATTGCTCTTTCAAGATTGATTCTGTAACGCTTTCTGTATGTTTTCTTAACGCCCGGAGCCATTGAGTAATCAAAGTTAGGCACACTCTGACCGCCGTGCTGGTCATTCTGGTTAGACTGAATTGCAATACATGCAAGTGCCGAATATGACGCAATGTCATTAGGTTCTCTCAAATAGCCGTGACCTGTTGAAAAACCGCCTTTAAAAAGGCTTACAAGGTCAATCTGGCAACAAGTTGTGGTAAGTGTAAAGAAATCAAGATCATGAATATGAATATCACCGTCACGATGAGCCTTAGAATACTTAGGGTCGAGAATGTACATTTCATTGAACTGTTTTGCGCCCTCTGAACCGTACTTGAGCATTGTACCCATTGCAGTATCACCGTCAATGTTTGCGTTCTCACGCTTAACATCGTTATCTTTAGCTGATTTAAAAGTAAGGTCCTCATAAATCTTCATGAGCTTTGTGTTCATTTCACGCACTCTTGTACGCTCTGCACGGTAAAGTATATATTCCTTTGCAGTTCTTGCATGACCGTTTTCAATAAGCACCTTTTCAACAGCGTCCTGTACCTGCTCAACTGTAGGAGCCTTATCTCCGCACTTTTTCTCAAGTAAATCTCTTACCTGTACCGAAAGTGCTTTTGCGGCATCATAATCGTTACCGCCGATTGCCTGTGCAGCCTTATAAATGGCTTGTGTTATTTTTTCTGTGTCAAAATTTGCTTCTCGTCCGTCACGCTTAATAATTTTTGTTATCATTTTTCTTCCTCCGTATTTATAACTCCTATATATATCTATATTTAGTGTTGCTTTTATAATTTTCACTATATATTGTGGTATATGTATTGCCGAACACAAGTTTTATTCTATCATAAAGAGGCGTTTAATTCAATCGTCAAACTGACAAAAACAGATTTTTTTATTTGTTTAATTTGAGCAATTTTTTTAGGATAATTACAAATTAGAATATTACAAAAATTTTCTATAATATGTGACCGTTTGTTTATATCACCACAATATATTGTATATTGTTCTTATAATTAAACACTGACATAAAATCAAAACAAAAAGCAATCGGGCTGCTTTATCAAACAGCTTGATTGCTTTTATCAGTAAGTTTTGTGATTTAACGCACGGTTTTAGCCAAACTTTTATAATCGCTTAATAAAGTGTTTTGCTAAATCATAATTTAATATTTCCGCCACATTCAAGGCAAATTTTATCAATATGTATTATCGGGATAAGTTTTTCATCAATCTGCGATATTTTTTCTTTCACGGCATTTAACGCTTCTGTTTCTTTTAATTTACATTCAGGCGGAACCACAAGGTCAAAAAGTACACGCTGATGCTCTTCTCCCTTTACAATTCTGAAATCGTGCAGGCTGAGTGCGCTGTCAATACTGTCAAGCGACTCGTTTATCTTTTCTTTTAATTCAATAGTATATTCATCGGAAACCGCAATCGGGTCCATATGAATAGTAACCACGCAATTATACTTTTCCTGTATTTTTCTTTCAAGTCTGTCGATTACATCGTGCGCCTTTAAAATATCGACATCGTAAGGAACTTCCGCATGGAAAGAAATTATACATCTTCCCGGACCGTAATCGTGAATGAGCAAATCGTGAATACCCGTTATAAGTTCGGTAGAAAGCACAATTTCTCTGATTTCGTCTATAAATTCCGGGTCGGGAGTATTTCCGAGCAAAGGTGAAAGACTTTCATTAAAAGTGCTTATACCCGTATAAAGAATAAATCCGGCTACGGCACAACCGAGCCAACCGTCGATATTCACGCCTGTTATGGCAGATATGCCCAAACCTATTAAAACTACCGAAGTAGCAATACAGTCGGTGAGAGAATCCATTGCCGTTGCCTTAAGAGCAGACGAAGAAATCTTTTTTGACATTGCCCTGTTGAAGAAAAACATCCACAGCTTTACACAGATTGAGCCGATAAGAATACATACCGACAACAAAGTAATTGCTGTGCTTTCTTCGGGATTAATAATTTTTTCAATTGACGATTTCAAAAGTTCCACACCCACAAGGATAATTGCACACGATATTCCCAAACCCGCCACATATTCATATCTGCCGTGACCGTAGGGATGTTCTTCATCGGCAGGTCTGTTGGCAAGTTTAAATCCCAAGAATGTTACAACCGAACTGCCTGCATCAGACAAGTTATTGAATGCGTCTGCAGTTACGGAAATTGATGCGGTGAGTATCCCCGACAAAAGCTTTGCACTGAACAAAATGAGATTCAGTATTATTCCGACTACACCCGAAAAATTACCGCAAGCCGAACGCACCTGCGGATTTTTTATGTCATCATAATTTTTTATAAACTTTGAAAGCACTAAATCCAACAACTAAAAACACCACTTAACAAATAAACTACACCATATAATGGCATTAACAATAATTTAGCACAGCACATCAAAGTTAGTCAAGAGAAACAAATCCCATTGCAAAGAAATGCAACGGGATTTGATAAAATTATAAAGTTATTTTGCTTATTCAGCGTCAGCCTTAGCTTTTTCAATTATCTTTTGAGCAACATTTGCCGGAGCGTCTTCATATCTTGCAAAAGCAAATTCATAACTTCCTCTGCCCTGCGTAACCTGACGAAGATAGGTTGCGAAATTATCCATCTCTGCCATAGGAACTTCGCCCTCAACAATCTGCATACCGCTGTCCTCGGCAGGAGTCATACCGAGCACTCTGCCTCTGCGCTTGTTTACTTCACCCATTACATCACCCATATTTGAGTCGGGCAATGTAACCTTAAGAGAGCCGATTGGCTCAAGAAGTGTAGGAGATGCGTTTGGAATACCGTTTTTATACGCCATACTTGCGGCAGTTTTAAACGACATTTCCGAAGAGTCAACAGGATGATACGAACCGTCATAAAGTGTAGCTCTGATACCTACCATCGGATAACCTGCAAGCACACCTTTTTTAATGGAATCACGCAAACCCTTTTCTACTGCCGGGAAGAAGTTTTTAGGAACTGCGCCGCCGACAACTCTTTCCGCAAATTCAAGACCTTCGCTCTCGCAAGGCTCAAACTCAATCCAAACATCGCCGAACTGACCGTGACCGCCTGACTGCTTTTTATATCTGCCCTGTGCCGAAACTTTTTTCCTGATAGTTTCACGATATGCGATTTTCTGCTTTTTAAGAACCGCCTCTACATTGAATTTTGACTTTAACTTTGAAATTACAACATCAAGATGCTGCTCGCCCAAGCCTGAAATAAGCATTTCGTGTGTTTCGTGATTTGTTACATATTTAATAGTAGGGTCTTCCTCGCTTAGCTTTGCAAGTCCCTGTGCTACCTTGTCTTCATCGCCCTTTGTGACAGGATAAATAGCCATTGTATATGATGATACAGGATAATCAATACCCTCAAGCACTACTTTTCTGAGTGGTGAGCAAAGTGTGTCGCCCGTTTTTACAGACGCAAGTTTTGGAATAGCACCGATGTCGCCTGCACCTATATAATCGGTTTCAACCTGTTTTTTACCTCTTACGGTAAGAACCTTTCCTATTCTCTCCTGTGTGCCTGTTCTCATATTTACAAGCGGAGTATCGGCACTGACTTTTCCCGATACAACCTTAACATAAGAAAGTTTACCTACAAACGGGTCAACAACTGTTTTAAATACAACTGCGGCAGCCGCTGCGTTTTCGTTGACGCTGATTTCAACAGGTTCGCCGTCAACATCAACAGCAATTTCGTCACCTTTATCGGCAGCTGTAGGTGCAAGCCATACAAGACTGTTCAAAAGCTGGTCAAAAGCAAATGTATTGTGTGCGTCACCGCAGAATACAGGGCAAATTGTACCGTCTTTAACACCCTTACTTACGCCGAGTATAATTTCTTCCGGAGTAAATTCTTCACCCATAATAAACTTGTCGAGCAGCTCCTCGCTTGTTTCCGCAACAGCCTCTTTAATAGCCTCACGCAAGCCCTCAAGTCTGTCGCCCATATCAGGAAGCGGAGTCTGCACTACAGAACCGTCTGTATCATATTTATAAGCCTTATAATCAAAAAGATTTACATATGTATTTGCCTGACCGTCAACAATGTACGGAACAACAACAGGACAAACAGTAGGGCCGAATGTAGCCTTTAAACTCTCAAATACACGGTAGAATCTGGCGCTTTCATCACAAAGACCGTTTACGAAGAAAATCTTTGTAAGGCCTGCCTTGGTGGCAGCTTTAACAGCCTTTTCGGTACCGACATTTACACCGTCTTTGCCCGATACAACGATAAGCGCTGAATCGGCGGCACGCATACCCTCTGCTACACCGCCCTCAAAGTCGAACAAACCGGGAGTATCTATAATATTTATCTTGGTATTTTTCCATTCAATGGGAGCAACCGAGGTTAAAATTGAAGTCTGGCACTTGATTTCCTCACTGTCATAATCAAGAACGGTATTACCGTCTGCAATATTACCAAGTCTTTCAGATGCCTTTGCAAGATATATCATACTCTCGGCAACAGATGTTTTACCGCATCCGCCGTGACCTGCAAGGGCAATGTTTAATATTTTTTTAGCATTGTACTGTTTCAAAAGAAACACTCCTTTCGGGATATATATTCAAATCTTAAGCGTTTTCGACAATTAGTAATCAACTTACTTGTCAATTATAGCATATTTGTATAAATCTTACAATAGAAATTTGACGATAAGCTAAAAAATTAACTCCTTGCCTAATAAGACAAGGAGTTAATTGTGCAAATTGCTTATTTTATAAAATTTAAATGTTTAAAACATAAAAATCCGAAAGGTTTTTTGTGCAATTACACCAATTCAATATTACTCAAGAACTGCACCCTGTGCACCCGATGTTACGAGTTTTGCATAACGGGCAAGGTAGCCAGTTGTAATCTTTGGCTGACGAGGTTTCCATTCGGCTTTACGCTTAGCAAACTCTTCGTCAGAAATAAGTAAATTGATAGTATTTGCGTTGATGTCGATTTCAATTGTATCGCCCTCTTCAACAAGTGCGATAGGACCGCCGACTGCTGCCTCAGGTGAAATATGACCGATTGCAGCGCCTCTTGTAGCGCCTGAAAAACGGCCGTCTGTAATAAGAGCTACACAATGACCGAGGCCGCTGCCCATAATAGCAGATGTAGGATTAAGCATTTCTCTCATGCCCGGACCACCCTTAGGACCTTCGTAACGGATAACAACAACATCACCAGGCTTAATATTGCCTGCGTGAATTGCCTCAATAGCGTCCTCCTCGCAGTCAAATACTCTTGCACTGCCCTTGTGCTGTAACATTTCAGGAGCAACTGCACTTCTCTTAACTACGCAGCCGTCGGGAGCAAGATTACCCTTAAGAACAGCGATACCGCCTGTTGTGCTGTATGGATTTGTGATTGGACGAATAATATCTGTATCCTTAATCTCGCAGCCTTCAATGTTCTCGGCAACTGTCTTGCCTGTTGCAGTAATAAGGTCTGTGTTAAGGAGATTGAGTTTTGTAAGTTCGTTCATAACAGCGTAAACACCGCCTGCCTCGTTGAGGTCTTCCATATATGTATGACCTGCAGGAGCAAGGTGACAAAGGTTAGGTGTCTTTGTGCTGATTTCATTTGCAATATCAAGGTTAAGCTTAACGCCTGCCTCTTTAGCGATAGCAGGAAGGTGAAGCATTGTATTTGTTGAACAACCGAGAGCCATATCAACTGTAAGAGCATTCATAAATGCCTTTTCTGTCATAATGTCGAGCGGACGGATATTCTTTTCGAGAAGTTCCATAACCTTCATACCTGCGTGTTTAGCAAGTTTGATTCTCTCTGAATAAACGGCAGGAATTGTACCGTTACCCTGCAAGCCCATACCGATAGCCTCTGTAAGGCAGTTCATACTGTTTGCTGTGTACATACCCGAACAAGAACCGCATGACGGGCAAGCCTTGTTCTCAAACTCGCAAAGTTCCTCTGCAGAAATTTTGTTTGCCGTGTAAGCGCCTACAGCCTCAAACATACTTGAAAGGCTTGTCTTTTTACCCTTTACATGACCTGCGAGCATTGGACCGCCGCTTACAAAAACGGTAGGAACATTAATTCTTGCGGCAGCCATTAAAAGACCCGGAACATTCTTATCACAGTTAGGAACCATAACAAGAGCGTCAAATGCATGAGCCTTTGCCATAGCCTCTGTTGAGTCGGCAATAAGTTCACGGGTAACAAGCGAATACTTCATACCCTCGTGACCCATAGCAATACCGTCACAAACAGCAATTGCAGGGAAAACAATAGGAACACCGCCTGCAAGAGCAACACCCTGCTTTACAGCGTCAACAATCTTGTCTATATTCATATGTCCCGGAACAATATCGTTCTTAGAGCTGACAATACCGATAAGAGGTTTTTTCATTTCTTCTTCAGTAAGACCGAGAGCGTTCAGAAGTGAGCGCTGCGGTGCGGCATTAACGCCAACCTTAATTACATCACTTTTCATTTTATTATCCTCACTTTATAATTGTTAATAAATCAATGCAAAACCGCACCGATTTACCTCTATAAGCTTTATTCTAAACAACAGGTGTGAAAACTGTTTAGTAATATAATCTTAGCACAATAAGTGCATAAAATCAAGTTAGTAAGTAACATTTCCTGTATTTTATAAATGTATATCCGATAAATATTCGGTATGCTTTTTATAATATAAAAATCTTTTCACAAAAAATAAAAATACATTTTCATACTCAAACTTTGCCAATAACGAATTTTGAACAGGAAAGCAAAAGTAAGAGGTTCCAAGGTCACTGACCTTGGTCGTTTGGGGAAAGGAGATACTTAAGGGGAAAGGGCATCGAAAGCCCTTTCTCCTTAAGCGTGCTTTCTTTTGGAGCTTTTCTTTTCACGCAAAAGAAAAGCGGAATCAGCAGGCATTATAATTCACATTAAAAGCAGTTTAAAAGTAACTGACTAAAAAATGAGTCTGTTAAATTAAGTTTGAGAATATTTCTCAATCAAGCACCTGCTCCATACCGTATTTCTGAATTTTCAATCCGCATTTATCGTAAAACTTCTTGGCGGATTCGTTACATTCCCATACATTAAGGGTAAGATTATGACAGCCGTTTTCCTTGGCAACATCAAGTACATACTCATAAAGCCGTGTACCGATTTTTAGACCTCTTGAGTTTTCGGAAACACATAAATCATCAATATAAAGACTTGTGTAATTGCTTGATTTTGTGCAATGTCTTTGATAAACACAAAAGGCATATCCCAAAATTACTCCGTCATTGTCTGCAACATAAACAGGCTTTTCGTCATCCGCTAAAATTTCTTTTAATTCGTTTGTTGTATATTTTTTTGAACCCGGAATAAATAAATCAGGTCTTTTGTCCGAATGAACCTTATGCACCTGATAAAGCAATTCTTCAATCTGTGGAATATCCTTTTCCTCTGCTCTTCTTATATTCACAACTATCACTCCGAAAATTAATATTTTTGCAATAATCAACAAATTTATTATACTACTTCTTTCATAGGTGTGCAATAAATTTACCTTTTATTAAAATAATCATCTTTTGTCATTTCCATTTCGGAAGCACTCCATATTTCACCGCAAAAGCAGTTTTCTTCCTTGTTTTCATTTTCAATTTCTTTAAATCCGACGGATTTATAACAATGATAAGCCGCAAGGTTATTATCAAAAACTCCGAGAGTAATTTTATTGACTTTCAATATTTCAAACGAATACTTCAGCGCAAGATTGAGCATTTCCTTTCCGTATCCCAATCCTCTTTTAGAATCGTCCGTAATTACAAATCCAAAGCGTAATATTGTTCGTTCTTTATCTGTAAATCTTAAAATGAGATGACCTGCGACAGTGTTGTTATCAATTAATGTCATAGGGTAAAAATTATCCTCATCAATGCAGTCGCCGTTATTATCACAGTATTTTCTGTTCATATCTTCGGCGGTAATCGGATATGTCTGCCACCTGTCAGAACACCACTTTCTGAAAGCAACTTCGTCTTTGCTCCACTTCACAATAAATTTTGCGTCACATTTTTTGTACGGTCTTAGCCTTAGTTTTTTTAAATCAATTTTTGTCTGCATAGTTGCATCCTCCGCTAAAATAAATTTAACATTCAGACAAAAGAAAAAGCCCCAAGCCAAAAAGCTTAGGGCGAATAAAATCCGTGGTACCACCTAAATTCAGAAATACAGTTTCTGCACTTAAACAATGCGGGATAATCAAATTATCCGATATTGCCTCCCTTATAACGGTGGGAACTGCCGTTGAAGCCTACTGAAAATAACTTTGTTCGGTTCAAAGCTCAAAGGCTACCTTCCTTACTTCCGCCACGGGAATTTTCACCGACCATTCCCTCTCTGCAGAGTCAAAAAGTAAGTACTCCTCCTTATCAATGCTTTTGTCTAAATATTATCAGTATATTAACATTGCAAAAATAATATGTCAATACATTTTTTCAATTTTCGTAAAAATTCAGAATATCCTTGTAAATATCCGATTTATTTTTCTCGTTAAGAATTTCGTGACGATTGTTTTTATACAGTTTTTGGCTGATGTTTGCATAGCCGAGTTCTTTTAAGAAAACTATAAGTGCGTTAAATTTCTTTTTTGACTGAATAACAGGGTCATTTTCACCTGCTATTACAAAAATCGGTAATCTTTTATTATAAACTTCCCAATCATCCGAATCAAATGCGCTTAATTGCAGTTTAAACAGATTTATAAAACCGTTTGTGGTAAACACAAAACCGCAAAGCTCGTCCTCGTTATACGCTCTGACATTGTCTTTATTTTCCGTTATCCAAGAATTAGGTTCGGCATTCTTTTCGTTGTATCCGATAAAAGTTCCGTTGTTCAGCAATTTATTGGGCGCCTGCTCTTTGTAAAAAGGTTTTAAAATTTTTGAAAGAAAAAGCCCGAAACTTGCATTGCCGTTATGGGTAGGCGGGCCGCAAAGAACAATTTTGTCAATTTCCTTTTCATACTTTTTCATATAATTTCGTGCAACAAGTGTGCCCATACTGTGGCTGAAAATATATAACGGCAGATTCGGATAATTTTTCTTTATATATTTGGTTACAGCGTGCATATCATCTATAACGGCACTGATGTCCTCTGTATAAAAATTGCCGAATTCTCCCTCGTTTATCACACTTGCGCCGTGACCTCTGTGGTCGTGAATAACGCATACATAGCCGTTATCATTAAGGTAATTCATAAATTCAAAATATCGTTCTTTATGCTCGCACATTCCGTGTGAAAACTGAACTATAGCCTTTGGCTGTGTTTTCGTTTCTGAAACAGCAACTTCAAGCATTAAATTGTCAAACGGAGATTTTATTTTTTCAATTCTCATTTACAAATCCCTTTCCGCATAGATAAATTTTACATAGTATAAACCTCTTGACCGCAAAAATCAAGAGGTTTATGGGAAAATTTTTATTATTTAGAACACGAATATACAAAAGATTATATTTGTTTATTTATATATCATTTTCAAAAAGATTGCTGTGTTTTTTGAAAAATTCATAGTAAATCTTTGTATTTTCAAGTTCCCACCAATCTTTTACTTCAACTGGGTTTGAGTCGAGGTCATAAATTTTTGCATTGTCCATAGCAAGCAAAAACGGCGAGTGTGTGGCAATTATCAATTGACAGCCGCAATATCGGGTCAGTTCTTCAAGCATTTTTACAAGTTTTAACTGCATTTTTGCCGACATACTGTTTTCCGGCTCATCAAGGCAATACAGCTTATCGTTTTTTAGCTTTGTTTTAAAGTATTTCAGAGCAGTTTCTCCGTTGCTGAAAAGTTCGGTTTCCTTGCCCGCAGTTTTTTCAATAAACTTTCTGCGAGACACCGATTTCCTGCGTGACATAACCTGCATTTTAAACTGCTCGTAATCGTCCATTCCGCTGAACCTTATACTTTGGCCATACTTTAAAGCACCGTACTCATCACGGGCAATGTCCTTTTTCTCGGAAATTTCGTCATTATTTGTACGAATAGTGAGCATATAATCAAAAATATCATCGCTTGTTATAATACGACTGCCGTCAGGTATTTTGTGCTTGAACCCCTCCTCATCATAGCCGAGAGAATACTCACAATTTTTTACATATTCATCAAATAATTCGCTTGAATTAAACGGAGCGATGCGGTTTAGCTCAAGTTTTTGAGCAATAAGATTTAAAAGTGTGCTTTTTCCCGAACCGTTGCCGCCGTAAAAAATTGTTACATTTTTAAATGAAATCTCATAAAGTTCACGATTTCCGAACATTCTGCACGGGTATGTGTTATCTATATAACCGTAAATGCCGCCGTTGCGTTCACATTGTTTTTGAATCATCGGTTCTTCATAATCAATCGGTAATGTAAAAGTATCTAAATACATCAAAAGTCACCCGCCGTTCGTAATTTATATGTTTTAATAATAACATATAAGGTATACAAAAAACAGTACTGTGCAAAAATTTTCTTTCAAATACAAACAGCTTCTTGAGAAATACATAATACATATCTCAAAAAGCTGTTTTTTAGTAAAATTATTAACTTAATTCATTTTTGGCAATAATTAAATGCTCAACCTTACTCAAAGCCTGCGGAACATATTTTTTTAATTTGCTTTTACCTCTGTATCAGATAAAAAATGATGCGTAGCTCGAACAGAGTTTTCCAAAACATTTAACAGATTTTCCGATAACTGCGGTGTTCTTTCAGCCGCTTCATATATTTTCATATCAATACCCTTATTTAATTTATTGTTTTTTATATTATAACATTTGATATGTTAAAGTCAATTCAAATAAAAAGCCCTTTGAGAAAAGATTTCTCCTCTCTCAAAGGGCAAGTTGGCAAACTGGGATTTTCACATTATCTATTACAATGTAAATAATGCTTTTTCGTAGTCCTTAACATAATACTTAATATTGGTTTTACCTTTTTGGATTACGATATGTCCCTCTTTTTCAAGCATCTCCTTTTGTGCCTCAACGCCTCCTGGATACTTTGCATTTAATTCCCCTTTTGCTTTTAATGTTCTCCAATAAGGGGTTTTATCTTCTGCACGCTGATAACTCGCCCATGCAACTATCGAAACAAAAATTCCAGCTGTAATTGGCTCTGTAAAATCAGCACCATTTTGTTTAGCAAAGAATTCCCTTATTGTACCTACTGTAAGTAATTTTCCACAAGGCACAAGTCGCATTACTTTGTCGTAGTCAATAGGTGGGGCAAAATACATTTTATCTCCACCATATTTTTCGATGCTCTTTTCATCTGTTATGATTTGAACTTTTGGCATATCCTTGCTATCCATAAGCATAGCATTAAAATCTTTTTTATCTTCATTTGCCATAATGTATCACCTCCAAACCAATCATATCTTAATAAACGAAACCATACAATGAGACAGTTTTAAAAATCCTTACGAAACTTCAAATTTTCATGTGTTCGACAAACTGGAATCTGTCGTATTAGAGATACCAAACCAATCCATTTTCTGTTGCCTGGATCATTGCCCCCTTCGGTACCTTTCGCAATATGATTAAAACATCCATATAATCGGGTGCTGGAGAAATTAGTCCCATAAACGAAGGAACTACACATATTGTCATCAACCACTTCATTGAAATCGGGCAGACCACGAAAACAGCAAGAAAGATTATCCCCGGAATCAAAGGTGCCAATGACATCATTATATATCGTCCTCTGCTAAGTGCTGCTGAGGATGCAGCATATGCTCTCAACTGTTTTAGAGATACTCCTATATAAACTTTTGCCCCCTTTGGATAACTTATAGCATGAAGAAATTCATGTAACGGCATCGCAACAAAAAAGCCAATAATAAATGACAGCGGCATAAACCATAAATTAAATATAAATTCGTCTGATTGCGCCTTTTTTGTAAAAATTGCAACAAAGCATACAATACAAGGGATAATCATGTATGGAATTGATGCTTTAATTATGTCATCTGGTCTGTCAATTAGAACTGCATTTTCAGGAATGATTTTTTCTTCAATCTCTCTGTCCCACGGCTGCTTACCGTCCCAAACGTTTTCCCAGTTTTTATTACCATCCCATATTATCTGTGCCACTTTATTATCCTTTCTCTCCTTATTTCCAGAATAAATCTCCGATAGCATTTCCTAATGTTCTACCGATATTATAAAATGTTTCTATAATACTTCCGCCAAAATAGAAAACGATTATGACAGCAATCAGTGTTAACACACCTATCAGTATTTTTGGAAATTTTATATGCTTATCATTATCCAACGTTTTTTTCATTACAACATCAATGTTCTTTGTATCCACCTCAACATTGTATTTTAAAGTATAACTACTTTTTCCATCACGAATGGCAGATGTGATCTCTGAAATTTCTCTCTGAATATCATCTTCATTTTCATACCATCCAAGCTGTGTTGTGTGTTCTCCAAGAACCGTAACCTTATCAACGCCGAGCAACAGATATTTTGGTTGTTTTTTCGTTGGTAAGAGTACCGGAGAAGCTGTTACCTTAAAACACGAAACCAGATTTTTTGTGAGGGGAGACTCAATGAATATCTGATTAGCTGGCGCAGCATGATGTTCAGATACATTTTGTTTCTCATCTGTATCCATTTCATCTTCGTCCAAAAGTAGATAATCCGTCGTACAATGAAAAAGTTTACTCATCCGTACCAATTTATCGGTTTCGGGATATGTAATGTTGCTTTCCCATTTGCTGATTGCCTGTCTGGATACTCCGAGAACATCAGCAAGCTGCTCCTGCGTGTAATTGTTCTCTTTTCGAAGTCTTGATAATTTATCACCTAATGTCATAGTGCGTCCTCCAATCTTAATAAATAATTCGTATCAATAATACCTGTTTGCTGTCTGAAAGACCACCAACATCGAGGTTCTAAATGTAAACTACAGGTTGCGCTTATGATTTTAGGTGGTTTATACCATATTCGTACTATTTGTTCTTATGGTTCAAAGGCAACTATCGTTTCCTTGGGCAGCTTCTCATTCTCACAGTTCAAAAGATACACTATCGCCTGATTTGCAAAGCGATTAGTTATCATCGTATCCCAATCAGCAAGACGGATAATTTCCGCTGTACCGCTGTCAAAATCAACTGATATTTCGCCCCATTCGCCGTCGCAGTCTGCTTGGTATTCGTAGATTGCGGCGGCGATTTTCTTTTTGCGCTTGGTTTTGGATTTCTGTTTCAGCCGGACAGCATGGAGCGCACCTTCGGCAACCAGCAGTTCTGTC
>ERZ827452.1149-NODE-1149-length-27718-cov-4.267397_pt1 | contig 27718 bp, 9 predicted proteins | sample MGYA00519866_ERZ827452 | MGnify/ENA primary metagenome ERZ827452 (study PRJEB31778, sample SAMEA3449307) | human gut metagenome | biome: human gut; feature: human-associated habitat; material: faeces | place: United Kingdom | collected 2010/2012 ... | reverse complement strand
CCACTTCTGCCCTGCTAAGACCATTTAATGCTGCTTCATCTCTTCCAATCTCAGAAGTCGCACGAAGCTCACCTGCCTGTAGTAAATCCTTTGAATGTTGGATGGTCATTGCCTCAAATTCTTTATAGTCCACTTTGACACATTCCATATCATCCATTCTTTCACTTTTTAAGATTTCATAAGTAGCTTTCTGAACAGATACTTTGGGATCGTCATAATCATTGGAATGGATTTCGTGCAGGTCAGAATCATAAAAAATATAAAAATAGCCTTCTTCCGTTGCCTGTACGGTCAGATACCCTTTGCTCTTGGTAAACTGCATTACAATTCCCTCACAGGTATCCACTGCTCTTTCCCTGTCATAATCCTCAAAAATACTTGGTGGACAATTCTTTAACAACTGTGCTAGCTGCATCTGTCGTTCGCCTGCTTCTTCCACTTCTGCCATCAAATCCTCATAATCAACGGGAACTGCATTTTCCAGGGACATTTCTTCATCTTCCAGAATATCTTCCATTGCCTGCTGCATAGAAATATCAGGATTGTCATAGGCACCGCCGTCGATCTCATCGTAATCCAAAGCATAAAAGGTATAATCATAGCCTTCCTCTGTTCTCTGGATTGCAAAATACCTATCGTCAATCTTATATGCCAGTTCATCCGGTTCCAGTTCCGGCATAAGTCCTTCCACAGAAATCCCTTTCTCCTGCAGATATTCTGAAATAGCTTCCAATGCTCCTGCATCATACCCATTCCAGAGATCTTCTGCGACAAGCTGACCATGTTCCGATACGATAATCCCTGCCACATCTGAACCATACTCATCATGTTCCATGAAGAAGAACTTCTCCCCTGCATACTCTCTTTCATCTACTGTATGCCAGGTTCCTGCATGTCCATCTGCTTCAAATCCTCTGGTATCTGCTGTAATGGTGACTTCCGCTTCATCTAATGCCTGTTCAATCTTCTGCATACGGATCTCTGCCCTTGCCATATCAATAAATCCATCTAACACCGCTGGGTGGCTTTCTATCACATAATCCTGATTCAGATTCTTCCCCTGATTGATATTTTCCGGGATTTCGATATGTTCTGCCCAGTCTTTGTTCTGTTTGGAAAATCTGCCGTCATAAGAAAGTTCCCGAAGTGTATTTGCCATAACAAACGTCATACGTTCTTCTCCAAACTGTTCCAGCACTTGTTTTGCGACATCTTCCTTTAAATGCAGCCCGTCAAAATTTAATGCGATTGCTTCCTCGATTGCTTTCTTACAATCAATATTTAACTTTCTGGAATCCAGATAAGCATCTACATCCCGTTCTTCCATTGCCTGAGCAAGTGTTCCTTTATAAACTGGCGGATAGGCTCTGGTATGATTATTTTCCAGCATCTCCATTCTCTGCTGTACAAAGTCCGGAAGTTCCTCAAAGCCGAAAGAATCCACATAATAAGCCTTTGTCTCCGCCGTCCGGTTTATAACTATGACGTCGCTTACCGATAAGGAATGTCCATGAAAATCGTTCGGGCGGTTGATATTAAATCTCTCAAAAATATCCTCTAATGTGATCGTTGGTGTCCACGGAGCCGCATACACCATCCTGTAGTCTTTCCCCTCAATGGTATAGCCTAATTTTTTAGCTGATTCAAAACCCATAAACTGATAAGTATGCTCTCCGCCCGTATCCATCTGATAGATTGCAAAACGACCGCTTTCTCCATGAAAAAGCAAAGTTTCATCAATCTTTTCCGCACTGTCCTGTTCCAGTTTTTCCTGTCTGGTGGCAGATGCTTCTTTTTCTTCATATTGCATGATATTTTCTCTTTCCAGCTCATGCATCTGCTCCTCAATGTTCCCAATGATCTCTGCAGATGTTTTTCGGATGGTATCCATTGATGCTTTCAACGCCTTCATATCCCTGCTCTCGCACCAGCTGGCGATATAGGTAAACGAATATTCTGAAGTATCCAGACCAAAATGGTTGCAGACAATATAAGCGATACTTTCTGCTTCCACTTCCTTTGTTGTCTGGTCTTTTAAGACGCCTTCCACATCCATTACTTCCCGGTCATGCAGCAATGCGTGGCTCACTTCATGGACTCCGGTTTTCATCGTCTGGACATTACTCATATCTTCCTTTATCGCAATATATTTTTCTGTCTGGTGCTAATAGCCTTTTGCTTCCCCTTCCACATTCATCATGCGGATCGGTACAGGAGAAATATTCTGCAATGCCTGCATGAACGTATCATAAAACTGTACACTTCCGGTAAGCTCCGGCACCTCCAGTTCTGCGATCGGTTCCCCCTCTGTCTGGCTGACATCAAACACTGTCGTTACACGGAATCTCGGTATCACCATCTCCACGATCTCTGTTTCCGGCTGTCCATCATCCCCGATCACAGGCTCTTTTGTTACCGGGTCGATCTTTTCAATCTCCTGTTTCTCCCGTATCGGTGCTGGTGCGATGATCTGGATTCCTTTCTCTCCACGTTTTACATGGCGGTTAAACTTCTTCTGCCATGCCTGATACCCTGCCACCAGTGTTGCTTCCGGTTTCTGCATGGTGATCAGCAACGTGTTATTAAAGCTGTAATTGTGGAACTTTGACATGGTATTCAGATATTCGGTATATCTCTCCGAAGTAAAGATTTCCTTTACTCCCTGTTCCAGCCGTTCCGATATTTCTTTTAACTGTTTTTCTATATTATTTGCCATAAACAAACCCTCCATTTTATGTCCCCGCCAGAGAAAACTCTGACGGGAAATCTTTTATAACTCCTGTTCATGTTTTTTCTTTGCAGCTTTCTGTACAGATGGCTGTTCCGCTGTATTCTGCTGTGCCTTCTCCTGCTTTAAGCGTTCCAGAATAGATGGCTTATGGATTCTGTCTGCTGTTTCCGGAAGTTCTTTTTCTTCTATGGCATCCCTGCTGTCTGTGTTGCTTCCTTCTCTGCCAATATCCTCATCTGCCATAATCGTCTCATTACCCTTTTCATCCATGTTCAGCAGGGCATTTAACTCGGATAATCGTTCCATCTTTTCATTCAGCTCTGCTTCTTTCGGGAATGGCTTCTTTACCTCTTCCTGTGCAGTAGCAAGCTGCTGTTGTACGGTTTCCAATTTCTGCTCACTTTCCGTCAGCTTCCTGTCAATGGAAGAAAGGGTGTTATGGATACGCTGCATATTTCCTACCGGGTCTTTTCCGATCTCCAGCTTATAAGAGCATTTTCCTTTGATCGTCAGTTCAAACGCATTGGAGAACATATTGTAGGAAGCAGATAACGTAAACCCATGATATTCCCCGACCTTTCCGCCGGTGCTGACAGTTTTTAACCCTGCACAGGCGGCGATCAATGCCTCGCCTGCTTCTTTCTTATCTTCATAAAGGACATTCCCTACCGTCATGGCAAACGTGTCATTATCCTGTAAATCCACGCTTTTTACTACCTGCGAATCCACCTGCATCCCGGCAATCCGCTCTTTCAATGCACTGATCTGTACCGGGAAATTCTTTGCAATATCGGATTCCAGACGGTAAATCTGACTGGTATGGTTTGCCTTTAGAAGTTTCAGCTTACTCACCTGCACATCCAGATCCATTTTTTCCTTAATGTACGGATTGCCTGTAGCAAGTGCCTTGATCTCTGCATAGGACAGTGCCGTATCATCCACATCTTCACAAGCCCTGACCGGGGATTTACTGGTCATGATCTGGCTGATGAACTTCTGCTTATTCTCCAAAATCTGCCACATATACGCATCAAAAGTGTTCTCCGTCACATACCGGAATATCTTTACTTTGTCATTCTGGTTTCCCTGTCTTAAGATACGTCCTTCCTGCTGTTCCAGATCAGACGGCTTCCACGGACAGTCAAGGTGATGGAGGGCAATGAGCCTGTCCTGTACGTTGGTACCAGCACCGAGTTTTGGAGTGGAACCCATAAGGATTCTCACCTGCCCGGTCCGTACCTTTGCAAACAAATCTGCTTTCTTTGTCTCCGTGTTGTATTCATGGATAAACGCAATCTCTTCTTTCGGGATTCCCCTGGCAACCAGTTTGTTTCGGACATCATCATATACATTGAAAGTCCCATCCCCTTTTGGAGTAGACAAGTCACAGAAGATCAGCTGTGTTGTCCGATCTGCTTTTCCCTCGTCCCATACCTGAAAAGCATTTTCCACACAGGTATTGACCTTGCTTTTTTCTGCATCCGGAAGGAGTTCATTTAATAGCCTCTGATCCAATGCACATTTTCTTCCGTCATTGGTAATCTTGAGCATGTTGTCCACCGTTGGATTCACAAGACCGGCTCTTACTTCTTCCGCACGTTCCGAAAAGGCACTGACCATTTCCTGCTGTTCTTCACTTGGTTTTAAGACTTCATTGATAAACTCTGCTTCCGGTACAGGAAGATTCAGCATATCCGATGTCTGAATATCCGCAGCTTCCTTAAAAATGGAGATCAGCTCCGGAAGATTAAAAAAACGGGCAAACCGTGTTTTTGCACGATAGCCCGTTCCTTCCGGTGATAATTCGATTGCGGTTACTGTCTCCCCAAACGTTGCCGCCCAGGAATCAAAGTGTCCCATACCCATACGCATGAGTGTGTCATACTGGAGATAACGCATGATAGTGTAAAGCTCGGTCATACTATTTGATACAGGAGTACCTGTAGCAAAGGTGATTCCTCTGCCGCCTGTCAGTTCATCCATGTACCGGCATTTCATAAACATATCGGAACTTTTCTGTGCATCCGTCTGTGAGATACCCGCCACATTCCGCATTTTTGTATACAAAAAAAGGTTCTTAAAACTATGGCTCTCATCCACAAACAGCCGGTCTACACCCAACTGCTCAAAAGTTACTACATCATCCTTTCTGGTCTGGTCATTGAGTTTCTTCATCCTCGCCTGCAGACTCTTCTTTGTTTTTTCCAACTGCTTGATGGTATAATTCTGCCCTGCCTGATGTGCCGCTTCTTCAATGGAAAACGTAATATCTGCAATCTGATCTTCCAGCATGGCAATCTGCCGTTCTTTTGAAAGGGGGATTTTCTCAAACTGCGTATGTCCAATGATCACGGCATCATAATCCCCTGTCGCAATACGGGAACAGAACCGTTTTCGGTTTGCCGGCTCAAAGTCTTTCTTCGTTGCCACCAGGATATTTGCTCCCGGATAGAGACGTAGGAAATCACTGCCCCACTGCTCGGTCAGATGGTTTGGCACAACATAAAGATTCTTTTGTGAGAGTCCCAGCCGTTTTGATTCCATACCGGCTGCGATCATCTGGAACGTCTTCCCTGCTCCTACGCAATGAGCCAGTAACGTATTATTTCCATACAGCACATGAGCCACTGCGTTTTTCTGATGCGGCATCAAGGTGATCTCCGGGTTCATGCCGACAAACTGAATATGGCTTCCATCATATTCCCGTGGACGGATGCTGTTAAATCGTTCATTATAAATCTTACAGAGATCTTCCCGTCGGTGCAGGTCTTTAAATATCCACTCTTTAAATTCCTCTTTGATCAGCTCCTGCTTCTGCTGTGCCAGCATTGTTTCCTTCCGGTTTAATTCCCGGTGTTCCCCCTCGGCATCCTGTACCGTGTCATAAATCTTGGTATCCCTAAGGTTTAAGGCATCTTCCAAAAGACGGTAGGCATTGGCTCTCTGCGTTCCATATGTGGAAGTAACAAGAGCATTTCCGTAACTGTCCACATTCTTTCCCATAACATTCCATTGTCCGGTCACTTCGGCATACTGGACTTTGACCTTGCTCCCTACATAATATCTTGGTGTATGGAATGTTTCTGCCATGAACCGTGTAATGTAATCCTCGGAGATCCAGGTTGCCCCAAGTCTTGCCTCAATCTCTGATGCATCCAGATCTTTTGGCTGTACCTGCTCCAAATACTGCACGTTCACCTGATATTCCGGGTGATCTTCTGCAAACTGTTTTGCGATCTGCAGTTTCTCCCTCACATTTCCAGAAAGATATTCGTCCGACGGCTCCCATTTTTCACCGATCGGATTCTTAAAGATCACCCCTGCCAGTTCTTCGGTAAGCTCCTCTTCTGTTTTCCCGGAAAGCTGTGCCATATAGGAAAGGTCAACGCCTGCCCTCTCACCAATGGAAACCGCAAGTGCTTCACTGGCAGTATCCACGGAAGTTACCGTTTCTGCCCTGCGGATCGTCCTTTTGGTAAAAATATCCGCTTTCCGTTTCAGTTCTCCCTTATCATCCAGAAATTCCAGAGAAGTCAAAAGACAATAGCTGCTGTCCTGACTAAATGCCCGCTTATTGGCATTGCTGCTGATAAGACCATATTTTGCTGTAAAGGTATCGTATTCTTCATTGAGTTTTCCCTGCAGCTTTGTGATCTGTTCATCGCTTCCCTCTTCCATCTGACACTGGATCAGTTCATTCGTAACATCACGGATCTTCACCATCCCTTTGACACGTTCCGCTGTCATTGCCGGAAGCTCCATGCGGTTCATCACAGAGTTTTCCCGGTAATAAACTTCATCATCTACCACAGTAAAACTAAAATTCTTTACCTCCGGGTCTGCCGGGATAGAGACAACATCCTCCTCCAGCTCTGTATCCGAAAGTTCCAGTTCCGTGATCGTGCCATGGATATTCTGGACGGCTTCTTTTAACTGTTCTTCTAAGGTAATTCCTTCTTTTGGTTTTACGGTCACTTCCTGCTTTCCATACTGGGTACTTTCTGTAGTAAACTCACCAAGCACCATTTCCGGATGCTCTGCAAAATAAGCATTGACCGAATAGCCTTCCGGTATTTCCTTTAAATTTAACCATTCCGGTTCCTCAATGGATGCCCTGTCCCTTTTCTGGAAAAACAGAATATCAGAAACAACGCTGGTATTGGCATTTCTCTGGAACGCATTATTCGGTAATCGGATGGCTCCAAGCAGTTCTGCCCGGTTTGCGATATACTGTCTCACTGCCGGATTCTGCTTATCCATCGTTCCACTGGAAGTTACCACTGCAACTACGCCGCCCGGACGCACCAGATCAAGGGATTTTGCAATAAAATAATCATGGATCATAAAATGATGCCGGTCATATCTGCGGTCACTGACCTGATACGCTCCAAACGGAACATTGCCTATCACACAGTCAAAAAAGCTGTCCGGATAACTGGTTTCCTCAAATCCCTGCACGGCAATCTTGTTTTTCTGGTAAAGCTGTTTTGCGATCCTGCCCGAAACCGGGTCGAGTTCCACACCATACATATTGGCTTTGCCCATACTCTCCGGAATCAGTCCCATAAAGTTACCGACTCCACACGATGGTTCCAGGATATTTCCCTGTTTCAGTCCCATATTTTCCAGTGCTTCATACATACTTCGGATCACGGTCGGGGACGTATAAAAAGCATTTAAGGTCGATGCCCTTGCTGCACTGTATTCTTCTGGCGATAAGGTATTCTTTAATTCCAGATACTCATTCGCCCAGCTACTGTTATTCTCCTCAAATGCCTGTGGGATGCCACCCCAGCCAACATAACGGGATAAGATTTCCTGTTCTTCGGGTGTTGCCAGACGTTCTTCTTTCTCCAAAGTCTGTAACAAATGGATGGCTTCCATATTTGCCTTATACTTTGCCTTCGGACCGCCTGCACCAAGGTCATTATCCTGGATACGGAAGTTATGCGGTTCAATAACTGTTTTTTCCTGTTCCTGCTTTACATATGGCTGAAATTCTCCCTCATATCCAAACAGTTCATTTTCTCCGGGAATATAATTGCGTCCGGTTTCCAGACACCGGAACACATCGGCAGTCGGTGCATTGCTGACTGCATAAAAATCATCATACGAATATTTAGGGAAATCTTCTGTATGGTAGGTTGATAAATGCAGTTCTGTATTGGAACGGGTCTGTGCAACCAGATCTTTTCCTTCTATTCCTTCCGGCAATACCCCTACTGCTTCAAAATGATACCCCTGATACGCAAAAACACCTTCATCCCAGGACTCCGCCAATTCTTCTGCTGTTTTAGCTGTTACCTCTTCTTCTGGTTCTTTCTGTTCCTGTCCCTCAGAAGTTTCTATTATTTCCTGCTCCTGACTCTCTGAAATAGATTCTTCGGCAGTAACCTCTTCCTCTTCTATTTCCTCCACATCTGACATATCTACTACGGTCGGTTCTGTCACTGCCTTCGTATCCAAGAAATCAAACATGGTCATCTGGTGTCCGGATGGTTCCACAAAAGACGGTTCTACTTCCGGTGTCGGAAATATCGTATAGGTTCCTTCTGCATACTGGTGGAGTTCCGAAAGAAGTTCTGTTTTCTGCTGATAGTTTGTCCCATACGCTTCAAAATCCAATGGAAGAGCTGCCAATGCTGCATCCATCTTCTGTAACAGTTCTTCTGTCTGCTCTGGATTCTCTAAAACTGCTACCATTTCTTTTCCTGGTTTTTCCCAGAAGAAATCATCCGTAAATGGTCTGTCTATCTCTTCCGGAAGACGGTCATAAAAGCGGAGTACCTTATTCGCCATCTGCTCCCGTTCATATTCCGGCATACGAGCATAATCTTCTGCCTGCAGGAACTGGTCATTCTTTATCAAATAGGATATTCTATTGGCAACTTTCTTCCAAGATAATGAAATTGAAGCATATGGGCTATTATCATCACCTCTTGCAAGAAGCAGTCCTTTCCTGTCATAATTTACATAAAAATCATCTACATCAGGCAGTGCATGAATCCTTTTATTAGCTCCATACTTTTCTTTAACAAAATCTGTTCTGGATTTTTCATTTTCATTTAACAGATAAAAAGAATACGTTTTGAGCCTATCTTTTGAATAAGGGCCACCCCTTGCGAGAAAAGAATCTATCTCATCCTGCGTAATAAACATCTGATGTTCTTTCCACACAAATCCGTCCCTTGCCTGATAAGGGATGACCTCATCCGCAAACTTCTGAAACTGCTTTGAGATATTTACAGGATTATAATGATGGAAACGCATAATGGAATGATTTTCTTCATAGGCTTCTGCCAGTGCATCCAGTCTTTCATTCAGTTCCGAAAGCCACTGGGAATCCTCCAGCTTTTCTTCCAGATAATCCGTGATCTCCGGATAGATACTGCGAAGATGTGGTAAATCCTCCTCATCGAAAACAATCTCCGCTACTCCTTCTGCCATATCCCCTTTCATATAGGCAAGAGCCTGGGCGTGTTCTTTTACTGCATTACTTCTTGCCGCATCCAATACAGACTGCGGTGCATATTCACCCTGGTCTAAAAGCTGATGGATACGTCCGCTGACATCTTCCCATGATAAAAATGCCTTATCTAAGATATGGTCTGTAACCGTATGCCCTACTGCGATCTGCATCCCGGTTTCATCAAACCAGACTGAATATTCATTTCCATCAATCTGAAAACCTTTTCCGCCTTTACGGTATTCACGCTTCACAAACTCCGTATATTCCTCCGGTGTCTGTTCACTCATGAAATTATAGATGATCCGGAGCTGGCTGGCTTTCCGGTTTCCTCCTGTCCGTAAGATCTCATCGACAACTTCCTCTGGAATCGGGATTTCTCCGGCATAAAGGGCAGCTGCCCTTTTCTCGATCTGCCGTCTTTGTTCATCTGCGGTAGGATATTCGGGCAAAGATAAAGCAGAGGCGATCTCTTCCTCTGCTTTACTCAATCCATCTTCTCTTGTATCTTCGACTAACTGTATACCAATTCCGTCAAGATGCTCTCTTCCGCTGTTGCCATCAGTGCGTTCATGTGTGCTGTCCATGCCATCGGATCTGCTTCCTTGTCCGGTGCCGGATTCTTCTCCAGTAATTTCTCCATCTGGCTGTCCATTCTCTCCTGTGCTGCTTTCTCGATCTGTTCCAGATGGCTGTTCAGCTTCCCGGTCAGGAACAGGCTCTGATAAAGGCTGTTCTTGTGTTCTTTCAGAAATGTCCTCCGCAGCATCCCGTATTTCCCGATCGTCACTTCTTCCTCTTCGACGGTCAGATTCGGAAACAGGTAATCTCCCTTGCGATGATATGTCAGTTCCATAATCGGTTCCTCCTTCATTTTCAATATTTTCTTCTTTTTTCGTTTCTGCATCCCGGTTTTTAGTTTCACGCATTAACGTGGTAAAGTTATTATAATTCCTTTCATTGGAATTTTCAACCTCTTTTCTCGCTTCTTCCAGAGAAATTTTATGTACGGTCTTTCCAATATCAATCAGAATACTCTCACTGAGCTGGCTTGCCGCATTTCCAAGGAAGGTGAGAACTGACAGACGGTTATAATCTGTGATATGCATGAAGTCCTCTTCTTCCAGAAGTTCCATCGGGTCAAGCCCGCATCGCCTGGAAAGCAGATAGTAAACACTGTCTGTTGCCAGCTGACGAAAATCACTGCGGATCGTCACCTCATCCAGATCTTCCAGATAAGTACCTTCTACAGCATATTCCAATCCATCCAGGTATTCCTCCAGATTGTCATTGACCATTTCCCTTGCGACCGCCATCAATGCGTCCTGCAAAGTTGCCGCATCCTTTTCTTCCAGAGCATAGACTTCTGCCAGATGGGTGAGGATCTCTTCTCTCTGGTGTTCCTGCATCTTCCAAAGATATGGGCTTCTGCCTCCGGCTACCATGTGGGTATCCGAAATATCAAACACATAACGAAGTTTGGTATTCTGCCAGGTTTCATCAAACAGGGCAATTCCTCTTGCACCACGATTTACCCAGCGTAACATCTTTTCATTCCATAGTTCCAGTGATGCACAGGCTGTTGCGTCTGGACGCTGTGCATGGATCAGAAGCTGGTCTGAAAAAGAATAACGATATAACCTTGATGCTGTGTCCATATAATCCATCCAATCCCCTGGCGAACTGCTCACTGATACGGCATGTTCCTGCACCAAGTTTCGGATGTCCTGTAGTTTAGACATTTAACTTCCCTCCTGTCAATAAAAAAACAGCCCACTCTTTTTTAGAATTGGCTGCATAAAATGTACTTTACTTTTCGGAGAGAAAATGCTATATTCTAATTGAAAAGAGTAACCGCCCACAAGGTGGATGCTCCTGGATTAGGTTTTAATTTATTTTGCTCTCAAAGAGAGCTGCCTATCCTGTTGGCAGACAGGGTAGGCTATTTTTTTCGCTTGTTGTCCCTATTATCCAAATAGGCAAGCAAAGCAATCAGAAACGTACCGCCTAAGAACAATAAGCTCAAGACTTCGTATGTATCCATTCGCTCCACCTCCCTTCTTCTGTATCCCTTAACGGAATCTGAAAATCCAGGAGGTTTTTACCAACCCTGTACACGGTTACTCCAGTAATATTCTAACAGGTAACTCTCCGCAAAGCAATTCCTTTTTACTTCATACGGTTTTATATTCTGTTTTTCTCTTATCCTCTGGCCAATGCAGTTTCCATTCCAGATATTCCTCTTCTGTGATTCTTCCATCGCCCAATTTCTGCTTTTTCCCCATCCATTCCTGCAGATAAGACATTGTTTTTTTATCCCTTATTGTGATTCCAGCCATTTCACTTTCTGAATCATTTAGCAGGAACAGATGAAAAAGCCCTCTATTTTCTTCATCCATCCAGAATAAAGTTTCCATTAATTCGTCCATTGTCGCAATTCCAGGACTTAAAAAATTTCGGACATCAACTTCCAATATTTCTGCTATCCGGATAAGCGTTTCCTGCTTCGGTGTACGCTGTCCACTTTCATATTGGGCGATTCTCACATCCGCACTACTTTCCCCATATCCTAATCTGCGTCCCAATTCCTTTTGAGTTATGTTGCGAAACATACGGATTTTTCTTATTCTTGCTCCTAATTTCAATTTCTTCTCCTTTTCAAAATGGGGCTGTGCAGTAACCACAGCCCCAGAACACTATTTATATTATCATTTGCGTTTTCTCTTAACTGTCACTACAGTTCCCAGACATCCTGCTGATACTGCAAGTGCCAGCACAAAAATAGCAATATTTGTATTATCTCCTGTTTTTGGTGAATTGGATACAGAAGTCGCATCAGAACCATGGGAACCAGGAGTGCTGACTCCCTGGTTTTCTGATGTTTCCGGAGTGTCTTTTTCCGGAGCTTTCTTATTTGTCAGATCCAGAGTATATTCAATCACAGGAGTACGGTCATTGACATATTCAAACTGAATCTTATGCTCGGTTTCATCAAGCTGATAGCCATCCAGTGTTTTTGTTTCTTTCAGGATATATGTGATTGCTTTTTTATACTGCCCATTCTTAAAAGTCGCAATCGGATAATTCTTTGATTCTGCATGGCCGGCACTGTCTGTTACCAGAGTTTCCAGAACTTTACCTTTACTGTCACAAAGGGCAAATTCTACACCTTTCATTGGCTTCTTGGTATCTTTATCCGTTTTATTTAAGATTACCTTGCCCATTGCCTGTTCATCTTCCATTTTGGCTCCCTGAACATCTCCGGTGTCCTTAACCTCAAATGTCACTTTATTTGCCACAATGTAACCCTTCGGTGCTGTTTCCTCCAATAATGTATAAGTACCGATTGGAAGTTTCTCTACATAATGGGGCTGATCACCAGATGTCCAGCTTTCCATAACTTCCTGGTTTTCATTAAGAATATACAGTTTAGCACCTTTGACCTCGCTGCTTCCATCTGTCATATCAACTTTACTGATCAGAATTTTTGTTGTATCGTCCTGCATTTCTACTTTCTGTATATCTGCAGTATTTTCTACTACAAACGTAATGGATTCTGCAGTTGCATAGCCATCAGCAGGAATTGTCTCTGTTAATGTATATTTCTTTCCAACTTCCAGTTCCTTAATGATGTGTGGTGTGCTTCCGGAAGTCCACTCATCCACAACGTTTCCCTCTGAATCGGATACTTTCAGTTTTGCACCTGGTAATTCTTCCCCGGTTGTAATATCTGATTTTGTGATTTCAAAAGTAGTTGGCTCATCTTCATAAGTGAACTCAAAGGATACTTCTGCAACCTCTTCTCCCGCATAAGCAAAATCAAATTCCTTGATTTCTTCTGTTGTCACAAATCCAGCAGGAGCCTGCACTTCTTTTACATAGTAGCTGCCATTGATTGGAAGATCTGCCGTAAATACAATCCTTCCATCCTGATCCGTAGCTTTCTGCTCGATCATGGTATCTGCTTTCAGGATTACTTCGCCTTCTGCATTTAAAATATCATTCTTTGTATAAAGTGCAAATACTCCGCCTTCCAGAACACGGTCTGTATTTTTTTCTTTCTTAACTACAGTTACTTTTGCTTTCTGGCGGTTATTCTGCCAGTCCTCATCATAAGTCACAACCGGAGTATTCTGATCACGATAAGTCAGATCAACCTCTCTGATTTCTCCATCCAGAACATATCCATCCGCCGTCTCTTTTTCCTTTACATAATATTTGCCTAAAGGAAGATCTTCTGATCTTGCATATCCAAGAGCATCTGTCGTAATTGTTGCTACCAGTTCGTCCTTTTTATAATAATCACTGCTTTCCCCATCTGCAGCCTTGATATCCTCCGCTGCATAAATTTCAAAAGTAACATCTTTCAAAGAACCTGTAACATAACCAAATGCTGCGTCCATGCCGCCTGCCAGCATATCTTTCCAGGTAACTTCTTTGACAAATTCACCTTTTTTATTGATGATGATTCGTCCAACCGGAACAGCATCCTTCATTTCTACTTTTTGAACATCTGCAGTATCAGAAACTGTAAATTTCACTTCCTCCGCCTGCAGATAACCATATGGTGCAAACTCTTCCCGAAGTGTGTAGGTTTTTCCCACATGGAGTCTTTTTATTACATGAGCTTTTCCTTTTACAGAAGTCCATTTTTCTACTTCTTTTCCGTCTGAATCCAAAACCGTCAGTGTTGCTCCGTCAAGTTCCACACCTGTTGTAATATCTGATTTCGTAAATTCAGTTGTTGTCGGCGCATTCCTAAAAACAGTTTCCAGTTTTACTGTTTTTACTTCCTGTCCCTGATATTTCGCAGTCACCTCAATCTGCTCATCTGAAGATACAAAACCATCTGGTGCTGCCAGTTCTTTTATATAATAAGTTCCAAATGGCAGATCCTGCTCAAAAACAGCTTTTCCATCTTCACCTGTTACCGCTTTTGTAAGCAGTTCGTCTGCTTTTACCAGTACCTTATCCCCTGCTTTTATATCCTCTTTTGCGTAAAGACCAAACTCTGCTCCAGAAAGCCCTTTCTCATTTTCAGCATCTTTTTTCACAACTGACACTTCTACTTTCTGGCGGTCATTTATAAACTCTGCACTCTGTGAGATCACTGGTGTATCCTGGTCTGCATAGACGAAAGAAATCTTCTGTTCTTCTTCATTTAATACAAATCCCTCCGGTGCAGTCTTTTCTACAACTTTGTATTCTCCTAGAGGCAGATTATCAAGCTCTGCTTTTCCGGATTCATCCGTTGTCAGTTCTGCAACTTTTTCACCCTTTGCATATTTCAGGATTCTTTTTCCTGTGTCATCTTTCTGGAAATCAGCTGTATAAATATCCTCTGCAGCATACACTTCATATACTGCACCGGAAAGATTCTGAACTTCATACTTAAAATCATTCTTATAGGTCGAAAGAACCTCTCCTTTTTTCTGTACAGTGAGTTTTCCTTTCACCGGATGATTCTCATATACAACTTCAATGATTGCATCACCTGATACCGGATCAGTCTGATACAGGGTATTGGTGTCCACCTGTATTTCGACATAATTTTTGTTAATGGTATAACCGTCCGGTGCTGTTACCTCTTCGATTCTATAATGACCGATTTTTAAATTCTGCGGCAGGATCAGATATCCATCTGTATCTGTGAAATAAGAGATATGTGTAACGGTTGTCGGATATGTAGTTACCTGCTCTACATATTTTTCATGATCCATATCATAAATTTTAAACTCTGTTCCCGGAATTAGAACAGATTTTTTAGTCTCATCATCCTGTTTGATAATTTTCAGTTTTGCAGAAAATTCTTTATCCAAAAGAACTCTCCATGTCTGCGGCTCTGTTGGTTTATTCTCTGTAACCCGGACAATAAAATCATCTACAGGTTTGTAATTATGGGGTGTTGTAGTTTCTCTCACCAGATATGTTCCATATGGAATTGCAATGGATTTTACATAACCTTTCTCATTTGTAAAAATTTCCGTTGCTCCATTTTCACCGATCACAACCGGCTCTGCAGAGGAAAAATCATAATTTCCATCCTCTTTTACCACCAAAGAAGATACCAGATATGCACTAAATCCAGCTCCGGATAGTAATGCAGCATCTGTGTCTCCATTATTGGCAGCTTTAATAAGTTCAAACGGCTGTTTCTTCACCGTTTCCAGTGAGGTACACTCTTTTTCTACAACCGCTGTCAGATCACCTTCATCACTGCATACAAGATCATATTCATGCTCGTCTGCCAGATATCCTACGGATGGGGTAATTTCCTTGATGTAATACTCTCCAAGATAAAGATTCTCTATCCTTGCTTTTCCTTCTTTATCGGTAGTTAGCGTACCAATCTGGCTTCCGGCTTTATAAATAACGCCTGTCTTTCCATCTGGATGGGTAATGTCGTTTCTTGCATAAAGTCCATACACCGCATTTTCCAGGGAAGCATCTCCCTGTGCCTTATTTTCTTTTGTCTCGGCATCTTTTTTATTCAAAGAGATTGCAGCACTGACCCTGTCATTCACAAAAGTATGACTGAAAGAAATTTTTGCCTGTTCATCATTGGTATAACTGAACTGGAAAGAATAAGTATCTTTCTCATTTCTGACATAACCAGCCGGAGCCTGGACTTCTTTTACATAATAAGAAAATCCCACTGGAAGATCTGCTTTAAATGCTGCTTTTCCATCAGTACCAGTAATTGCAGTCTCAATCAGAGCATCTTTTTTTACCGCTACTTTTCCATCCACAGTTTTCATATCCTGCGCTGCAAACAGAGCAAAATGCCCTCCGGATAGTGTATTTTCAGTATCTTTGTCTTTCTTTATCACCTGCACCACTGCTTTCTGACGGTCATTTGTAAAGGTAGTCTCTGAGAAAGCCGCTTCTGCAGTCTGCCCTGCATAAGAAATGGTTACTTTTTTTGTTTCTTTTGCATTATAAAAATTTTCCGGGGCCTGTGCTTCTGTTACATTATAGCTTCCAAGCGGAAGATTCTTTACCGTTACAGAACCGTTCTCACCTGTGATCAGATTTTTCGCTACTTCTGCGCCTTTTTTGTAAACTGTTTTTCCACCTGCTGTTACAATATCCTCGGCAGCATATACGTTATAAACGGCTCCTTTCTGACGGCGTTTCTCATACTGGAATGAAGTTCCATTTTCATCAGATACAGCTCCTACAAAAACTTCTCCCTCTTTATAAACGGTCAGATTTCCTTTCTGCTCTTTGTCCGTTACAGTCTGTTTGGTTGTACTGCCAACTACTAATTTCACTCCATACGAAGAAGCCTGGACAACATAACCTTCCGGTGCTGTAATCTCTTTTAAGTAAACAGTATCCTGTGTCTTGGTAAGAGTTACTCGTGAAGAACCATTGCTGTCTGTTGGCGGCATCTTAACAATCAGCTTTGTGCAGGCGTTATCACTATATACTCCATACACGGCTCCGGCCAGATTTTTCCCAGTATCTCCATCTTTCTTTGTAATTTCGATAACTGCTTCTTCCGGCCAGTCAACTGTAATCTGCAGATCAGCGGAATCCGTATAGTAGCCAAATCCAATATCCTGTGAACTCTCCAGTTTTAAAAGCATTGCATGGAAATCCAGGGGAAAATTGGAAGTGATCGCATACTTTCCTTTCAGACTGCCCATATTGGCTGTTGTAGCTACAAGATGAAATTTCTCTCCACCTTTTACAGTGACATTTCCAGATGCCGTCTTTCCTGTAGTTTCGTTGACAAGGCTCACACCATTTTCCAGATGAATGGTAATGGTAAATGCTTCATTTGCCTTCCAGGTAAAACTTTCTGTTTCCTTTCCCGTTGCATTAACGGAAAGTCCTGGAAGAAGTTTCATTGCTGTCGGATCAGGCATTTTAGCAAGAGCTGCTTTAATCTCTTTCAGCATATTTTTAGCGGTTGTAGAAAGCGCACCTCCAAATCCGGATTCGCCATCATATAAATAATCAACCAGATAATGCTGCATGGCTCTTGTCTCAGAACTGCATCCATATTTTTCCATGATGGATTTTACATTATATCCGTTGAATGTATGTCCCCATCCTGGACCGCCATATCCATAGAATAAGGCTTTTCTCAAATATTTATCATCTCCGCCTTCATCCAGTTCAACCATATTTTTATATGTTGTCCCACTTGGAGGTGACTGCATGGAGTGCTGCATACAATACGCATTTACTGTATAAGTCTTTCCGCCTGCTTTGTAACGAACATATTTGTAGCTGTCATTTCCACCCTGTCCCATAACTGTATCAAACGGATGAAGCTGGCCATCTGAATAATAGTAATATTTATTTGCTTCAATATTTGTTGCATCATCCCATGGAGTATCGGTTGCAAGTAACATGATACCGTTTTCTGCCTGATCCATGGAAACACTTAGGTCAATGTCATCTGCTGGCATTTCAAAACTGAATTTATCCGATTCTTCGTGATAAGTCACCTCTGAATACAATAAATCTTCTGTATTCTCTGTCTGGTTTGCCTGTACTTTTGTTGTTCCTACTGCAATTAAGCTGCCTTGCGGCATATCTCCGGAAAATACAACGGTTTCTCCTGGCTGATACTGTCCATCTTCATGGTTCAGCTCAATATGAAATTCCTCTCCACGAACAATATTTACCTGATAATTTCCATCTGCATCTTCTGTTTTCTCTGTTCCATCTGTAAAAGAGTCGTCTGTCGCCTCTGGCATTTCTTCCGGATCTGTATCTGTAATTTCTTCAAATGTGCTGTCTGTATCCGGATTATCATCTATGGCAGGTTCTTCTGTTGAAACTTCCTCAGACGGATTTTCCGGGATTGGTGTATCTATTGGCTCTTCCTCAACCGGAATTTCTGTCGGAGTTACTTCTTCATAGATTTTATCCTCTGACGGAATTTCTACATTTACCTCATCCTGCACAGGTTCTTCACTCTCTGCAGTGCCTATGGCTGGTTCCTCGCCTTCTGCTTCATTCTCATCTTCCTGGTTGCTTACAGATTCCTGATTCTCAGATTCAGCAACCTGCACCACCGCTTCCTTTACAATCAGCTTACGATTGATCTGATAAATTGGGTGGCCACTTACTGGCTCTACATAATAAACAGCTTTGTATGTATCTTCGTAATCTGTTGTAAAGTCCTGCTTTTCCTCATTTTTTGCCTCATGGAAAGTGATCTTCACCTTTTTTTCATCTGGTATTTCCAGTCCGGTAAAATCTTTCTCCACTTCAAAAATACTGCCTGTTTCCAGTTCCAGATCTTTTGCTTTTACCACCTCATCTGCATCAAGTTCATTTTTTACCTTTTCGTATAACGGTGGCTCTTCTGGCACTACATCTGCCGCATAGGACAGTATTGGAGATAGAATTGTAGATAACACTGTAAGCATTGCCAAGAATCCCGACAAAAATCTTCTCATATTTTTTTTATTCTTCATTCTTTTTTCCTTTCTTCCGTTCCGGGAAAATCAATTGAAACTTTGGATTTCCGGTTTCTGAAACCTCCATCTTTATAGTTGCTTCATACTTCCTTTTTGTTTTCTCTGATACCAGATCTTTGAAATGCACCTGCTTCTCACTCAGCAGCTTCCTGACAGTTGCTTCATCAAGTGTTTTTCCCTGACTCTCAAAAAATCGGTTATTTTTCCATAAAGTAAAACTGCAATCACTTCCTGAACAATAATAATTTCTCTTTCCCACATAAACCTTATTGCCACATCTTGGGCATTTTCCAATTTCTTTCCGACCATCTGAAAATAGTTTCTGGTATTCTTCCACTGGCTGTCCATTATCACTTACCAATTTGGTAACCATTTTTTCAATTTCGAAGAGAAATTCTTCTACATTTTTCTGGCCTCTGGAAATCAGTGTCAGATCATTTTCCCATTCTGCTGTAAGTTTTGGTGATTTGATCATTTCCGGAAGAATCCTGATCAGATTTCTTCCATCTGCTGTAGGTAATATCTGCTTCTTTTTACGCTCAATAAAGCCTTTCTCAATCAGTTTTTCAATAATCGCTGCCCTGGTAGCCGGAGTTCCAAGCCCTTTTCTCTCTGCGTCTTCTATCGTATCCGAACTTCCAGCGTGTTCCATGGCACTAAGGAGCGTATCCTCCGTATAATGTTTCGGCGGTGCTGTAAAATGTTCACTAAATTTTACAACAACACATTCAAATACCTGTCCTATTTTTATATCTGGAAAATCACTTTCCTCCTCTTCTGGCTTTTCTGCATTTTTCCCATATGATTTAAAGAACCGTTCTTCCACTTCTTTCCATCCATATTGGAGAACATTCTTTCCAGATGCAGTAAACAGTTCTCCATGACAGGAAATTTCAGTCTTAATACTCTCATATATGTATTCCTGTTCCGATGCACATAATAACTTTGATGCAATCAGCATAAGAATTTCTTTTTCTCCACCCGGAAGTGCTTTTAAATCCGTGTTTGCAATTTCTACCGTTGGTATAATTGCATGATGATCTGATACCTTTTTGCTGTTTAAAAGTCTTTTTATCTCTGGTTCCGAACCCTTCATTGATATTTCTGGAAATACTCTATTTACCGCATCAATAACCAAAAACGCATTTTCTTCCATATCATCTGTAAGATATTGGCTATCCGTCCTTGGATACGTCACCAGTTTCTTCTCATAAAGGCTTTGGGTATAGTCCAAGGTTTGCTGTGCCGTAAATCCAAGAAGACGATTTGCTTCCCTCTGTAATGTGGTCAGATCATATAATTTCGGCGGCTGTACCTTTTTCTTCTCTTTCTTTACTGAAAGAATCTGTGCAGTTTCATCCTTCATATCCTCCATCATCTGAACGGCAGCACTTTTCTCTTTTATCCGGTTGCTTACAGCATCCAATCCATCCATCAGAAGATGAACCAGATAATACTTCTCTTTCTGGAAGTTCTCGATGCTCTTTTCCCGTTCCACCAGCATTGCAAGTGTAGGTGTCTGCACCCGACCTACAATCAACCGATGGTGGTACAGCACCGTAAACAGTCTGGTGGCATTAATTCCCACCAGCCAGTCTGCTTCACTTCTCGCCACCGCAGAATAATAAAGATTATCATATTCATGTCCATCTTTCATCTGCTGAAATCCTTCCAGAATTGCTTTTTCCTCCATGGAAGAAATCCACAGTCTTTTAAAGGGAAGTTTACATTCTGCCTGGTTATATACCAGACGGAAAATCAACTCCCCTTCTCTTCCTGCATCTGTTGCACATATAATTTCTGTGACATCTGCTCTGTGAAGCAGTTCCTTTAAAACCCGAAACTGCCCTTTGGTACTTTCTTTAATCTGATATTTCCAATTCTCCGGGATCATGGGAAGTGTTTCATATTTCCATGCTTTCCAGTCATACCGGTACTGATCTGCACTGGCCAGTTCAATCAAATGCCCAATACACCAGGAAACCAGATATTCTTTTCCTTCCAGGTAGCCATCTTTTACGTTTGTGGCATGAAGCACCTTCGCAATGTTTCTGGCTACGCTGGGTTTTTCCGCAATTACAAGCTGCAATTTTCTATCTCCTTTCTGCACCTGTCGCTGTAATTAAGTGAAACAAAGTTATTCCTCTGATTCTTCGTCTTCTACTTCACCTTCCATTTCATATTCTTCTAATTCTTCATCATCCTCACGAATTGTATCTTCCTCCTCATCGTCGTCCTCGTCCTCTTCATAATCAAAAGAAGTATTTCTTCCTTTCATAAATTTCCAATAATAGTAAGCACCACAAACTCCTGCCAGAACCAGCAGCATTAATAAAATCGTGCCGGAATTATTGCTTTTCTTCTCAGGTTCTTCCTTTTCTTCCGGTATGATCGTAACTTCTGGTTCCGGTGTCTCTGTGATCTTCTCTGTTTCAAGTGGCAGTGCGGATTCTGCAATAGCCTGGTTCTGTGGAAGTGTGACCATGTTGGTATCCGTAAAGTTCAAAAGATCATTTTCGCCTACCTCTGTAAGAAGATAAACATTTTCATCCGTTTTATCCTTATCTACAATCAGATAAAAAACCTTATCACTTTTTGTCTTGATCGTATAAAATTCCTTTCCCCCTTTGTCCTGAACTGTTCCTGTTGTCATGCCGGAAGCAGAACTTTCTCCCTGCACCCGTCCGGTATCTGCTTCTGTATCCGTTTCATTTCCTGTGTTTTCTGGTTCTGTTGGTGCAGTAGCAGTCTCGTTCGTTGTCTGATGTTCCGTTACGGTTGCCGTAGCACTGGTGGGCTTACTTGCAGTTCCATCGGCTGGCAAAGAAGCTGCATTCTGCTCCGTTCCGGAAACCTCTGTATTCTCTTTTACTGCATCTGGATTTTCATAATAAGGGTTTCCTACTTTATAGATCTCTGACATATTTCCTGCTTTGTCTTTTGCCTGCAGGGTAAAGTATTCATAGGAAGTATCCGCTTTTTGCAAACGGACATTTAACGTATTATTCGTCAGTTCTGTGAATTCATTTCCATTGACATACAAAGCAGCAATTCCCGATTCCGCATCAACTCCCTGCACGATCAGTATCCCATTCTTCGCAGCCGCAATAATAGTTGGTTTGGTTTTATCAAAACACTCTATGTAACGATTCTGCTCATAAGTATTTCCATTCTGATCGGTAACTCTCACATAAACACTACAATTAGAAGAGATGGATACTTCCATATTTCCGGTTATGTCTGACCATCCTCCATTTTCTGAAAGTCTTGCTTCTACTTTTGCAATAGAAAAAGCACCTGTATTCTTTGTATCTTCCACTTGAATTTTTACGGTTGCCGTATCTGTCTGCCAGCCTTCGGGTTCTGTAAAGGTAATCCCTACTTCTGGTGTTTCCGTCACATCATTTCCTGCATCTTCCTGTGCCTGTTCCACTGGATCTGCATGAATTTCAACTTCTGATCCATCTGAAAAATCAACATCTTCCGGGCTGCTTTCTTCTGATGATTCCACTTCTACATTATCTGCCCATACAGTCAGACTTCCGGGCGAACTATAAAAGAAAGCTCCTGCCGGAAGTCCTGCTAACGTAGCTGCGGTTAAAAATACAGCTGCTCTTTTATGAAATTTCTTCATTTTCTGTCTGCTCCTTTTCTCTGGTTTCCAATATCTTTTTTTGTTCCTCCTTACTGATATCAATCATCAACTGAAGTTCCTCTGCGGAAACTCCATTGCTTCGGATAATTTTAGATACTCCATATCCTCTGCCTGTTTCTTCTGTTCTTCCAGATCCCTTGCTTTTTTCTGTAGCTTTTCAATCTTAACGTAGGTTCTTGCAAGTTCTTCTTTTATTCGTTCAATGTTCAAATACGCCCTCCTTATGGCCTGCCAAAAGCATAAAAATGAGACTGCCAGTATGCAGAATTAATGGACGTATACTGAATTGGATTTCCACAATGGATCATCTGTCCATCTCCGGCATAAATTCCTACGTGGGTAACCGGCTCTCCCGCATCATACGTCCCAGTGAAAAAGATAATATCTCCTGGCCTTGCTTCTTCTGGTGATACAGGCATACAAATGTCATAAATTCCCTGTGCAGTAAGTCTTCCCATATTGCAGACACCCGAATTGGTAAACACATAGCTTACAAAACCAGAACAGTCAAAAGAAGTCTCCGGGCTGGAACCGCCCCATACATACGGCATACCAAGATATTTGTCTGCTTCCGCAAATAATCTCCGCACAGTCTCATCATCATAACTGCCGCCTCCACCATACAGCCCGCTATCTCCGGTACTGATATAAAAAACAGGATTATAATATTCCCCATCTTTGACCAGTTCCAAATATAACTGGCTTCCGGTTGCACTTCCTGTACTTCCCGTTGTACCAATTACAGTATCTGTTGTTACTTCCTGACCATTTGCTACCGAAATGCTCTGCAGATAAGCGTATTTAATCTGCACACCTTTTTTATCCTGCGTAACTACATAATTTCCAAAAGTTCCGCTATATCCTACATCTACAACAAAACCATTCATCGCTGACTTCACTTCTGTTCCCTGTCGTACATTAACCGTCACACCTCTGTGAAGTTGTGTCTGCCCGGTTCCATTGTTTACAGAATACCCATAATAGGTACTGATATAGGCATACCAGTTTAACTCAACCGGAGTTTTATATGTCTGTAAATTTCCTCTGTTGGAATAGACCTCTTCATAAATTTCCTGCTCATCCTCTTCCATTCTGGACAGAATAACACTTCTAAGCGGTTTTGCCTGAACAGAAACATTCAGTACATCTGCAGTTACTGTACGGGTAACTTCCACAGAGTTCTGATTGCCCTCTGCCAGAAAACATTCCCAGGTCTGATGACCATGTGCCTCAGCTACTGCGTGATTATCATAATAAACATCAAACTGGACACCATACTGGGCAAAGTTTCCAGTATCTTCTACGGTGTACTCAATCCCATTCATCACTACTTTCGTCCCCATTGGAAGAAATGGGTTTGCAGCATCAACCGCAAGCGTATGATTAGCCTGTGGCATTGCCCCTGAAGCAGTTGGTCCTCCACTCCACACGCCACAGCAGATAGGACAGTTACAGTATCCACTGGTCACAACATTTCCCAATGACTGCCCTACCTGTATTGTAGATGTTTCCTGCCGGGTTTCACTTTTTTCCTCTACGGTGATTCCGTACTGTAAAGAAAAAATTGTTTCCAGTTCTCCTTTTATCTCATCAAACTTAAAATCCCCATACCTGGCAGTCAGATAACTGATCAATGTATGGGGATCATGGCCGATTTCACCAATGTTATATCTGTATTCATCTTTTCCTGGATACCGGGCTTCCATCTGGTTTATTTTCTGTTGAAGACTGGCTTCCAACTGCGTATAATACAACTCTGCTTTTTCAATTTCGTCCGGATCCGCAATGTAACTGGAAGCGATTACCGTAGAAATTCCATTAGAAAACATAGCCGAACAGGAAGCAAATCCTGTCATTACGGAAAGAAGCAAAATCAATAACAACCCCATTGAGATCAGAGTAGTTACATTTCTTACAAATACTTCCTGTGCCTTTCTTGCAATTTTAGTAGCAAGATTTACTGACCGGATTGAGGTGTCTTTTGTTTCTTTTGCAATCTTCCCAGCCCGGTATGCCATCTGATACTCTCGCTTAATCCTCTGCTTCTGTATTAATTTTCTGATCAGCTTTTTCTGCATCTCTGGATGTTCTTCCAGATATTTCTGATATTGATACCTGGATGCACTCTTCCAGGCTCTTTGCTCTAAACGGTTTTCTTTATGTATCTGACTGCGGTTCTTCCGGATATTTCTACTGCTATGTTCCTGTAATATCCACTCACCTGAACGCACCAGCTTATGTGCTGCATCTACAGCACTGTTTTCCTCTTCGTCTTCGCCTGCTTTCTGATATACTGCATTTTTTAATGCTTTCTTTGGAACAGAAGACAAGGTTTTCTTTTTACCATCCGTTTTCCCTGTTTTTTTGTCGAAATATAAATGGTACTTTACCTTTGCTTTCTGTTCCTCATTTGTTTTCTTGGTATAAACAGAATCTTTCGGAATTTTGTTCTGCCTCTCAGCTTCCTGTTTTCTTGCAGCCTTATCCACTTCCTGATAAGTTTTTATTGTTTTTCGGCTATATTTCTGCTTTCCTTTTTTTCGGTTTGTAGAAACATCATTCTTCTCTGCCTGAAAATGTCCTCCATCTGTTTCAGCCGAAGTTTTCTTTTCTTTCTTCAGACTTCCATCTGTCTCCAGTTTTCCAAACTGCAGTCTCTGCTGTTTCTTTTTCTGTCGCTGATACTGGCTCCTGTGTTTTTCTTTGCGCTCACGTATTTCTACCGCTGAATCCACAGATACACCTGCAGGCTTGTCCCGGTATCTGTACCGTCCCTGTGTTTTTCGTTTTCCCGGAGGACTGTTTGCAGCCTCTTCTTTTTTGGCAGGATTTCCCTCCTGAACTTTTTCGGAAAATTGTTTCTTTTCAGCTTTTTTATGAGAGTTTTTCTTCTTTTCAGAAGTAATAAATGCCTGTTCTACATCCTTCTGTTTATAAGACAACTCCTGATCGCTGTTTGTAACTTTTCTGGTCTCCTTTGTTGCAAGATTTTCCTCAACCAGACCATTTCTGGTCATACGGCTGACTTTCTTCTCTTTCGCCGTATATTTTTGTTTTCCCAATGTACCTCACCTCTGCTTTTTTGTCCATTAAGTCTGAATCTCATCCGGTTTAGTACTCATCAAAGCATAGGTTCTGGTATCCTGCGGATATCTGTCTGCAAAAGGTATGATTACATTTCCGTAAAAAAGCAGCCCTTCTCCTGCATTACTGTTATTTACAAAAGAAATCTGATGCTTGGAAATATTCAATTTCTCCGCAAGGATCTTCTGATCCCCGCTGTGCTGATTTAACATCAGGATAAAATCACTGTTTCCCACAATACTTTCTACTGCCAGAGAGCCAAGAAAATCTGTTACATTCTGACTGATTCCTGTAATGATTCCACCCCACTTACGAAATCTCTTCCACATTTCAATAGAATAATTAGCAGTCTGTGGCTGGTTCAGCAAAAGGTGAAATTCATCCACATAATAACGGGTTGATTTCCTGCGACTGCGGTTCTGTGATACTCTTGTCCAAACCATATGCTGGACAATCAACATCCCTGCTTTTCGTAGTGTGGTTCCAAGTTCCCGGATATCAAAGCATACCACTCTGTTCTGCGTATCGACATTACTTCGATGGTTAAATACATTCTGCGATCCTGTTACATACAACTGCAGACTGTTGGCAATGTTCTGTGCTGCTGGTTTATCTGGTGCATAAAAGTTCAGACGTTCATAGAAATCCTGCAAAGTCGGCATATTTTCCGGTTTTGGATCATTGTAAAGATATTTTTTATAAATGTCTTTTACACACAGGTCAATCATGGAAACCTCATCACCATTTAATTCTGCATTTTGAGGTTTCTTCATAATAACCTCGCAGAAAGATGTGATAAACTCTGCTTTATCAGCAATAATGGTATCAATATCCTCCACATCGCCATTAATCCTGTATTTCTCCGGATGATAAATAACATCCAGGTTCACTTCCATAGGATTGATGTAATCATTACTTTTTGCACTGATTTTAATAACTTCACCATTTAAGGCATTTACCAGCGGAAAATATTCTCCCTCCGGGTCACAGATAATAATGTCATCGTCTGTAATCAGGAAAACATTGAGAATTTCCCTTTTCGTTGCAAAACTCTTACCGGAACCAGGAGTACCCAAAATCAGGCCGTTAGGTGTTTTCAATCGTTTCCGATCCACCATAATGAGATTGTTTGACAGTGCATTTAAGCCATAGTAAAGAGCTTCACCGCCTTGGAAAAGTTCCTGTGTGGTAAACGGAACAAAGATTGCTGTAGAAGTCGTAGTCATAATTCTCTGTATTCCAGTCTGGTTCATTCCCAGTGGCAGTGATGCCACAAGTCCCTGTTCCTGCTGATATTGAAGTCTCCGTATATTGCAATTATATTTCTGGGCAATTCCTGCAGTCTGATACACAATATTGTCCAGTTTTCTCTTATTGTCCGCTGTATTCATCAGCAAAAAAGTAAGTTCAAAAAGTTTCTCATTCCTGGACTGGATTTCATTGAGCAATCCCTCCACATCCTCTCCGTATGTAGAAATGTCCGTTGGAATAATATCCATATCATATCCGCTTCTGACCGCTTTCTTCTGTTCTTCAATTTTCATTTTCTGAATATTTGACAGTGTACTTTTCAGACTTTTAATAGCTGCCTTGGGATCAATGGGACGCAGGTGCATATTGATGATAAGATTCTCTTCTAAATCCAGCAGATCTGCCAGCAGTTTATCTGTAAGTTCTGGTGATGTAATCTGTAAATATGACACGCATCCAAAAGTCTGTCCCATCCGAAAATAGCTGTCATTGCGAAAATCAAATCCGGTAGGTGCAATAAAGTCTTTTGTCTGCAGACCTGTTTTTGCAACCATCCCATAATGGAAATGAAAAGATTCTTTTGTGTCCATATTCATCACATCATGCAGAATTTTCAGACGTTCTACTCCATTTAAAGGCTCTGCCATGGCTCCCATCACCTTAAAATTATTCAATACACTGGCTTCAATTCTCTCCAGCCTGGATTTTGCATTTCGCAGATTATCCGCTTTAATGGAAAATGTAATATATTTTGTTTTTACAAGCCCATTATTTCCTTTGGAAAGCTGCATTTTCAACATATCCGAATATTCTTTCCGGATATCATTGAAACAGTCATCCTGCTCTGGAATATCAATATTTTTTGCATACTCATCAAAATTCACCTGTTGATTAAGAAATGTAATTTGTACCTCAACAGAGCTGTCAAATGAATTCAGGAACTCACAATAGTTCTCAAAAATAGCCGCTTTATCATCATTCTGCGCTAACTGGTAATTTATATCGTAGAACTGCACCATTTTTGAATAATAGTTATCATCCGTTCTGCAGATACCATCCTTATATATTTCCTTATATGGAATCGTATC
>ERZ827452.1124-NODE-1124-length-28389-cov-3.909226_pt1 | contig 28389 bp, 24 predicted proteins | sample MGYA00519866_ERZ827452 | MGnify/ENA primary metagenome ERZ827452 (study PRJEB31778, sample SAMEA3449307) | human gut metagenome | biome: human gut; feature: human-associated habitat; material: faeces | place: United Kingdom | collected 2010/2012 ... | reverse complement strand
CCAGACAATCCCGGATAGCCTCAGCAATCGTTTCGCCTTCGCCCGCATGGCGCTGCAACAAAGTTGTGGTAGCCAAAAATCATCCCTCCTTTCCATAAGAAAGAGGCAGCCCATTCAGACCGCCCCGACTTCGGGCCAACATGGCCCGAACATAAGATATTTGCCAAAAACACGATAGACTCCAACTTGATTTTGATGTAAAATATATACAATAAAGGATCGTTAAACGGGGGGTATACATATGGGGACGATATTTGTTGCCGGGACTTACGGTGTAGGGAAAAGCACATTATGTAATAAATTGTCAACTGCATTAAAAATCCCAGATTTTTCTGCCGGTGATCTCATTAGTGCGGTCAACGGTGAAACTTATGGAGCAAATAAAGTGGTTAGAGACAAAGATGCTAATCAGAATATTTTGGCCTCACAAGTCAAGCAACTTCTGAAATCGACCCCTAGTATTATTCTTGCCGGACATTTTTGCATATTTGACATAAATGGTAATGTTGATACGTTGCCGAGTAGGGTGTTCTATGATCTGGAAATAGAAACCATACTTTTGCTAGAGGCTTCGTCCTCACAAATTATAAAAAATTTGTCGATGCGAGATAAAAAAGAGTATTCCGAAAGTCAAATTTTACTTTTACAAAAAGCAGAACACGAAAAGGCATATGAGATTGCTACAAGCATAAATTGTAATCTGTATGTTCATCATATGCTTTTTGATGAAACTGATATTACGAGTTGCTTATCTTATATAGAAAGGAGCCCCAAATTATGAGAGCTTTGCTTGACACAAATATAATCATCCATAGAGAAAACAAGCGTGTTTCCAATTATAGTATTGGCCACCTTTTTCGATGGTTGGATAAGTTAAAATATGATAAAGTAATCCATCCATACTCTATATCCGAAATAAAAAAATATCGAGATCCAGAAACGCAAGAGGCTATTTCGGTAAAGCTGGAATCATATGAGGTAATCAAAACCATTAAGGAACCAGACGATTCTTTTTTAGAATTGATCGGAATTCCGGAAAAATCGCAAAATGACATGATTGATGATTGCCTATTGTTTGAAGTATATTCAAACAGAGTTGACATACTAATCACGGAGGATCGGAGACTAAGAAATAAAGCTATAAAGCTAGGTTTGAGTGACAGAGTTTTTTCAATAAATGCATTTATCAGTGCAGCGACGGCTGAAAACCCAAGTCTCATTGAATATAAAATGCTTGCCGTTGAAAAAACCTATTTCGGAAATGTTGATTTAACCGATTCTTTCTTTGACAGTTTCCGTATCGCTTATCCAGGATTTGATAAGTGGTTTGCTCGCAAGTGCGATGAAGAAGCTTACATATGTAATACGGATGCTGGAAAAGTACTGGGATTCCTCTACTTAAAAACAGAAGGTGTCGATGAGAATTACTCAGATATTGTTCCGCCCTTTAAACCGATGCGCAGATTAAAAGTAGGAACATTTAAAGTTGAATCTACCGGATTTAGGTTGGGTGAGCGTTTTGTTAAAATTATTTTTGACAATGCCTTACAACGCAATGTTGACGAAATTTATGTAACACTCTATACAGATAGAGAAGAACTGTCCGCTTTGGCTGCATTACTGAAAAGGTGGGGCTTCACTGAATATGGAGTGAAAATTGGAAACGGGAAAGAAGAACAAGTTTTAGTAAAAAGGATGAAAGATTTTGATCATAATATTTCTTTTCGCAAAAACTTTCCCAACATTCAGTATGATTGCAATAAGTATATTTTGCCGATTTTCCCACAATATCACACCACACTACTCCCGGATTCCAAACTGAACAACGAGAATAAAATTGATTTTCTCGGAAGAGAACCTCATAGGTATGCATTACAAAAGGTCTATATCTCGTGGGCTCCCGGAAATGGTGTAAAGCCCGGTGATCTAATTCTGTTTTATCGAACAGGCCCCGAAGGTTCAAATAAAAAATATACTTCGGTTGTTACAACAGTCGCTATGGTGGATGAAATTATTAGCAATATTCATTCTCAGGAGGAACTGCTTAGTATCTGTCAGAATCGAAGTGTCTTTTCTACCGAAGAATTGAAAGGCTTTTGGCGTGATCATAGGCGTAATTTAAAAGTTTTAAAATTTATATTTGTCAAAAGCCTGAGCAAAAGATTAACATTGGGCTACCTTTGGGACCATGACATTGTGTGTGCTCCAAGGGGGCCTAGATCGTTTATGAAATTGAGTGATGAACAATATAATCAGATTATGCACGATTCTGAGACGGAAATTAAGTATGTAGAATGATGAGGATTTAATTTTGAAGGCGATTCTATTATCAATAAAACCAGAATATGTTGATAGGATATTGGCTGGTACAAAAAAATATGAATATCGTAAACGGCTAGCACGCAGTAACAGTTCTGTTCTACTTGTATATAGCACATCTCCGGTAATGAAAGTAGTGGCAAAAGTTGAAATACTGGGGACTATTTGTGCAGCTCCCTCCACTTTATGGGAACAGACTAAAAGTAACGCGGGCATTAGCAGAAAAAAATATCGGGAATATTTTCATGGGTGCAAAACAGCATACGCCTATGAATTAGGAAAAGTGGAAATATTTGATCCTCCACGAGATTTATTAGATTACAATATCACACTTGCCCCGCAATCTTTTTCGTATGTAGATATAGAATAAAGCAGGAAAGGGTGGCCTCAAGCCACCCTTTCCTGCTTCGGGCCATGCTGACCCGAAGTTAACTTGTCAGAAACCGATACAGAGCGAATTTTCCTCCGTCCAGTGCCCAAAGCAGAGAGCACGCCGCCGCTTGCAGCCCATACGGCGAAAGGAGGAAGGCGAGGAACAGAAATACAATCCCGCCGATGGGGGTCGGCGTGAAAAAGAGGACGATACCGAGCACTGCCAGGATCACGGAGGCAATCGTCAGCAGGAAGGCGCAAATATCAAGCAGAAATACCAGCAGAGCCGTCAGAAGGGACAGCGCCAGAGCGAAGGGCGCAACCAATATTTTCAGCAGTATCTTCATCATCAAAACCTCCTTTATTCTTTCTATCTCTATTTTACCATGCCTGCCTGGGGACATAAATGTCGCAAAAGATTAGTGAATCCTGTCCCCAGTGTATTACTACACCCAGTCTTTAGTTGACGAACAGGCATGCAAGAGATAGAATTATTAAAAAGCGGGCAACGGAGGAATACCAATGAGCGGAAAATATTTGAAATACATTCCTAAGACATTACAAGAAGATTTTATTGATAATAGAGTTATTCCGTTTGTTGGGGCAGGCTTTTCAAAAAATGCTATTGCCCCAGAGGGTGCGAGCATTTTAGATTGGGAAGGGCTCGGGAAAAAAGTGGCAACATACATTCCCAATTACACTTATACGAATGCCATTGACGCATTATCGTTGTTTGAAAGTGAGTTTTCAAGGACTAAGCTCATTGAACTTTTGGCAAGAGAACTCTATGTTAATGATCTAAAGCCGGGAAAAACACATCGGACATTTTGCGATCTTTATTTTGATACTATTTGCACGACAAATTTTGATTTCCTCATTGAACAAACATTAAATGAGAAACACATTCCTTTTTCGATGGTAGTTTCAGAGGAGCGCCTTCCAATAAGCACACATGAAAGAACTAAACTTATTAAACTGCATGGAGATTTTAATCATCCTGAAAGAATGGTAATAACCGAATACGATTATGATATATATGTTGATAAAAACAAAATTTTATCAACATACATATCCAACCTATTTATTACTAAAACGCTATTACTTATAGGATATAGTTTTGACGACAGCGATATTAGAACACTGTGGCAAATTATTGGTTCCCGCCTCGGGAAACTAAGCACTCCTGCTTATGTAGTTTTAGTAGATGCCAGCCCCATAGAAATAGCACGTTTTGAGAGAAGAAATATTAAAGTTATAAATCTTCCGGGTGACAAAGCCGACTATCCTGATATTTTGGATGAGTTTTTTTCTGAGATTAAGCAAGTTATTGATGAAAAGCTCCCCGAACAAATGGTGTTCACAAACGAGAAGGCTTCCGAAGAATTAAAAATGCCAGAGACGGATAATAGACTTTGTTATATTTCAGCACCATATCAAAGATTATCCTTTCTTAAAGATTTGCTATATCCTGTATTATACAATAACGGTATTTCTTCCATATCATTAGACAAAACTATAATGCCAGGCGAAATTATAACACGAAAGACTGACGCTCTGATTTCAAAAGCTTCAATGACCATTGTTGATCTCTCTGGTAACAACGCAAATATTATGTGGGAATTAGGAAACATAATGAGCAAGAACAAGCTATCTATATTGATTGTAGATGAAGATCAATCGGATAGTTTGCCATTTGATTTACAAAGTCTACATCTTTTCAAATATAATTTATATGGTGATAACAAGCATTTTGTGGACACATTAAATGATTTTTTACAAGCGCACAATAACGGCAAGAAAAACGAACCGGAAGCCGAAAAGGATTATTTGAGGCTGTTTGACAAGGGTGAATACAATGCTGCCGTTATTGCGGCATTTAGGTTTTTAGAAATAACTTTATCCAGAAAGTACGACTTTGTAAGGATCTCTCTGATGGAATCCCTAAATTTGTTAAACACGAATAATGCTGAAGATGAAGAAGCTCTTTACAAAGTAAAGAAGTATAGAAAAATACGCAATAACATCGTACACAATAATGTTAATGTAGGAAAAAGAGAAGCCAAAGATATTATTTCCTGCATTGAAAAACTCTGTGCATCCATAAATAGCGGAAATATAATCATATTATGATGTTTCTCATTAGTGTCACTTGGGGCCATAATGGTCCTAAAAGAGAGCCGAGAAAAATCTTTCTTAACGGTCTGCTATTTAAATTTCTCATATAATTCTCTTTCTGAATCATTCATTCTAAGCCGCATATAGCAGTTCTAACTTTTTTGACGTTATTGCATTACGTGTCAGATATGATTCCTTCAAATCCGCCCCCCCGTCATCCACACTAGTCCTTTAACAAATACTCTTTTTAAGATTATATAAATAGCACTTGATATTACAATCACAAAAAATAAATATATCAATCTACCGGCTAAATTAACTATGCTCGCAATCGGTATATAATAATACAATAAATTTCTAATATGCCCCAAAGCATCTGGCATAATAGGTTGATGAATTGCATAAATCAAAAATGACAGTTTATATATATTACAATTTTCTATAATTTGATTTACCGGAAAGATATATAATAGAACAAGGGGCATTATCCTAATTGTAATATTATTTAAAATTCCACCATATACTCCTTCGAATACAAACATCACTAATAATATCGCTAGACAATATTTAAAATCTAATTTCTGTTTTTCTTTACTAGAGTAATACCCGTAGAAGGTTCCTATTATGTATGATGGGAAATATGATAATATATTAGATAAATATCCATAACCACGTAATTTCATAATCCATTCAACATTCCAATATCCTGACCCATAGGCAATAACAATCATTATACAAATCATCCACCAACCTATTTTCTTTTCTTTGTAAAGAAATAAGAATAACGGTGAAAGGCACGCTAAAAGAAACACCGCATACAAATACCATAACGCACCATCTGGCGGCCATAATTGCATCAGAAAAACTGTATTAACTAACTTTCTTATTGTCCAACCATTAAACCTGCCAAGAATTATGTAATATACCACAGTTATTATTTGCCACAATATATATGGAATTATCAATGTAAAAAAGCGTCTTTTTATTTTTGTCTTAAACAAGACTTCTGTCAAATTGTAAAACAATAAATACCCTGTCACAAAAAAGAAATGGCTCATCGCTAGAATTGCCATATTATCAAAAAATGCATCTAAGAATTTGTTTATTTTGTCATCAAGTATATTAAGCGGTACAACTCCAGTTGCACCGCAATGATACATAACTATAACACTTGTCATTACAAAGCCTAAAATTGTAATTCTTGAACTCGTCTGTTTATCCATACCTACCCTCAAATGCTGTATTTCTATACCATCAATTGTTTATAAATATCATAACTTCTCTTTAATCCGTTACAAACCGAAAAATTAGACTTCCATCCTATTTCTTTTATTTTATTATTATTTAATAATGCATATGTTGCTTTAGAAACACTTGTATTATTCTCTATCTGATATACCACAGATTTACCTGCTAAACTAGCAATAAATTCTGCATATCCACCAAGAGTTATACCTTCATCATCATCTGAAATGTTATAAGCCTGTCCTGCAGTTCCATCCAGCAATGCTTTAAATATTCCGCTTACAGCATCTGCCACATAACAATATGAATATCTTTGATTTCCTTTGCTTTTTAAAATAATATCTTCCCCAGCAACAGCTTTTTCCATGAATTGTGACATTGCTTTAGTATCTTTTTTCTTATCTGCACCGAATATCCTTGCCAGACGCACAATGACAGATTCCACACCATACTGCTGCATATATGATTGACACAATGCTTCACAAGTTCGCTTTGCTTCGTTATATCCACTTCGTGCATTATTGCAATTAATATAACCACAATATTCTTCATCCATAGGAATCTCTGTCCCCTGGCCATATATTTCTACACTAGATGCTAATAAAAATCTGGTTATTTTCTTTTCTTTAGCTAACATAAGTAAATGATTACACCCTAATACATTTGTTGTTATCGTGCCAACAGGATCTTCGGCATACTGTTTAGGATGTGTATTTGATGCCAAATGAAGGATATAATCAATATTGCCACTATATTCGATTGGACACGTAATATCTACCTGAATATTTTCTACTGTAGTATCTGATATACCCCCTCTACGTGATAAAGATATTACTTTAATATTTGATGAATATCTTTTATTTCGATATCTTATTACATCTATAATAAAAGAACCAATAAATCCCGTCCCCCCTGAAATCATAATAACCTTGTTATTTAGTAATTCCCAATTATATGGCAATTCTGCTACTAAAGCTATATCTTCCTTCTCAAGTTCTGTCATCTTCGGCACTCCTTTATTTTAACCAACTATCTTTATCCTGTTTCAAATATGCTTTAAACATCTCAAGGTCATCTTTTGTAGTCAATTTGATATTTTTATCAGATCCGGCCGCAAAATGAAGAGTTTCCCCTAATTCCACCATCATCGTATTGGTATATGATGAACCATAAATACCTATTTCCTTTTCAAATGCCTCATGGTATTTCGAGTCTAATAATTCAAATCTATATGCTTGTGGTGTAGAAACTCTCCGTAAAGTTTCTCGCGGAATATACTGTGTTGTCACTGTTTCATCATCTTTATTAACTACAAAAATTTGTTCATTATAAGGCATAGATGTTACTGCATTTCCATATTTCTGACATTTACTTATAACATCTGTTAATACTGATGGCTCAACCAATGGTCGAATTCCATCATGAATTATAATTGTATCATTCTTATCCGCTACTTCTTCTAGATTATAAACACCATTTCTAATTGACTCTTGTCCAGTTTGTCCTCCAGAAACAATCCATTTCAACTTATTAATATTAAACTGTTTTGCATACGCCCATACAATATCGTGCCATCCATCTATACACACAACCTCAATCGCATCAACTAATGGATGTTTTTGAAAACTTTCCAAAGTATAAATTAATATGGGTTTATCATATACATTAATAAATTGTTTTGGAATATCCTGACCCATGCGGCTTCCTGATCCACCAGCTATAATTATTGCAATATTCATGGTATTTTCTCCTTTATATACAAATCTAACTATCGCTACAAGCATAACATTTTATGTTTATTTATAGTCATAATAATTATAAACTTTAATAATACAATGTAGTTGTTATTTCATTATACATATATATTAATCTTCAAACTTAATTAAAAGTGGTTTATGCGTAATTTGTTTATCTGGTGATGGAATAATCATATATTCTCCATAATATTTTCTTAATATACTATCGTAATTTACTGGACCCCAAAAATACTCACCATCAAACTTATATTTCTTTTTATCAAATAATTCTTTTTCTGTAACCGTTCCATTCCAAGAAAACTGATTCAATAAATAACAGTCATCACCTCTGCCATCCAATCTAATTCTTCGCTTTTCTTCCTTTTCTAAAACCTTTCTAATTGGAATCAACTTACAATACGATTTATTTATAAATTCTGCAAGTTTGCGTTTTATTGGATGGATAATAGTTTGAATCGTATTACGACTATAGCACTGCACCAACATATTAAATTTTTTTCTTTTATAAAATTCGATTTTCTCGTTCCATTTACCTTTTTTACTTTTGTCAAAAGGAAAAATATCTACGAATATTCCATGGCAAATCTCTTCATTTTCAGTATCTTTTTCAATAAATTCTGTATTTATATTTCTCACTTTAATGTATATCTTATTATCATTTTTTTCAGTTGTATAATGCTGTATAAACAAATTACTAGGTAAATATTTTTGTCCTTCTCTTAAAAAAATATTAAAATCGTGTCTTATCATTCCTATATCAATATCATCATCCCATGGAATAAATCCTTGATGTCTTATTGCGCCAAGTAATGTACCTGAAATAATCACATAATTTATATTTAGTTTTTCACATACTCTATCTATTTCTTTTAGAATATCTATTTCTGTTTTTTGTAATTTTTTTAAATAATCTTCCATTATTTTTTTCCTCTCATTATCAGGAATTCTCTCGTTTTTGTTATTAGGAGTAACATAAATGTCTTATTAAATATAACAAATAAAACAAATGTAATTATAGACACTATGTAAATATGAAAATCTAAAGTGATAAATAATGCATCTATGATAAGAAGGATACAATTTATTGCATATAATTTTAAATCAATTTTAATTTTTACAAATCGTAATATATCTATCATCCTAAACATTGCAAGGAAAAAGTATGCCGATAAAGTTCCAACGATCGCACCTAATGCCCCTAAGTATGGAATACATAAAGCATTTATTACTACATTTAATATTCCAGCCAGCAATGTGGATAACATATTATTAATCGATTTTTTTAGTGCTCCATATATTGCTCCAAAAAAAGCTGACACAGCTGAAAAAGCAGCCGCTGAAACAACTAACAATGGAATTAAGGTCCACGACTGAAAAAACTCTTTCCCAACATATATTCGCATAAATGGTTTTATTAAACTATTAATCACTATACATACAAAAAATATGCCTATTGTATAAACCTGAAACACATTAGAATAAAATGAAGAACTCGATTCATTGGATTCCTCTGAATCTAATTCAACAATTGATGATATATTCCATGCTTCTTGAAATACTGAAACTGCAACATTTATTAATGATGGGATTCGTGTTGCCACTGTATATAATCCAAGTGCAGTTGCACCTACAAAGGATTCTATCATTATTTTATCTGAAGACTGTATTACCCACCATGCAATATTATTCAGCACTAATGGTGCTGAATATTTTAACATTTTTGATAACAATCCTTGATCAAAATGTGCTTTCTTCAAATCTGTAATGAACCCACCACTAATAAATGCAAATAATGTTGCCAGTATACTAGCTATAACATTACTAAATAAATATCCTTGTACATCTTTTTTTAAAATTACCAAAAAAACAATATTAGACAATGCCAAAACTGCAGTTTGCAAGATACTTACAAGCGAGTATTTAAAATTTTGATTTTTTACTTTCAAATAATTCTGTGATATTGCTAATAAAATACTAGCACTTGTATATAAATATAAATACGCTTTCCATTTAGAAATAGAATCATACATATTTATTATTGGTATCAGCAGAAGCAACAATATGCTTCCAAGTATCCACACAATAATACCTATTAATAGTGTATCTTCTGGTTCTTCTCTTTTTTCCAATCCATAACGCATAACTGCATTATACACCGCCAAACTCATAATTGGCATTAGCAACTGTGAAATTGTAAGCACTAAATCCGCTGTACCGTACTGCTCGGATGTTAAAATATTTGTATAAATTGGAACTAACAAAAATACAATAGCCTTAGATCCTATGCTTCCTAGTGCAAAAATAAATACATCCTTTATTAAACTTCTATATTTTGACATCCTACAACCTTTCTGTCAATTTTCTTCCACAATACTTATAATAAATCGGATATATAATAACAAGTGCAACTAAAAGATAGGACAAATCACTCACAAAATCAAACAAACCACTTCTTGGTAATGTAAATAAATTCTTTACCATAACAAATATTATAGAATTCTTAAAAATAGAACCGTCCAAATGTATTTTTGATAATCCATTAATTACATATCCAATAATAACAGATAGTCCTATCACTCCTGCAATTCCAAATGCAGCATATACTTCTGCTAAATAACAAGACCCCATTCCGTGGCCAGATTCATATAATGATGCTTCTGTTAAATATGATATCCAATGTGAAAAAGTATTAAATTTTTCCAAAAAAACTTTTCCTTGACTAATTCCATTTTTTCTAAATAAAATAACAAAAATGGGATTATTAATTAGAGGATCTATCAAATACCATACTTTGGGTTTAGGAAAATCACCAACCCTTACTATAGTATTTGCGATTACAGAATCTGATCCTCCTGTTGAAATCATGAATTTTTCTACAATACTTAATATATTGTAATTCTTTACTTCAATATTACTTCTACGCATTTCTACTGCAAAAAATAGAATTATTAATAATAACCCTCCACCCATTGCTCCAAAAATATATTTATAGTTTACATAAGCTATTCTATTATATTTTATTAAATACCAAATCAAAAAGAATAATGTAGTTGCAAAGAGCGCTCTTCTACCTTGCAGCAATTGCATGCCACCTTCTGTAATTAATAATACTATGATTATTATTTTAGTTTCTATCTTACTAGGTTTTGCTGCCAAATAAATTAATGTAAAATTCGAAAAAAGATAATATATAATCTTGACAATAAATGAAATATCTACATTTATTAAATATCCAGATACATATGATAATGAACTTCTAACCAACACTATTTTTATTTGCATATATAATGCAAAAGGTAATGTTAACCAAAACAGCAAACGTATTAACGGTAAAATTGGTTTTGCAGTATTTTCATTATGTGTAATATAACCATTATTGACCTTCATTTTACTTACAAAAAACAAATATGAGTAATATGTTACTATTAAGCCAATCGTCATAATAGATAAAAAGACATAATATTGATCAATATTTAACTCTGTTCGAACAAATGTCAAAAAAACATTTTTTTCTGGCATAAACAATTTCTGTCCCATCAAAAAAATGAAAAAGCATATAAAAAAAAGCATTGCCAAAAAATTACGTATTGCATCCTTCAATATCAAAGTCACTATTTCAAGTCCAATAATCATATATAAATTAAAATGTACAATTGAACTTATTGTCCATGAATGTTCTATTTTCCCAACTATAAGCAATATTCCTTGAATAATTGTCAATATGCACAGAATGACGTCACTTAATATAATTCTCTCAACCTTTAATTTCATATTATTCCTCTTTATTTTCCAATGCATTAAGAAAAATTCGATAACTTTGGCCTATATCATACCCACTATTTTTTATCATCTCTGCTCCCTGTTTTCTACTGCTCCTTTTACTATTTAAATCCATTATCTCTTTAATCCACTGTTCTTGTTCTAATAGACCTAGATATCTAACGGTTCCTGTCAAATTTGATTCCTGCGTTACACCTTTTGAAACAATACATGTCAAACCAGAAGCCTGTGCCTCTACAAGTGCAAATGGCAATCCTTCATTTAAAGATGGCATTAAAAATATATCCATAGCTGATAAATATTGTTCTATATGTTCTTTTTCACCTAATAAACTCACTCTTTTCTCTAGTTCATTGTCTTGTATATCGTGTTGTAGTTTGTCCTTTTCTTCACCATTGCCAAGAATGATTAATTTATACTTATCAGGAAGTTTTTTCATTATTGGAAATAAAAAAGAGAAATTTTTTACTCTTGTTAAACGTCCTACTGCTCCTAACAGAACATCTTCCTCGTCAATTTCCATTTTTTTTCTCATTTCTATTCTAGCATTTTCATTATATTTGAATTGATCTGACCAAATACCATTATGTATGACTTTGCATTTTTTATATAATTTCTCCGGATAAAAATACTTGGCTGACTCCATTGAACATGCAAACGGAATATCAATTAAATTACAATAATATTTTCCAAAGCAGGTTTCCATTATATCAAAAATTATTTTTTTTATTCCTGTTTCTTCATTCTTTATTCCGTGTGAATGTGATATTATCATTATGTCATTTTTTTTTGCAATATGCGGCAAAAAGATGTTGACTTTACTTGTATTATTAATCCAAAGATAATCATACGCATTTTTCGAGAGAATATTTTTGATTATAGATACATACTTTATATCAAATATTCGTGGAACTTCATAAAATACATAATTATATTGTTGTAACAGTTTTTTATATTCAGACCCCTCTGGAAGCAAAAAATCAAATATATATTTTTTTTCATTTCCTATATATTTATTGTACTGAACAATATTTATTAATAATGTTCCAATTCCTCCCACTGAAATAGGCATGCCATCGATTAAAACCCTCATTTTAGATTCCTCAATATTTTTATTATTTTATAAAAATTAAAAACCAGTATTGCCATCACTTTCCTTGACAAAGGTATAATATTAACCTGATAAAAAGATTTTCTATACTTTCTAAACACATTAGAAAATAGTTCATTACAAATTTTTTCATCTAAGTCTTGGCTAATACCATACAACGTCATTCGCGTCTGTAACCCCATAGCTGCTCTTGCATATAAAGCCTCTGACATTCTTTTCAATTCTAAAGGTTTTGTGGAATAGTATTCACAAATTTCTTTTCGAAACTCCAGATAATTTAACATATTTTTATCCAACGGTCCATTGCTAATAGATTCTGGATTATAATAATAGTAATATCTTTTCTCTGGTATATATATAAATGTTTTTATTTTTCTAAACACATCAAAATTAAATGGAATATCCTCACTTGTCTTCCCTTCTATAAATCGCTGTTTTTCTAATACTTCTGCTCGATATAATCCAACACACACACTATCAATTTTTAATTTTAAAAACGCTTTTTCAACATCATTTTTTTTATATACTTTTTCTTTTTGAGGCTTCACATATGGCAAATCACTTTCCGATGTTACTTGAGCATATTGAACCATTGCAACATCAGCATTAAATTTTTTCAAGCTCTCGTAAAGACGTCTTATGAAATTTTTTTCTATAAAATCATCTGAATCAATAAAAGAAATATAATTACCTTTACATACATCCAAGCCTGCATTCCGTGCTGATGATAATCCACCATTCTTTTTATGTACTACTTTTACATTTGAATACTTTTCTTCAAATTCATTACATAATCTTGGGCAATCATCTGGCGACCCATCATCCACAAGAATAATTTCTATATTTGAATATGACTGGTTTAATATACTATTCACACATCTTGATAGATACTGCTCTGTTTTATAAACCGGAACTATAATTGATACTAAATCCATAAAAGTATTTATACCTTTCCTTTTAATAATCCTCTAACGGTTCCTACTCCATAACTTATATGAAGAATCGGGAAAATCAAAATTAAGCCCAAATCTGTCATTAAAAACTTATCTTTAATCCAACATAAAATTGTCAATACAGCACAAATAACCTCATATGGATATATAATTAATTTCCAAAACCAATCTACGCTGAACAATAATTTTATTAATACTGCTATAAATAAGCAACCAACAAATACGCTAGGAATAAAATGATATAAAGATAGGCATTGCGGTACTGTATAACTTGTTCTTCCGATCCAAAAGCCATTGCCATATTTCTGCTTAATCATCCGTTTTAAACTATTTCTTGTCTGATAATAAGATTGAATATTTTCGTCATAGCAGATTTTATATCCTGCTTTTCTTACTCGATAATGATATTCATTATCTTCTGTCCTTAACATATTTTCATTAAACAAGCCAACTTTTTCAATCACTTCTCGTCGATATGCCGCATGAAAAACAGACTTTACATACTTCTTTTCATTACTCTTCCGTCGATATGGAGCTATACCACTTCCAAACATCGACTGCTCTGCTGTTAAAAGCGTACGTTTCCACGGAGTATCTTCGTCAATTATATTGGTGCGAGGACCTCCACACACACTCTCTCCGCTTTCCAGGCAACGTACATTACATTCTACAAAATTATCTGAAATAATCGCATGTGCATCTATTCGAATCAATACATCCCCCGCCATATGTTCAATTACCACGTTCCAACCAGACGGCTGCGTTCTCTTCTCATTTTCACAAACAATAATACTATCAAATGCATTCTTGTACTTATCTTCGAAATTTTTCATGAGGGAGTACGTATTATCTTCTGAACGTCCATCTACCAATACAATTTCCATCAATTTCTGCGGATATGTCTGTTTCAAAATGCACTCCATCAACTGCGGCAAGTATTTTTCTTCATTATATGCAATCACACCCAATGTAACTTTTAACTTACACATTCTATTCCTCTATTTCATCACCGCCACCACAGTTTTCACCATAGTGCCAATTTCTCTAAAAAATCCAAATTTCTTAATCTCGTCCAGATTCCATTTCATCTTCTCTGGAAGAATTTTTTCAACATAAACTCTATCAGCATCTTCTCCAGATACATCTGCCAACAATTTATCTTCGTCTTTATACTGAATACTTGCTTCGCTGGTCACACCAGCCGGAAGCAGCAACGTTGCCATCATCTCTGGTTTATACTTTTTCACATATTTTTCTACTTCTGGACGGGTACCGACAAAGGTCATCTCTCCCTTCCAGATATTGATCAGCTGTGGAAGTTCATCTAATCTGCATCCACGAAGTCTTTTTCCAATCTTTGTGATTCTTGGATCTTCTCCTACGGTTACTAGACTGCCAATTTTATCTGCATTGATCACCATGGTACGGAATTTATAGATGCGAAACTTTCTTCCATACTGAGTGATACGCTCCTGGCGATAAAATACAGGACCTTCGGAGTCTTTTTTGATCATAACCGCTAATACCAAGAGTGCTGGTGACAAAATCACCAGCATAACACTTGATACTGCAAAATCAAATATCCGTTTTACGAACAGACTAAACCATTTCCTGCTTAATTTTTCATAATAAGGTCTCACCTCTTCCGTCTGCATAAAAGTCGGAAGCTCCTCCCATTTTCTTAACATCAGTCAGACCTCTCTTAGATATATTCTTTTACAATCTTTTTATAATTTTCCATCACATATTCCACATCTTCATCGGTAAGCTTTGTATGAAGTGGAAGTGTGATCAGATTATGATAATAATCATATGCATGTGGGAAATCCTTGATATCCCAGCCCAATGCTTTATATGCAGTCATCATCGGCAGTGGTTTATAATGAACGTTGCAGGCGATTCCCGCTTCTGCCATTTTTACAATGATCTCTTGGCGCTGCTCTTCTGTAATTCCCGGTACACGGGTGATATACAGATGTCCAGAAGACGTGTGTTCTGCGTTATAGTGATCCAATACCTGGATTCCTAATGGTTTCAATGTCTCATCATATCTTCCTATGATTTCTTTTCTTCTGGCAAGAAGCCCTGGATAACGCTCTAACTGTTTTAATCCGATCGCAGCCATGATATCTGTCATGTTACACTTATACCACGGTCCAATGATGTCATATTCCCATGCGCCAAGTTTCGTCTTTGCAAGAGCATCTTTGCTCTGTCCATGAAGGCTAAGAAGCTGATACTGATGATACAGTTCCTCATCATCAATACCTGGAATACTCTTCCAGGTACTTGCGCCGCCTTCTGCTGTGGTAAAGTTCTTTACTGCATGGAAACTAAAGGAAGTAAAATCTGCGATTTCCCCCGCCATTTTTCCAAGACGCTCTGCACCAAGGGCATGAGCGCAATCAGCCACAACGATTACTCGTCCAATTGCTTTCTGGATTGAATTAGCTGGCTGAAATAACGCTTTTTTGCGTTCTACAGCCTGATAAATCCGGTCATAATCGCATGGAATGCCACCAAGATCAACGGTGATCACTGCTTTCGTCTTTTCTGTGATCGCAGCTTCCATGGCATCATAATCCATTTCTACTGAATCTTTCTGGGAATCAATGAATTTCACAGTGGCTCCACAATGAATGGCTGCTGATGCAGAAGCAGTATAGGTATATGCCGGAACCAGCACCTCATCGCCTTCCCCAATACCAAGTACCCGAAGATTTAATTCTTCTGCCGCAGTAGCAGAATTTAAGCAGACCACCTTATTGGTATGACAATATTCTGCCAATTCTTTCTCCAGCTGTTTTGTTCTCGGTCCTGTTGTAATCCAACCAGATCTCAAAGCCTCTGCTACTTCCTGAATCTCCAATTCTGTAATATCTGGAGGACTAAATGCAATACTTCTTCTTTCCATAATTACTCCCTCTTTTATCTCGTATTTTTATTCTGCCGGATGATAGGTAGAAACTACCTTTTTCAAAACATCTCGAATATTTTCTTTATTTTTATACGCCGCATCCATCAACTCTTCCAACTGTCCCAGGAACACATCGATGTCAAATGGGATCGGGCAGCCGATATGGATCAGATCGTTCTGAGTCTTTTTCAGTCCCTCTTCTGCCATTAATTTCTCCTCGAACAGTTTCTCGCCTGGGCGAAGACCGCTGTATTCGATCTTGATGTCCACATCTGGCTTATGACCGGATAGACGGATCAGGTTGCGGGCTAAGGTATCGATCTTCACTGGTTTGCCCATATCCAGGACGAAGATCTCACCTCCATGGGCGTAGGTTCCGGCCTGTAATACCAGGCTGACTGCCTCTGGAATGGTCATAAAGTAACGGATGATGTCTGGATGGGTAACGGTTACCGGACCTCCGGCAGCGATCTGCTTCTTAAATAATGGAATTACAGAACCATTACTTCCCAGTACATTACCGAAACGAACCGCTACAAATTCCGTTTTGGCATGTTTTAACGCCTCGATAACCTCTGGCTTTGTGGTCATATCCGACATGCTATGGGTAAATAACTGTGGAAGCTCGTAGGCTCTTCCAGTTTTTACCATATGGTCAAAGGACTGGACTACCATCTCGCAGAGACGTTTGGACGCACCCATGACGTTGGTTGGATTCACCGCTTTATCCGTACTGATCAGGACGAAACGTTTACAGCCGTATACCAATGCTGCATAAGCAGTCTTATAGGTACCGATGGCATTGTTCTTGATTGCCTCGCATGGGCTGTCTTCCATCAGTGGTACATGCTTATGAGCTGCTGCATGGTATACCATTTCCGGACGGTATGTCTCAAAGATCTTGAACATCAGGCGGCTGTCACGGACAGAACCAATTCTTACTACCAGGTTCAGATCTGGATATTTCTTCTTTAATTCCAGCTGAATGTCATAGGCATTATTTTCATAGATATCGAAGATGATCAGCTGTTTCGGACCATGGGCTGCGATCTGACGGCATAACTCAGAGCCAATCGATCCGCCGCCACCAGTAACCATGATGACTTTTCCTTTCAGATGCTGGAAGATCTCATCCATGTTGACCTTGATCGGATCACGTCCAAGAAGATCCTCTACTGCAACCTCTTTCATGTTGCTGACAGTCACATCACCGGTATAGAGCTGGTACATGCCAGGAAGATTCATCAGCTCACAGCCAGTGTGATTACACAGGTTCAAGATATCTTTCTTCGCTTCAGCAGATGCGCTTGGAATCACCACGTAGATCTTATCGATATGATATTTCTCACAGGCACGCATGATCTCATCTCTGCCGCCTTCAACCGGAACACCATCTATGTATCTGCCCCATTTATTTGGATTATCATCAATGAAACAGCAGACTTTCTCTTTTACTTCCTTGGCATGCTTGATGTCTCGGAAAATCATCTGTCCTGCTGAGCCAGCGCCTACCAGCATAACATGCTTTAAATGCTCGGATTCTTCCTGATGTCTGCCTCTTAAAAGAAGTACAAAACGATACGCAAACCGGATTCCCAGCGTCAGGCCGAATTGCATGATCACGCCGAAGAAATAGTAAGAAATCGGCATACGACCAGCTATCATACAAGTACCCACTATATAACAGAAGCAGGTAATCACCGTTGCCGCCGTCATTCTCATCAATTCACTGTAACTTGCAAAGCGCCAGATACTCTTATAGAGCCGCAATCCCCAAAATACCAGGATACAGAACACTCCATAAATCCAAATCGTATCAAAATAAACGTCTAAATATTCTGCTGGGATACTCTGGAACCGGCAGTCAAACCGGATCCACATGGCAAAAAAGTAGGACGCTGCAATGGCGACCATATCATAAACCATCAGATACACAGCCATGATCTGCCAATGTTCTGGGTGAAATTTTTTCTTAAGCATATCGGTTACTCAGTCCTTCCGTATATTCTGGAAGCAGGGTCAGTTTCTGCTCCATTTTATATAATTTTCTTCCCTCGTCAGAGGTTTCAATCTTCATCTGGGTGCATCTCTTCGATGGCTGGAATGTCTGGTCCAGGTCTTCTTTTAACCGGATGCCAAGTACCAGAACCTGTTCTTCTCCCCAGAGCCGTTTCTGAATCTTCACAAAACGCTTGCGGAACTCAATTCCGGTAATATCAGGAATCAGATCAGCTAAAGGTCCATCGATCAGATAAGTATAATCGTCTTCTCTCAAGACATAAGAAAGGCGGATCACATGGCTCTCATCCGTGATCTGCTCCAGGAATTCTGTATCCGCGTCCATCAATGGATATGCGGAAAGCTCTCCGGAAGCAAGCAGGGCTGACATAGCCGGGACCCGCTGCATATACATAAAAAATGGGTCCGTCTTTTCGCAGGTTAAGAACACGCACCCAGGAAATAATGGTTCTGCGTGAATGATACTCTCCCCCTGACGCCGCCAGATCCGCTCGTTATATATGACGAATACCTCCTGGTATAGATATGAAGGGACTGTTTTCTGGATTTCTTTTACCAACATTTCCTCACGTCCAGGCCAGGTGCGTAATAGATACCATAGCATCTTACTTTCTCCTTATGGTATTTTGTCGTAGAGTGTTATACTCTAAGACAATTTTTTATCGTGCATAAAACCTTATGCTGATTAATTTTACCCCTAAATAGGGTCTTTGTCAACCTTATAGGGCGAAATAGGCAGGAATCACTGATGGTAAAATTGTCCTTGCGGAGATCACTACGCATCCTCGCGGAGCGTTTATCTCAGTCGGATGCCCACCTCCCACTGAGATAAACCGTCAAAATTCTGGTCAGTGATCCGCGTATTTTTTATGAATGAGGAGGCCACATATGGCAAGAAAAGGAGAAAATATCTATGCCCGTAAAGACGGGCGATGGGAAGGCCGCTATATTATAGAAAGATCGGCTTCAGGGAAATACCATTATGGGTATGTCTATGCCGGAACTTATCGTGAGACCAGGGAACAGCTGCTTCAGAAAAAACTGGAGCTGCTTCAGGATAAGAAAGAAGCGGTATCCCATTCTGCGAATGAGCCTGTTGCGTTAGAACAGCTTGCTGCAGACTGGCTTGTAAAGCAGAAAAGCCAGATCAAAGAATCCAGTTATGTAAAATATCAAAATCTGATGAATCAGTATCTGATTCCTCAAATCGGGAAACTGCAGCCTCAGGAATTGACCAGTGACAGGCTGGAAATATTCTGTAAAACTTTGCTTACTTCTGGCGGAAGGCATCACTCTGGGCTTTCTGCCAAAACTGTTTCTGATATCTTATCTGTGACCAGAGCGATTCTTCGATATTCTGTTTCGAAAGGATACCGCATTTCTTGTGATTTTTCTATTATTTCTTTAAAACAGCCATCCAAAAATCTTCATATTTTAAGTCAACTGGAACAGCAGAAATTGTGTTCTTATCTGCAGAAGGATCTGACATCAGTTAATCTTGGAATCCTGCTTTCATTGTTTTCTGGTCTGCGGATTGGTGAAATCTGTGCTTTGCAGTGGTCCGATATTTCGTTTGATGAAAAACTGATTTTTGTTCACCGGACTATGCAGCGGTTGCAAAACACAGAGGATTCCGAAAAAAGAACCAGAATCTGTATTTCTACGCCCAAAAGTCCCAGCTCCATCCGTCAAATTCCGATTCCAGACGGTCTATTGGCGCTTTTACAGAATGATTCCTGTGATAAAAGCGGCTATCTATTAACTGGAAAAACAGATATTTTTATGGAACCACGAACCATGCAGCGCCATTTTAAGAAGGTTTTGAAAGCCGCCGGAATCGAAGAGACTAATTATCATGTTCTGAGGCATACATTTGCTACCCGGTGTGTGGAGTTAAATTTTGATGTGAAAAGTTTAAGTGAGATTCTTGGACACGCTACGGTAAACATTACCATGAACCGTTATGTCCATCCATCAATGGAATATAAGCGTCAGAACATGCAGCGTTTATCGGAACTGATTGCCGTCAGATAAAATCGTCAAAGCCGCAGATTTCCCCTGTTTTGGGGGCAATCTGCGGCTTTTGTCTTAGAGTATAACACTCTACGGTTTTATAATATCCAATTCGATCAGTTTTATGAATGTAAAACAGCCCCATAGGATTCTTCTTAAACGAGGAATCCTATGGGGCTGTCCTATTATATTGGAGATCATCCGACTGTTATTTGCGGATTATTCTGCCTTATTCTCTTCTTCTTTTACTTCTGCTGGTTTTGCTTCCAAGTCGCTTGGCTTCATGCTTAAGTTGATGCGGCCCATCTTGTCGATCTCGATAACCTTAACGGTTACTTCATCACCGATGTTTACCACATCCTCAACCTTTGCGACTCTCTTCTCAGACAGCTTGGAGATATGGATCATGCCGTCTTTGTTTGGAGCCAGCTCTACGAATGCACCGAAGTTCATGATGCGGACTACTTTACCGGTCAGAACCTGGCCAGCCTCGATGTCGGTAACGATGTTTTTGATGATCTGGATTGCTTTTGCAATCATATCTTTATCAGTACCGCATACGGATACGTTGCCATCATCGGTAATATCGATCTTCACGCCGGTCTCTTCGATGATCTTGTTGATGACTTTACCCTGTTTGCCGACAACATCACCGATCTTCTGAGGATCAATGGTGATCTGCTCGATCTTTGGAGCGTATTTACCAACTTCTTTTCTAGGCTCGGAGATCGCTGGCTTCATGCAGGTGTCCATGATGAACAGTCTTGCTTCACGGCATCTTGCGATCGCACCTTCTACGATCGGTCTGGTCAGACCGTGGATCTTGATATCCATCTGGATTGCTGTGATACCGTCAGTTGTACCGGTTACCTTAAAGTCCATATCACCAAAGAAGTCCTCCAGACCCTGGATATCGGTCAGAAGTACGAAATCGTCATCGGTCTCGCCAGTTACCAGACCGCAGGAGATACCTGCTACCATCTTCTTGATCGGTACGCCTGCTGCCATTAAGGACATACAGGAAGCACAGGTGGAAGCCATGGAGGTGGAACCGTTAGACTCGAAAGTCTCGGATACGGTACGGATCGCATATGGGAACTCAGCCTCGCTTGGAAGGACAGGGATCAGGGCTCTCTCAGCCAGAGCGCCATGACCGATCTCACGTCTTCCCGGTCCACGGGATGGCTTGGTCTCGCCTACGGAGTAGGACGGGAAGTTATAATGATGCATATAGCGTTTGCTTATTTCGTTCTCATCCAGACCATCTAATTTCTGCTGCTCAGACAGTGGAGCTAAGGTACATACGTTGCAGATCTGAGTCTGTCCACGGGTGAACATCGCGGAACCATGAACTCTAGGGATCAGATCGATCTCTGCAGCCAGCGGACGGATCTGGGTGATCTGACGGCCATCTGGACGTTTGTGATCTTTTAAGATCATCTTACGGACAGTCTTCTTCTGATACTGGTAAACAGCCTCGCCTAAGATCGCCAGCCACTCTTCGTTGTCTGCAAATGCCTCTTCCAGCTTCTCAGTGATGACGCGGATATTCTCCTCACGAGTCTGCTTGTCATCGGTAAATACTGCTTCTTCCATCTCTTCCGGAGTAACGATCTTCTTGATCTCCTCGAATAATTCAGCCGGAACTGCACAGCTTGTATACTCATGCTTTGGCTTGCCAACCTCAGCAACGATCTTGTCAATGAACTCGATGATGGTCTGGTTTACTTCGTGAGCCTTGTAGATCGCCTCGATCATCTTCGCCTCTGGGATCTCATTCGCACCAGCCTCGATCATGATAACTTTCTCTCTGGTAGAAGCGACAGTCAGGTTTAAGTCACCGTTCTTCCACTGCTCCTGAGTTGGGTTGATGATGAACTCGCCATCGATCATGCCAACCTGGGTCATCGCGCATGGACCGTCAAATGGGATATCGGAAATGCAGGTTGCGATCGCAGCGCCTAACATAGCTACTAACTCTGGACGGCACTCTGGGTCTACGCTCATGACCATGTTGTTTAAGGTAACATCGTTGCGGTAATCCTTCGGGAACAGAGGTCTCATCGGACGATCGATAACACGGGAGGTCAGGATCGCGTTCTCAGATGCTTTGCCCTCTCTCTTATTAAAGCCGCCTGGGATCTTTCCTACAGAATATAACTTCTCCTCGTATTCAACGCTTAATGGGAAGAAATCGATTCCGTCTCTTGGTTTATCCGATGCAGTTGCAGTGGATAATACAACGGTATCGCCATAATGCATAAATGCAGCGCCATTAGCCTGCTTTGCCACTCTGTTCACATCAACAGTCAGAGTTCTTCCGGCAAGTTCCATAGAAAAACTTTTGTACATGGTGTTTTCTCCTTCTTTGTTCTTTGTCTTTTTCTTTTTGCCCTATGGGACGATAACAACCGGCAGAAGCCGCCGAAACTACTGAAAAATACACCCGCCCGGATATGCTTTTCAGCGGTCTCGGTACTGATCTTCTGCCCTATTTTACGTAAGAGGAAATTCTATTAGAATTCTCTCTTACACAAAATAGGGTGGAGACTGATCTCCACCCTAATCTTTTTATTACTTTCTGATGCCTAACTTCTCGATCAGTGCACGATAGCCTTCCAGGTCAGTTTTCTTTAAGTAATCCAGCAGACCACGTCTCTGGCCTACCATCTTTAACAGACCACGTCTGGAGTGATGATCTTTCTGGTTTGTCTTTAAGTGCTCAGTTAACTCTGTGATTCTTGCAGTCAGAATAGCGATCTGAACCTCTGGTGAACCAGTGTCTCCTGCTTTTCTACCATACTCTGCGATAATAGCTGCTTTCTTTTCCTTTGAAATCATGATGATTTCCTCCTTAATATAATAATATTCTTACCGTGAACCAGGTATCTGATTGGAGTTTCCAGAAACTGAGCTCCGGCGTCAACTCATACTTAGATAGTCTATCATATGACATGATGTTTGTCAAGATAGGAACGCCCGTATTTTTGATCGGACTCTAATTGCTTTTTCAAGTCGTCAAGCGATGGGAATTTCTGTTCCGGACGTTCAAAATTCAATAACTGGACTTCAATATTTTTTCCATAGAAATCGCCTTCTGCATCGAACAGAAAGGTCTCCACCCCAATGGGGCTTTCTTTTCCTACTGTCGGTTTTCTTCCTATATTGGTGATTCCACCGTAATAACAGTCATCCATCCGCACACGGGAAACATAAACCCCAAAGGGCGGAAGGTACTTTTCCTCCGGCGGGATGATATTCACCGTTGGGAATCCCAGAACCGGGCCGCCCAGGTGGTTGCCATGAACCACAGTTCCATGGATGGAATAGGGTTCGCCAAGCAGTTCATTGGCTTTCTCGATATTGCCCAGATCCAGTTCTTCTTTCACATAGGTGCTGCTGATATCCCGATGGTCATCCTGGGCTTTCACGATCACATCCAGTTCGTAACCATAAACCGGCTGAAGTTTCTTTAATAATTCTGCATTTCCGCTTCTCTGATAGCCAAACCCACAGTCCGTACCAACCACGATTGCCCTGGCATTCATTTTCCCCAGCAGGATCTCTGTCAAAAACACCTCCGCAGGAAGATGGATCACTTCTTTGCTGAACGGGCATTCCACCAGATAGTCGATGCCCATCCTTTCCATGTTGTTGCGGCGCTCCTGGTTGGTGGTGATCACCTTCTGGGGTTTTCCCTGGATCCTGGCTGCCGGCATCGTATCAAAGGTAAAAACTGCTGTCTTCCAGCCATGCTCTTTTTTTAATTCCAGCATCCGTCCCAGCAGCTTCTGATGGCCTTTATGACGGCCGTCAAATTTGCCCAGCGTAACGATCGTCGGTTCCTGGATTTGGAAATCCATGGTTCCAATGAAACATTTCATGTTAATTTCCTCCCAGGAACATCTTCCATGGCTTCAGCCATTTCCGATCTTCTTCATAACGGTACACACCCAGAAACTGCTGGTCACTATCGTACATCCGAAACAGCTGCTGATCGGTATATCTCTGATCCCTCTCTACCTTCACAAGCTCCGGTTTTACAGGATTCCCGTTATGTACCAGACTGTCTGCCTCCGGAAGCGCACTGGCCTTTGGCTGATCCAGAAACATCTCCTCAACGGAGACCAGATACTCACCGAGACGTTCTTCATCTCTGATTTTCTCCAGTTCCTTTAAGGAAATACTGTCTTTCAGTTCAAATCTGCCCACTCTGGTGCGTATCAGAGCCTCCATGCAGCCTCCACACCCCAGTTTTTCACCAATATCATGGCACAGGGTACGAATATAGGTGCCCTTGGAGCAGGAAACCGTCATAGTCACCCGAGGCAGTTCCATGGATTCCACGGTGATATCATGGATCACCACCGGTCTCGCCTGACGTTCCACGGTTTTACCGGCTCTTGCCAGCTCATACAGCCGTTTTCCATCCACCTTCAGAGCAGAATACATCGGCGGGATTTGATCGTAAGGGCCGATAAAGTCTTTGATCACCTCCAGCACCTGCTCTGGATTTTCTTCTACTGGCCGTTTCTCCAGGATCTGCCCGCTGATGTCCTGGGTGTCCGTGTCGATACCCAAAAGCAATACCGCCCGGTACACCTTACTGTGATCTGTCAGCATATCGCACAGTCTGGTTCCCTTCCCCAGACAGACAGGAAGAACTCCCTCTGCGTCCGGGTCCAGGGTGCCTGTATGCCCGATCTTTTTCTGTCTTAAGATACCTCTCATCTTGGCTACCACATCATGGGAGGTATATCCTTTTTCTTTATAAATGTTTAATACGCCATCAAGCATTGGCCTTCTCCTGCTCTAACTGTTCCGCAATATGGGCAGACAGGTTATTTACCACATCGTGAACGCTGCCGGACATGGTGCAGCCAGCCGCACGGACATGGCCGCCGCCGCCAAAATAAGCCGCGATCCTGCTGACATCCACGATGGAATTGGAACGGAGACTGACTTTAAACTGATGAATGCCGGTTTCATATAAGAAAATGGCACATTCAATTCCATCAATCACCCGCAGCTGATCTACGATGCCGTCCAGATCACTCTTATCGACGCCATAGAAATCCATATCTTTCTTCCGGACCACACTGAAAATACATCTGCCATCCAGAAATGTAATACTCTCCAGCAGCGCTCTTCCCAGGATCTGGGACTGCATGTATGTCTTCTTATAAAAGCTGCCGTCGATGATGGTTCCAAAATCAATGCCTTTTTCCATCATTTTCCCGGCGATCTCCATGGTTTTTCTGGAGGTGTTGCTGTATTTAAACACACCCGTATCATGGATGATTCCGGTATAAATGCATTCTGCTACATGTTTACTGATTCTGCTTTCATCCAGCTGTCCGTAAACCACTTCGCAGGCAGAGCTTGCATGGCCATCGATCACATTTTCCTGGGCGTAGCCGCGGTTCGTGATATGATGATCGATGCAGATCGTTTTCGCAGAGCGGTCAAAACAAGACTTAAAATCGCCTAAGCGCTCCTCATCGCTGCTGTCTAAGCAGATGCACAGATCATAAGCTTCTTCTCCTGCTTCGGTCTCAATGGCATCAAAGCCGGAGAGGTAACTGAATTTTGAAGGCGCACGCTCCAGACGCACGGTAACTGCCTTCGTGCTGTCCCATTCTTTAATATAGTTATAGACGGCCAGGCAGGAGCCAACACAGTCTCCATCCGGATTCACGTGTCCTAAGATCACGATCTTTCCGGCCTGGTCTATCATCGTTTCCAGTTTTGTCATAAGCCGCCCCCTTTTGTTGTGATTTGCAATGGTCCTATATTCTCATATAGCCAGCCCGCATTTTGGCAGGCTGGCCAGATCATCACTTATTCTTCTTCATCGTCTTTTAAATCTTTCGTCACATCATCGATCAGTCTGGACATATTCACACCATACTCGATGGACTGGTCCAGGATAAACTTGATCTCTGGTGTATTCCGTAAATTCACTCTTCTTGCCAGTTCTTTACGGATGTAGCCTACTGCGCTGCGCAAGCCCTCTACTACTGCCTTAGCAGCTTCATCGCTGCCCAGGACACTGATATATGCCTTACAGTACTTTAAGTCCGGGGTTACCTCAACGGAAACCACGCTCACCATAGCTGCTGCCAGTCGTGGATCTTTTACTTCGGTACGGATGATCTCGCTTAACTCTCTCTGGACCTCCGCATTGATTCTTGTATTCTTAATACTATTTTTACGCATGGAATTCCTTTCTGGTAGAGGCTCTTAAATCCTATCTGGGAACCTCTACCATCATATATGCCTCAACCATATCATCTACCTGGACATCATTGAACTTCTCAAATACAAGTCCGCACTCATATCCGGTCGCCACTTCCTTCACATCGTCCTTGAAACGTTTCAGGGATGCCAAAGCGCCTTCAAAGATCTGCTCGCCCTCACGGGTAATGCGGACAGAACAGCCTCTCTGGAATTTACCGTCCATAACGTAAGAACCTGCGATGGTTCCGACGCCGGAAGCCTTGAATAACTGACGCACGATGGCATGGCCGATAACCTTCTCCTCAAATACAGGATCCAGCATACCCTTCATCGCAGCCTCTACATCCTCAATTGCCTGGTAAATGACACGATACAGTCTGATATCTACTTTTTCACGTTCTGCAATGGATTTTGCAGTTGCATCTGGTCTTACGTTAAATCCGATGATGATGGCATTGGATGCAGATGCTAAGGAAACATCGGACTCGTTGATCGCGCCAACGCCTCCATGGATCACTTTGACCATAACCTCTTCATTAGACAGCTTGGTCAGGCTCTGCTTTACTGCCTCTACAGAACCCTGAACATCGGCTTTTACGATGATTGGGAGTTCTTTTACATTACCGGCCTTAATCTGGGTAAACAGATCATCCAGGGATAATTTTGCCTTCGTCTCTTCCAGCAGCTTGTTCTTGCTCTCAGAAATAAAGGTATCTGCGAAGCTTCTTGCCTCTTTCTCGTTCTCAGTCACTACGAATACTTCACCGGCATTCGGTACACCGTTTAAGCCCAGGATCTCAACTGGTGTTGATGGCGTTGCCTCTTTCACGCGGCGTCCCTTATCATCCATCATGGCACGTACTTTACCGTAGCATGCGCCAACGGCGATGTTGTCACCTACGCGGAGCGTACCCTTCTGAACCAGAACGGTAGCGACCGGGCCTTTGCCCTTATCCAGCTCTGCCTCGATCACCAGTCCTCTTGCGTTACGGTTTGGATTGGCTTTCAGCTCTTTTACCTCAGCTGTCAGGATGATCATCTCCAACAGCTCCGGAATACCCTCATGGGTATGTGCAGATACCGGAACGAAAATGGTACTGCCTCCCCAATCCTCTGGCACTAACTCATACTCTGCCAGCTCCTGTTTTACACGTTCGATATTCGCACTTGGCTTATCGATCTTGTTGATAGCAACAATGATCTCAACACCTGCTGCCTTTGCATGGTTGATCGCCTCAACGGTCTGCGGCATCACGCCATCATCTGCTGCGACTACCAGAACTGCAATATCGGTAGACTGCGCGCCACGCATACGCATAGCGGTAAATGCCTCATGTCCCGGGGTATCTAAAAAGGTGATCTTCTGTCCATTGATCTCTACTACATACGCACCAATGTGCTGGGTGATACCGCCTGCCTCTTTTGCAGTGACATTGGCTTTACGGATGGCATCCAGAAGGGAGGTCTTACCATGGTCAACGTGACCCATAACGCAGACAACTGGTGGTCTTACGATCATATCTGTTTCGTCTTCTTCCTCTTCTTTTA
>ERZ827452.1111-NODE-1111-length-28681-cov-8.467058_pt1 | contig 28681 bp, 23 predicted proteins | sample MGYA00519866_ERZ827452 | MGnify/ENA primary metagenome ERZ827452 (study PRJEB31778, sample SAMEA3449307) | human gut metagenome | biome: human gut; feature: human-associated habitat; material: faeces | place: United Kingdom | collected 2010/2012 ... | reverse complement strand
CCCGCAGGGTGCGTTCGTCCAGCACGGAGTCCGACGCCATGCGGCGCAGCTCCTGGCTGTTGACGGCGAAGTGCTTGGGGCAGGCGGCGATGCCGTTGGATTGGATGCCCCGCACATAGCCTGCGGCCATCTTGCCCGCAAGGTAAGGGTCCTCGGAGAAGTACTCGAAGTCGCGGCCGCAAAGGGGGCTGCGCTTGGTGTTGAGGCCCGGCCCCAGCAGTACGGCAACTTCCTGCGCGGCAGCTTCGTCCCCCATGGCCTTGCCGACTTCCTCGCCAAGTTCAGGGTCCCAGCTGCATGCCACGGTGACAGCCGTGGGAAAGCAGGTAGCCGGCACGCTGGGGTTCAGCCCCAGATGGTCCGCCGCCCCGGCCTGCTTGCGCACGCCGTTGGGGCCATCGGACAGGTTGATAGCAGGAATATTGCGCCTGGGATACGCGCGGGTAGTGAAAACGGTATCACCGCTCAAGATCGCACATTTTTCCAAAAGTGACATCTGTTTGATCAATTCCTTGTATCCCATGGCACAATTCCTCTTTTACGTGTTGTTTTTTACTTGATGACCAGCTGGCTGGGGTCGTAGCTGATGGTTGCAGTGCCATCGCCGTTATCGACCCAGCTGCCGCCGTACTCACTAGAGTTGACGGGGCCAGAGCCTTCCAGTTCGGCGGTAAAGGTGCCATCGGCTTTCAGTTCCAGCTTGCCGCTGCGGGTCCAGTTGCCAGCGGCCAGGTCATAGGTGTAGCTGCCGTCGCCGGAAGAAACCGGCGTGGCCACAAATTCGGTCTTGCCGCCACCCATGGCCGGGGCGTAACCGGCGGTACCGCCGTTTTCAAGATCAAAGCCATCGTACGCGCGAGGCCAGGCAAAGATGTTGTTGGCAAAGCCATCACTGTAGCTGTAGGCATCAGTGATCAGACTACTATCGCCCAGCAACAGACCGGTGGCAACGGTCGTGGTGTCCGAGGTCGGGTTCAGCACGTACCCGCTGTTGCTGGTGGCAACGGCGGTCACATCGTAGGTCGCGCCCTTGGTCAGGGCATCGGTGTCCAGCTGGTTGTTATCGGGGGTGACGTTTTCCATCGTCAAGGCGACAACGTCGGCGCTGTTCTCGGTGTTCGTAAAGGTGATATCCACCTTGTCGGGGTAGGCCTCGAACTCATAGGTGCCGAGGTTGGCCACCTGGATACTCATGTTGCCGTCAAACGTGTTCCAGTAATAGTTCAGTTCGGGTGCGCTTTGGTTGCCGCTGTAGGAATACTCGGCGGTCGCGGGCTTGGACATGCTATGATCCTTATCGGTCAGATCGGGGAACGCGTAGACCTTGGCGAGGTAGGAGCCGAAGGCATAGCTGAACTCATCGGCGCAGTTGCCGCTGTAGGTGTTGGAGCTGTTGGCGTTGATGGGACCGCTGGTGTAGATGTAGCTGTCGTCATCGCCGGTAGCGGTGGGGTCGCAGAAGTAAAGCAGATAATACTCGGCATCCTCTACGCCGGTAAAGCTGTAACTGCCGTTTTCGTCCACCGTGAAATCAGTCGGCGTAGCCAGCTGGTTGCCCGCATCGGCGGTGGAAGAGCTGGCCGCATCCTGCTGGCTTCCATTGGATTGCAGCGTGTGCAGGATGGAAGATACGTTAGTAAAATAATCGTTCGTATTGGCAGCAACTGTGCTGCCGCAGCCGGTCAGGCCAGCCGCCATGCCAACTGCCAGCACAGCAGCCAGCGTTTTGCGGGACGCAGTATTGTTTATCATTTTGCTTTGCCCTCCTTCTGCGTAAAGCAGGATACGATACCTGCCACAATGGCGGCGACCATCAGCACCAGCAGTGCGATAACGGGCACCAGCGTGCCGCGGGAGCCGTACATCGAGATATTGTTGAGCCGGTCAGCCCAGACGGGATAGCTGTTGAGGAAGAACAGGCCCATGCCAAAGGTGATGCAGGCCACGGCGGCGAGGTTAAGCAGTTTGCTCCACACCTTATCAGCCAAGGCATAGGCGGCCATACCGGCCACGCCCAGCGCCAGGGTCAGGGAAACGACGGTGTCAAAATAATCGTAAATCATGCCGTATAGTTTAAAGTTGCCGTCCCCTGGGGGGGGAGATAAAAACAGGCCCACAGTTTTTCACTGCAAGCCTTGCCATGCGGCACCTTTCCTCCTTTCGCTTATGCCAAACTGCCTAAGATCTGCTTGACTTCTATAATTGGGACGTACTTTTCCCCCAGCCCGCAGGCGTGCATTTTTTCCATAAGCCGGTACAGGGTTTTTATCCGTTCTTCCGGGAGGCTGCCGTCGCACCTATACTCGATAGCGATCTGGTTCACGTCGCTGATCAGGCCGCAATTCAAAAAATACGCTTTCAGGTCCGAGGCAGAGATCTGCTGCAGATGGTTGCTAACGTACTTCTGGTAGTAGGCGCCGGTGTTGCCATCTTCCAGGCCGTTTTCCTGCAGGTAGCGGGCTATACCGTCTTCCATCTGTTGCTGCTCACCTTGCGAGGCCGCATAGACGCCCCGATTTGCCAGATAGTCCAGAATGTACTCGATCATGCTTTTGTCTCTCCCTTCTCATACATTTTTGCCAGAATGTTTTGGGCCTCTTTCATTGCCTCGACGCGCTCCGCCGGGTCTTTGGAGAGGGTCCTGTCCAGGCAATCCTGCAGCGCTTCGTAGCCCTTCTCCCCTGCCAGGGCATCCACCTTTTCCTGCAATGCTTGCAGGTTGCCGCCATAGTACGCCTCTTTTAAGGTATCCTGTCCGACAATGTCCTCCAGCTGGCTGCACAGTTCAGTGGCGTGGGCGTAGATTTGCTGACGCTCCGCGGCTTCGCCTTTTTCCTTGCTGAGTTCCGTCAACTGCTGGTTGGTGTATAAGGTGGTAAGGCCCTCGTTCAGACCGCGGCCTTTGGTAGTAAAGTTGTAGTTTTCCCCGGTCTCGTCCGAGTGGAACCAGCTGGAGCTCCGCATGCCCACCGTCTGATATACAGTATGGACGGGATTTGTTACGGGGAAGGCATCCATCGCGTCTTCGTCCACAGTATAATCCTTCACATAGAAGCCATCGCGGGAGCGGGCTGGCGGAAGGCAGAAGGATGCAATGCTCGGGATATCCTGCAGCGTGAGCAGGTAGACCCACTCGCTTTCGGGAGCTTCGCCAAATTGCACGCTGGGGACTTTCAGGCAGTCGTTCCATATGTCACAGGGGTTGTGCAGTGCAAAGGTGCGCGGCGGCTCCGCCGGGCTTTGCAGGTCTCGGTCGCACTCCATGCAGGAGCGAATCAGCGATGCCAACCTGCTGCGGTCCTCCGCAGTGTTTGCGCCGAACTTTACGACAGTACGGGCAAAGCCACCGCCCATGTGGTGTTCGAGGTAGTCGTTTTCCTCTTTCAGCAGCGCGATCGCCTGCACCACGCCCGGAACAGGAACTTCCTCGATCCTGCGGCTTGCGTTGCCGTATGCACGCTGAAAGGTCTTGTAGGTACTGAAATAGGCAATCATATCCCGGTTTTCCTCCAGTTTTTCCTGAATTTCCTGGGGGGATACCGGCATGGCAATGCAGGCAATATAAGTGTCCCGCAGATTCGATGAAGTAAAAAGGTCTGCAATCTTTTGGGAAAGGATGCTGCCGGTAATCAGGCCATTATAGCGATAGCTGCCCTCATGTAGCACCGCGAGGCGAAGCTCGCACTCCGGCAGGTGCGTTCTCAGGGGCGCTTCGTGTTTTTGCATACTGACGCCGTATAAAACGGACAGCTCGCTTCCATCACAGCGCAATGCAAAAGCGGCGCTGCCCCCGTTGGCGACCGTCTGGCGCAGCCATTCCTTTACCGCCAGTTGCTGGGTCTGGGTTTGCCGGTTCTCATCCGCTATTTTCCGATAGCTGCACAGCCGGGACCAATATCGGATCTCCGGGTCATAAGCAGTTTCATCCTCGCAGATGGCTTCTGCCGTTATGTCATCCAGGTAATGGCCTTTTTTGATGTGCAGAACACGGTCGGCATATTCCTGGGCCTGGCGGAATCTTTCGCGGTACATACAGCATAGCCATATGGGCAATTCGGAGCAGCGATTGCGTTTCATCAAGGGAAAGCTCCATGGCAAGTGCGAATGAAATCAAAACATCCCTCGAAGGCATTTCCTTTCGGCCGGAGAAAATCTGATATCCGTAGCTGCGTTCCACAAGAGCATCTGCGATGATGTCCCCTTTCTTTAGGCCGTGTTCGGTTTGTAGTTGATTTAGGTACTGGCACAGAGAAGACTGCAGAAACTCATTGCTGTTCTCTTCTATGTATTGAGGCAGGTCCTCCTTGGACATAAGGAGGTTCATCAATTCGTCGGTTGTTTTGTTCATGCGCATGATGCTCCGTTTTTGGATATTATGTCGATTATTTGTCTAATTGTTTTGATTATAGCGTAAATTCTGCAGATAAACAAGCGTGGTGGACATATTTTCCCAGCATAGCAAAATTGCAGCCGCAGCTTTTTCTGCGACTGCAAATGATATTTGCGATGCTATTTAGCGATATTGCGAAGATACTCTTCGACATTCAGATAGTGTATGCCGTTTGTGTCCATATCGTTGCCACGATACAGGACATATTTGCCTGTGATAGGGCCGTAGCGATGTTCTGTCAGTTCGCACTTTTTATCGTCGATCAAGTGCCTATACTGAGATGGAACACCCTCTGCGCTATGCTTGATTTCGTATAATGCACAGTTGCCGGCAATCGGGTCAAAAATGACCATATCGAATTCGCCAACAGCAAACTGCAGGACAAAGACTTGCTTTTTAGGGTTAGCAATCTTGGTTTCAAGCAAAACGATATCTTCAAGCATTCGGCCCTTGATCTCATTCAGTATGCGCTCCTGAACAGCCATGCGCTCTTGCAACGAAAGAGCGCTGAAAGTCTCATCGAGCAGCAAACTGCGAATCAAGGCATCTGCCTGCGCGTATCGAAGGCCGGGTTGAGAAATGACGGTACGTTCCTCTTTATCTCCTACGTTAGGAAGATGTAGAACATCGATTGTTTGGGTTAGATCCAGCATGTCCAGATATTCTTTGATTTCGGCGGTGTGGATGGCATCAATTTTTACAGTTTGCTCTGTCCTATTTTTAATCTCCAATAGATGTCTTAGATTATCAGTGACCTGCTGCATGTCGATTCGGTCTAAGATATCTGTGGGATTATTCCGGTCACGACGCAGATTTGCTGCAGATACACCTAGGTCGTGTGATTTGAAGTCCTGTGTTAAGACCTCCAAGGTAAATCTGTGATTGATGTCCTCCACTACTCTATTGATTGCGCTCGTGAGTTCGTTTTTATCATAGAGGTCTTTCAGGTGACGAAAGTGTCCCTCGTACTGATAGCAACGCAAGGAATGCTGAATGTTGCGTGCGATGGCTGTGTCAACATATTCATCTGTGCTCTCTTTACTTGCAAAGGTGGATGTTTCATTGTAGTGAACGCCGCCGAGACTCATGGTGCCGCCATAGCGGATATACTCATCGACACCATGAATTCCAAGGATAGATTCAAATTCTCTGTACGGAATGAAAGTGGTATGCAGCAAAATACAACGATCATAGAGCTGCTCATCCTCGGTAAAAAGAAAACCGAGAGAGTCGGTGCCAGACAAAACGATTTTTATGCCACTGGATGCGAAAACATCGGAGAATAGAGCTGCACCTTCAATGAAATCCTCCATTAAGGTGACTTCGTCGAGAAAAACATAACAATAGCCTTGTCGCTCAAGCTCTTTCAAATCTTGATTGATATTTGCAAGAGTGTCTTTTGCTGTGACCTGAATAAACGCAGATTTGAGAAGGCTGCTATCGTCCATCTCCGCAAAGATCTGCCGAATCATTGTGGTTTTACCAGTTCTGCGCAGACCGTAAAGGATAAACACCTTGTCTGGGATTTCGCCGTAAATATAATCTCGCAACTGCTTGTAGCATTCACGCTTGCGATAATTCTTTACGAATGATGCGAATGGGCGGAGAGCGAGTCCGGTACGAATGTTGGAGGTGAATGGGGAAACGGCCTTATTGGGCGAAGGAGTGGCCTTTGATGGCACAGCAGCAGAACCAGCCTTCCGCTTTAGTGCGCGTAGCTTCTTTTCCAAACTTTTGCGTTCTTCGATCTGAGGGCGGAGAACAACGGCCTCTTCTTCTGGAATATAGGTTTCTGTCCGCTTCCCTTCCGTAGACACGCGAAGATAGTAATAGTCTTTTCCATTAACATTCTTTTTTGTAATAGAGCCAACGGGAAGCTCAGCAATCTGATTTTCGATTGTATTGATTCTATCGAGTAATTCGTTTTGCGTCAAGGTGAACACCTCCAATTCAGTTATATCGATAATTTGAATTATACCCTTTTATACCCAAAATGTAAAGGGTATAAAGGGGTATGATTCAAATTATCGATATAACAGACGTATTTACTTCTTGCGCCGCTTGACGCCTTCCTCAATGTCTTTTTTCCATGCCGCTCCCATAGGTGCCATAGGCGCAGCGCAGCGAACGGCAGAAACAGCTTTGTTGAGGCATTCGTAGTTGATGGCAGTGCCGACAGAATCACAGCAGTAGTCTGCCGCATGGTCAGCGTCGATGCCGATATGTCGTGCGGTCTCGATAGCATCGATGTTGGCACCTAGGAACAGAAACTCCCAGCCGTACTTGCTCTTTTCGCTTTCAATAATTGAACGCACCTTTTCAATGTTATAGTGGCGGCTGGCATTCTCCATGCCGTCAGTGGTGATGACGAACAAAGTGTGTTCCGGTACATCCTCAGGGCGGGCATACTTGTGGATATTAGCAATATGGTGGATAGCCCCACCAATGGCATCGAGCAAAGCAGTACAGTCGCGAACCTGATATTCCTTGTCGGTCAGGGCAGGCACATCGGTAAGCTTCAGGCGGTCGTGGATGACCTCTGAGTAGTTGTCGAACAGTACAGTCGAGACAAAAGCCTCTCCGGGTTCGTTCTTTTGCTTGGCAATCATCGCGTTGAAGCCGCCGATGGTATCGGACTCTAAGCCGGCCATGAAACCGCTGCGGTCGAGGATAAATACGAGTTCGGTCAGATCTTTTTTCATGGTTAAAACCGTTAAGGCAACACCGCACAATTGAGCTTTCCAAAAACAGAAAAACGTCCAACCACAAAAGGTCAGACGCATTCCAAAATCTGCTTGCGAGGCAAACCTCAATTAAGCCGCCAGACAGGGTCTGTCAGCTAAAATCAAGTTTGCCAAAGCGACATAATATTCATTTTGCGATTTGCTTTTGCAGCCCTCGGTATCGCGTCTTTCGAAAACGAAGCTGCAGCTTAACCACAGCAAAAACATGTTCAACTTTGGCACGTACAGAGGATTTCTCATGCTCACGGCGTTTGATTTGTGCTTGGGAGCGTGCGGAGTTATTCTTACTTTGGCTGGGACGGCGATTGATTTTGTAGTGGACAGACTTACCGGCTTTGTTCTTCTTCAGCGCTTCCGGGCGTTTCTCCGCTCCGAGATAGCCGCTATCTCCATAGACTTCTTCCTCATCCCCGGTAAGAAGTTCCGAGGTCACCGTAACATCATGCTCGTTGGCAGCTGTCACTTTTACCGTATGAACCAAACCGCTTTCTTTATCTACTCCGATATGGGCCTTATAGCCAAAGTGCCATACATTGCCTTTTTTGCCGAGTGAACCTCCGGGTCACGTTCCTTCTTCTCGTTCTTGGTAGAGGAAGGAGCCTCGATAAACGTGGAATCCACAATCGTTCCCCGTTTCAAAATCAAACCGCGCTGCATCGCCTTCGTTTACGGACAGGAAGGACTGGAGCACATCCAGCGCGTGCTCGCCATCAACAATTTCGTTAGCCAAATTTCTCATGAATTTTACCTCATTCAATCTGCCGGAAAAATCCCGGCGTTTTCAGGTTTGTTTTCCCAGAAGAATCTCTCTTTGGATGCAATGCGGCGAAATTATTCGCGGCTCTTCCCAATGGAAGAAACCGCATCGCTGACGGCGGTGAGAAAATCGTTCTGTTCTTCTTCCAGCTTACGCATGGTCTCCTCAACAAGCTTGTCGAAGAGGGCTGCATCGCGCAAGTATTTGCCGGCAACAGGAGCCGATACCTCGGCGGAATCCGGAATCCCCACCGCGGCAGTAAGATATTCTCTGATGTCTTTTTCGTACTGCAGCCGTTCGCAAAACTCCGAAAGTGCATCAAGTTCATCCGGGGAAAACTCGATTTTTTGGTTTGGCTGTTTCGCAGTATGGGTGATAAGAACGCCCGTGTTGATTTTTTGGATTTTCAAGGCTGTCTCCTTTTTGTTTTGCAAAGTGCCTTGCCCAAAGCTTACACTTTTGGACAGGACACGCAACTTTCAGGGAATAATGAAAGAAATGCTGTTCTGCAAAGCCCTGCGTTCCTCCTTGAAAGCCTGCAGGTTGATGTTTTTGGATTTGAGCAAGGACTCAAATTCCTCAAGCAGCTGATGGGCCATCTCGTCCCCGCTGAGCGTATTGGCGTTCATTTGAACGAGAATTTGCATTCACGGCGTTCGTGGCCATTTCCGCCCCAGTAATGACGCCAGCGCGGTGCTTTCCCGTCTCCCTCGTTCTTATACTTTTCTGCTACATGGTCGCCCACCGTAAAGACCTTTACATTGACCCTCTGTACCTAGCCCTTGAACATGAACGGCTGACGGTCTTCCTTCTTGATAGGATTGAGGTGTACATCAGAGCCTTTGCTCGCGAGGTAGTAGGCGCAGAGCATTGCAAGGCGAACATACAGTGTACCCTCATTGTAGACAGGAGGAATGCACCAAATTTCGCAACTCATTTGCAGTTTGCCCTTGCCTTTCCGGTATGGAAATTCCAAGAGCACACAAGCGGGTTCCCGGCCAAAGCAAGAGGAGCATCCGCCAAAGCAGACACTCCACTTTGTGGTTCTTGTGCGTTTTGAAGGACTTGCAGTTTACTTGCCGCTGCTATTCAGACGAGGGATAGACTCAGTCTTTGTTTCATTGCAAACCTTGCAGGTATAGGTTTTGACGCCCTCTTTTTCAGCCGTGGGCTTAGTAGTTACGACACCGTCATCCCAAGTATGGTCTTTTTGGGGCGTGGTAGAGAGAACAGTGCTCACATCACCGCAGACGGTGCAGTAGATTTCGGTGCGACCTTCTTCCTTACAGGTGGGCTCAATGACACGCTTCGCGGCACGATGACCGGTGGAGTGTACAATGTTGTCCTTGTAAGAGAAGGTGTCGTCCTCATTGCACTTATGCATCGTGTAGCCGTCTTCGGTACAAGTCGGCGGAACAACGGTAACGGTGAAGGTGTACTTGGTGGGCAGGACCTTTTCAGTCTTGGTCGCATCGCAGTTCTTGCAATGCAGAGTCTTTTCACCGTAGTCGTCATAAGTGGGCGGGGTAGTGATGACGCCCTCATCCCAGGTGTGACCGGTACCGCCGTAGTCGTAGGTCATGGTATGGGAAGCATCGCGCTTGCAGTGCATCAGCATGGTGTCCTTCTCGGTGCAGGTGGCCTTTTTCAGGCACTCGGTATGCGCGGGGTCCCAATCATGGTAGCCGATAGCGGGCACAGGTTTCACTACTCTTTCGTTGCACCCCTCGTAGCTGCAGTACATCCAACGCTTGCCTTCAGCCTCGCAAAAAGGTCCCTCGATGATTTCGCCAAGGCGCGTGTAATCGTGCTCATGCACCTTAGCAATATCTTCGGTCTTTGTTGCTTGGCAAACATTGCAGGTGAAGGTCTTAACACCCTTCCCATAGATGGTAGCAGGCTTCGTGACCTTACCAGCATCGTAGGCGTGCGGCAGCTTTGCCTTGAAATCGCCCTTATAGGTCAGACCGGGAACTTCGTTGCACTCATAGATGGTATAGCCCTCAGAGGTGCAGGTCGGAGCGACAACACTCTTAATATGATAGGTCTTGTCAAGAGACGGGATTTCCTCGGTGCGCGTCTCATCGCAATCCTTACACTTGAATGTCTTGATGCCGGTCTCGGTATAAGTAGCAGCCTTCATTACTGTACCGCCATCCCAGCTGTGTCCCTTAGCCGGAACGAAGTGGTCGTTATAGTTCATGCCGCCCCACTCATGGCAGATATGCTCATCATAGCCTTGTGTAGTGCAGGTGGCGTCATGATGGCGCACGGTGAAGGTGTATTTGACCTGAGGCTTTGCGGTAGGGGCCGGAGTAACTGCCGGAGCCGGTGCGGGTGTTTTTGTTGCGACCGGTTTGGTAGTTCCGCCGGAAGTCGAAGTGCCGGAACTCGGCTTATTCGTCTTAGTCGGCTCGCTGGTGGCGTTATCCTTCTTATCGGTATTCTCAGCAGGTGCGGCCGTCGGTTCAGGCGTAGCTGTCGGCGCAGGTGTGGCCGTCACTTCCGGGGTTTCCGGAACCGCAGCCTGACTTTGACTCGTGGTCACATCCGAACTCGTGGTATCGTTTTTGTTTTTCCTTTTCTTGCAGCCGGTCAAAGAAACCGCAACCGTAGCGGCCAGTGCTACAGCAACGATTCTTTTCGCTGTACTAACTCTCCTTTTCATGATATACCTCCTTTAACTTTGAGGGATAATTTTGTAAGTATATTATATCACATTATGTATTTGTTGGAGTCAATTTCAGAAGAATTTACAACTTCCTGATAATGTTCTCCCCTTTGCATAATCAGTACATCCCAAAACTGTGCATAGCATCTAGTACATATGGCCAACTCTTAGTCCATGGCACAAGCCATTGATGACAAATGAAGAACGCACGCCCCGTCTATAGCTTCAAAGCTTAGGCGGGGTTAGTTTGCTTCTTGGGTTGAATATCGGAAAATATAGTTTTCCTGTTTATTCCAATTTGGATATTGTTCATACGTGCGAATTGTGTATAATAGAATAAAGCATTAAGCAAAAGATTTGGAATTTGGGCCGTCCTGCACCGCAGCCCGCTACATCCTGACACTACAAAAGAGGCTTTCACATGACATTTTCCTCTGTCCGCAACAAGCAAAAAAAGTTCGACCATACTTTCTACAAAAGAATGCCCTTCTGGATATCTACTCGTAAGAAACGTACAATTTGGGTACTTTTTTCTGTCTTAGTTCCTGTTTTATTCGTCACGTATGCTTTTTTTCATCAGCCCACAGATTCATTTATTGCACTTCTCTTGTATCTTACCGCAGTTCTTTTTCCTCTGCTATTCTTTGCTCCCGTTCTCATCTTTATGTTCAAAAATGACCGCAACGCCGCCATGCGTCCTGTTGTGGGGCGTTACGGGGATGAACTTCTCCTTGACGCGGACAAATTGGTCTACGCTTACTTGAATCGACGCGAAACCCGCAACTACCGCCACGAAGTTGTTATCCCCTATGACCGCATCAGTCGCATTGTGCTATTCCCAAAAATGAACCTTGTGGCGATTGAAGCAGGCGGCACGCTTACCACCTATGAAAACAACCGCGTACAGGAACGCACCGAATTTTCCGGGCCCGCCGCCAACGAGCTGACCCGTGTGGACATCCCGCTGGTCTACCCTGACAACAATTTGTTCCTGCAGCAGTTGCAACAGGCTGCCGGATGCCCCATCCTGCAAAATAACACGAATAACCCAGATGTTCTCTGATATTGTAAAAAAGGAGTTGAACCCCATGCCGGAATTTGAAACCAATGTGGCGACCAATGCCGTCAGGCGTTGTTAGCTAAGTTCGGGTCGTATCTCTACCTTCGGGTAACGCAGAGATTTACCGTGGGGCTACAACCCACGGAGAAGCCCCAACTATAGCCGAAAGGCTTAGGTGGGGAGGTTCACGCAGCTGGAAATCATTGAGAAGGAAGAAGAAATTGGAACACTGAGTTTCAAAAATCAGTCCATCTTTTCGCTGATTAACAACCTGAAGGACAAAAAACTGATTGCGGAGGTTGGCTTTGCTCGTTCCGGTAAAGCATATGGCCATCTGTTTCTTCCCACAATGAGTCGTGCTGAGTATTACGCACGAATGATCGATGACCGTCTGACAGACAAGGAAGTAGTAGAGCTCAAACGGGCACTGAGGACTATCCGCAAGGAAGAAACAACAGCGGAATAATCATATTCCGCAAAAATCATATAAAAATGCAGCGACGGCAGAGAGGAAACTCCCTGCCGTTTTTTGTTGGTACTCTATTATTTGAGTTGGCGTTGCCTTTGTGATTGCCAGTTCTCATTTGAGAATCTCGGTTTTTTCGTCCAAAATAGGGGTAACTTACAGGCTACACTTGAGATAGGGGTAACATTCGGGACACGCTGATTCGCTGTCACCTTTTTCATGAACAATTCTGGAACTTTCGCTCGATGCGGTTCAGAAAACTGCTAAAATATGGGCCAAGCATAGCAGATATTCTGTGCCAGAAGAACAACATCGGCCTTCACAATCTTTTGCCGCTGAGTATGGTCAGAACAAAAGAAGACATTGCAAAATATGTACAGCACGGATATTGTGTCGGCATGACTGCAGACGAGTTTTCAGATAAGTATCCTCTGCTCCCGATAGATAAAATCTTTGCTACAGGCGGTATAACATCTTCCTTGTACTACTGTGATAGTGATGCCTCACCTCTTCCGATTGTTCTTTGCCTTAGCATATACGGTGACAAGCGGCTTGCGGCCAGAAATGAAAGTAACAAGGAGTTCCAGAAGCAAATTTTGGACACAGCCGACAAGCTTCACCACGCTGATGACAAACGGATTTCCGCATATATCTATTCGCTGGAAGATGGCTTTCGCTCGTCTGTATTAAGCAAGTACATTGAGAACTCTGAGCCGAATCCTGAGTTGTATCGGGTTTTCATGAGAGTATATATTGCTTCTGATTATGGTTTCGGAAATTTTTCTGAGAAGGTCATCGAGAAAGTTTCTCTTGGAAAATCAGAGGAGCAAAAAGAGAAAACAGCAAAGAAACTGAAAGATTTTTCCAACGAAATCAAAATCTATCGCGGTGAAGGCAAGCAAATCAACACCCTATACAAAAGCGTATTCTTGGACGACTGACTACAAGCAAGCTTGCTTTTTTGCTTGCCGGATGATTGACTCTGAAAACAGCTGGATTGTTTCTGCTTTTGTCGACAAGTCCAATATCATTGAGTATTTTCCGGATAGCTCTGAGAAAGAAGTGCTGCTTCTTCCCTCTTGCGCAGAAGATATACAGGTGGAAACGCTATATGGCGTGAGTTCTCTCGCAAAGGAAATTTCTGCAATCATGCCGACATACCAGGTGTATCGCAGAGAAATCGCGGCTTTGTACGAATGCTCAGAAAACGACATTGCCGGTCACGATGCCGTACATACCCTCCGTGTATTGTTCAACGCCTTGCTTTTGCTCGAGGTCGGAAAAATCAAGCTGACCGGTACGGAAAAGAGGCAGCTGCTAACGGCTATTGTCTACCATGACATTGGCAGAGCGAACGATAGTGTCGATAATGGCCATGGAAAAGCATCCGCATTATTTGCCTCGGCCGCATCTTTAATAAGTGCTTCTACAATATTCCAGTCTCCCCCACCGAGTCCACATCCAATGCCATATGGAATGCGGATGGTAGTATTGTGGATACGGCTGAACATACGCCAAAATGCAACGCTCAAAGCAGCATAGTTTGTATGCCGCATTCCCCGTCCATAGCCGTCTTGCCCGAAGATATTGGCAGTAGCAATATTGTCTTCTACACGAACATAGCTGACTCGACCAAGCAGAGGTGATTCTTGTGCGGTGAGTTCGTAGATATATTGCTGATACTCTGAATACACAACGGGGTATTTGGCGCGGATTTGCTTTGCCAACCCAGCACCCATTACGCCAGCGCAGTTAACCTGCTGGCAGATAATGATACGCTCACCCTGCTTAGGCTCAGAGAGAATATCGCCTTCAATATATCGAACCATAAATCACCTCAAGAAAATTCAATTTAATTTTGATACTTTAATTATACCACATCAACATAGCAATGTCTAATTTTCGAGGCTAAAAACGAAAAAGAACCACCAACATTACGTCAGCGGTTCTCGGGTAGTAAACAGCGTTTGTTATTAGTGTGCTATTTTAAGCCTTGTGTTATAAGGCAGGTGTATAACATTTGGGTTTGCTTATCACAGCAACGCCCACAGCTCACGGTCAAACCTGTATGCGCTAATAGCAGCATCTCTACGCCATTTCTGGCGTTCTTCCTCTGTAGGAGGTTCTATGCCGTGCTCTGCGAAGAGTTCGGCAAAAACTTCCTCCGCAGGGACAAAATAATCCGCGTTCCCTTCGGCACGGGCCTTCTCACACTCTTTGATGCTTTGTTCAAGTTCTTCCGATTGTTTCTCCATCCCTTCAGGTTCCACGCCGAAGAATGTCATCTCGAACAGGATATACGCAAGGCAGAGTTCCAAGCCGTAGCGCTCAACGCATTTGTCGGACAAGGGATAAGACAGAATGTCCTGCCATTCAAGGAACTCAAGGCCATAGCGGTCTGGCAGCTTAAGGCTAGTAATAAGATCGTGCAGATCTTCGGTATCGGCGTTTTCTTCGTCCAAAATTACAAAAGGATTGGCCGGATGGTCGCTTTGCCACTCCTTGAGAGCTTCAATCTTAACACCGAACGCATCATATTTGGCATCGAAGTCTTCTGTAGCAAATGTGTTGGCAACATAGAGAATGTACTTAGTGGCTTCACTCAAGACCGTGTCAGACATACGTGCAAAGGAATCCTCAACCAGTTTGTGGGAAGCTTTGGATAGCTGCTCTTCCGTAGGATCAGATTCTGTGGGCAGAATTTGTGCAATCTCGTTAGCTAGTTTCTCGCGGTCACACGTCATAAAAGCATCGTAAAGGCGCATAACGTTCCACTCCTCGTATTTCTGGTTTAGCCATTGTCTTTGCACCCATTATATCACGTGCAGTAGTAGCATGTCCAATTTTCGAGTGGTCTAGCTTGTACAATTTTTTCTTAAAAAGTAAGCGGGGTGGTTTTCCGCTACCCCGCTACACATTTTACGCAGTTTTGTCTGCCATGAGAATGGGTTTAATGTCTCCATCCCGACCATCTGTTTTGAAGATACCTCTAAAGTAAAATGAAATGGAGACTACAACACCGCAGTGCTGTGCGCCTCCATTAATAGCTGATTTTATCGTTGTCCGCCAACCCTCCAGCCCATACGTCTGGAATCGCTATCAGGTTTTATCGTTGCCTGCCAACCCTCCGGCCAATATGTCCGGGTTCGATATCGGATTTAAGGTGTCAGCCACACCAGCAGGATGTCGCCCGCTTTCCTTCTAATAGTTTACTCGATAAATCGATTTTTGGCAACAGACTTTATTGATTTTGTTTTGAATTTTTGTAAATATCCACTCTGAAATCGTCACTTGGCACGCCGAGGAAATTTTATTATTACCGGTATAACTGAAATTTCCTACTGATTCGCCCACAAATCCAGCAGCACTTGCGTACGTGATGTGATTCGGTCTGACTGCAGGATTTCTCTAGCCTTATCCTTGCTCACCCACATTGGTTCGATTTCCTCAACAGGATTGCCGTCATTCTGCAGGATGCCTTCGGCTTCAACATATACGAGTTTTGTTGTACAGTTCGACTCTCCGATGGAACAAAAAGAAGCCGGCAGTTCTCTCAGAACTTGAATTACCTCTAATCCGGTATCCTCTTTCAGCTCGCGGCGGGCAGCGCTTAGAGTGCCCTCATCTTCGTCAATCATGCCGGCAGGAAGATTATATACCCAATCATTGACTGAAAGACGGAATTCTCGATTGAGTAAAATCTGAGAATGGTCAGCATTGAACGCTACTATCACGACAGCGTTAGTTTCGTGATGGCCGATGGTATGCGCATCAAGAGATTCTTTTGATTTGCGAACCGCAGATTCGTATACCTTGACTTCGCCGTCTTTGAGCCTATAACTCGTTTCTGCAAAATCGAGATATTTGCCGTGATACTTAATATCGCTCTTGAGGTATTGCACGATGTTCCTCCAATCGCGAATCCAAGGTGAGATACTGCCAACTCTGAGGAGCTCTTTTTACACCCAGAGCCTCAAGGCTACAATTCAAAGGAACATAATCGCTTACATACCAGCCGTACAGGAACTTGGAAGCACCCATGTATTCGTCCATCTCTTCAATAGAGACAAGGCTTTTGCGCTGGAACTCATTTGTGGCGCTTAATGGATCATCAACATCCCTAGGCCCAAAAGATACAGGGCCAAGAACGCCAATCTGATTTACGATGAATGTCCCACAGACCTTTCCAGAACCACCGTTAGTCATCGTCTCGTAGCAAAGCACAGCAAACGGGAACTTAATGGCGGTTGGCATAGTCTTGCGGAGCTCAATGGTCTTTTCCCCACTTGCGATTTTATCGAGCCATTCCTTTTTGATGCTAAGCAGTACGGCTTTCCTACCATTCTTCTCGATGGCTTCTCTAATTTGTACCAATTTATCTATTGGAGTATTACTGAATATCCAGTCGGGCATATTTGTTCACCTCGCGTTTCGCGCTGAGTTTGTATTTACTCTTTTGGCTGATTATACCATGCAAAAGCTCGCTAGTCCAATTTTCGAGATATGAATAAGAGGCCCATTTGGAAGTTGGTGCATTTCAGCACCTACTTTCAAATGGAAAAAAGAAACCTGCGCCAAACATAGTTTCGCAAAAATAATAGCCGCCCTCAAACGAGAGCGGTTATAGTTATTTGTGTTTATCAGCTTCCGATTTTAGTTTGGTGGCTGTTCTAAGTGCAAGGTCTCGCATGGAAACGGATTTGAACTTCTTATTGATTTCCCCTGCATTGGCATCGTACAGACTTTGGAGTGTATCATACCCTGCTGCATCCAAAGCCTTTACTTTCTTCTTTGGCAAATTGAATGGTGTTAGTGTGAGGGTATCGATAGGTTGCGAAAGGTAGTTATTGATACTGCTATCGCTCTTTGGCGGTTCACCCTGTTCAGCTTTAGATGCATCGACAAGCCTTGCAGTTGCGTTGCTACTCGGAGAATCCGTAGTTTTTACAGCCGAATGGTTGTGCTCTTCTACGAACTCCTTCCAAGGCTTAGTACTAAAACCTTGACTCCTTGCAATGTTGCGGAAATTCGTATCATCGGTAAGGATAATCGGGTTTGCCTTACTATAAAAGAAGGCAGCAGACAAAATTAGGTCATCATGTTTTGTTTTGGAGAAATTGTCTGGCAACAATTCTGGATAGTCACGAGGTTCCACACACACGGATACATGACCAGGATCAGAAGAGCGATCTAGTGCATTTTCAATACATTTACAAGCATACGCGGCACTTTTGCGAATCCCCATGTCCTCCTGATGGTCTTTATGATAGTCGAGCTCTCGTAGAACAGTAAAAGGAATGCGAACTACATCTGTTGGGTCGAAGAGGCTTAGAATATCTGGGGTATGCAGGAAAGCGCAAGTGTCCACCAGGTACAAGTTGATGTTGCTAAAATCGCCGGTCATGAGAGAAAGCAAACGCGTGATATTCTGGTAAAGGACATGGCCTACAGCTCCATTCTCAAAAACAGTGGAACCTCTTTTGCTGGCAGCTACAATCGAATTCGATATATCTTGAACCAGAGATTCAATGGTATCGTGTTCGAGGATGATGCGCTGGATGGTATCTTCGTTCAGTAGCGAATCGTGGAAGGAGTAGTCACTGCATACACGCTGAAGCTGGCTTAGGGATACCACAAACTTGTTATAAGTTTCGGAACAGGACAGCATTGGCATTGGGAAAGGTTTCCCCTCCCCGCTCACAGCTTGCATATAAAGTGCATTAAGCATTTCTGGCGTTATGCTTTCACTCAGCGAGGTGTTGGCGAGTGCCACATAGGATTTATAGTCGACTGTGTCACAAGCACCAACAACGGAAAGCAAATATTCGAGATCAGGAATACCATTGACGGGATAGTCCTTTATGCACTGCAGAACAAATTCCTCGTAGGTCTCATGTGAGTACTTGTATAAGAAACCGTTATAGCAGGACTGTATAGCGTCATAATACCTCTGGATATCGTCCTTCGGACAAGCTTCCGCAAGAACTCTAATGGCAAGACTGCTGTCTAGCGGTACTTTAAAAATCGCCTCATGCATTCTGCTAAGGGAATCTGCATACTCAATTTTGTCCGAAAGACTATCAAAGGTGGCTATATGCTGTCGGCAAGTGAGTTTGAATGAAGCGTCATCCATTTTGAAAATTGGGAACAGGCAAAGCAACTCAGAGCGAGGAGTGTCCTTGAGCTCATGAGTAAGTCCGTCTTTGAGCATCTGAGTAAAGTCAAGTCTATCTTCAGCTCTATATGCGATGGTAATGGCGGATTGTGTAGATCCACTGGGCGGTTCGATGCGGCCCCAGTTAAGGCACAGTCCGTTATCAAACGCTAAGAAGGTAGAGAGCTCTGGAAATGTAAGTGGCAAATAGACAATGCTTTTCCCATCAATAACATCGATTGAAAATTCTTGCATGCCAAGAATAAATATCGTTTGGCAATTGATGTTGACATGCTGCTGGGTAAGCCAAGCATACTCATTTTTTGATACAAACACAGTATCAACAGATTTCAGCCACGATTCAAGTTGCCACGGAATATTACTGCCAACGGAATATGCAGATGGAAGGCCATCTTTGATATCCCATGTCTTTGCACTATTATTGCCCTTGATAGGTGATGCAATCAACTTGGAAACAAGGCTCGTGACAGAAGGTATAGCGGGCAAATTATAAGACAGATTGCCTTCTTCATCAATTGACAAAATCAGTTTATCGGTACGCCAGTTATTTACATCTGAATTGCAGACAACGCCCACAGCTTCTGCATTTGTTTCGCGGTACTTATCATTAAATAGGAGGCCATTGTTGATGCCGGAGATAATGGCTTCTGATGGAAATTCCAAATCAAAAGAAGTCTGTGATGTGACTGGTGTAGTGTTGGGCTGGCTGCCAAAGTCTGTCGGCTTATGATCGTAAGTCCTTCCCTGAAGCAGGTCATAGTAAACTGTTTCGCTGACAACCTTGGTAGATCCCGGAATATAACCACGCTTTAATATATCGTCCCCCAGCTGTGTGAGATGAATAGAGGTCAGAGGCAAGTCACTAGTCTCAAGGAAGACAGAGTAATTGCTGATATCGATATACTTGTTCTTTACCATGGATTCGATGCAAGGCCGGACTAGAGGCTCGCTCTTATTCATGCCGAGCACTTTTTCCATAAAGAACGCAAGCGTCTTACTCTGGTACTTTGGGTGATTAGAGAATTCTCCTAAAACCTGAAGAATCGTCCACTCCATGATGGTGAGGCGACGCAGTATATTGCAGGTTACGGCGACACCGTACTTTTTGTATGGCGTACTGATGTACTTTTCTGCAAGTTTCGTGATGTACACCTCCTTTATTCGGCTAAGATGGAGTCTTCATATTGGCGGTCAATAATATCATCAGCAAGGATGAAACAGCCCTTCATAATCAGACTTTGAATGATTTCATGGTATGCCTTTACGGGAGGCAGCGGCTTACCATTTTCCATATTCTCGATAACGATCTCCTGATCGTCATACATATTCTTCGCACCAACAATCATGAGAAGTGATTGAGCACGGGACATTGCAACGTTGATACGGCGGTAATCTTTGACGAACGTAGCATCAAAGCGTGCTCCATCGCGGACATTACGAACAAGGCTCACAAAGACGATAACCTTCTCCTTGCCTTGGAATCTATCGACAGTGTTGATGTCGCATTTTAGCACTTTAAAGTGACACTCTTTGCTGATGATACCCTTAATTAGGCGGACCTGCTCAGCATAAAAGCTGATGATGCCCACATCAACGGAAGTCTGGCCGCTGGCTTGATATGACTCGTCGATCTGTTTCAGAGCTTCAACAATTGCTCTTGCCTCAAGACGGTTATACTTTGATGTGCCTCGTGTTTTTTCGTAGATAGGGTGATTGTCGTATTTGGAAGTGTCAATCCAGTACGCATGGTGTTCAGGGGTGATCTGTGTTGTAAAGCCAGTAACATCCTTTACTATGGCGTAGTGCTTTTTCTCTTTCTCTTCTACTTCAGGCATATAACCACTCTTCAATTGTCCATCGTAGAAGATATTGACGACATCCATAATTTCATGGTGCATACGGTACTGAGTCAGCAAGGAACCTTTGTTGAGTCTGGATGCTTGCTCATAGTGCTTTTTAAACAGAGAGTTCGTTACGAGCTCTTCAAACCTCTCGTAGTTTGCCTTCGTTAGCAACTTCTGTGCCTCAACATCGGCAGGATCTAGCTCCAGTACGCATTCTTGATAAGAATTATAGTGCTCGCCAAATAGAGGTGGAAGCTGTCTGTGATCACCGACAAGAATCGCCTTTTGAGAAATAAGCAGCGGCAACAAAATTTCTGGGGGTGTAGCCTTACTGACCTCATCGATGATAGCAACATCGAATGTCTTGAATCCATTATCTGTAAGTGTCGCGGAGCTTTCTGTGCAGGAAATACCAACTACATTGCAAGCATTGATAAACGAGGTCAGATAAACTTCGTTTTCTTGAGCATAGTCATCCCCTACAGAATCAATATACTGAACGAATCGAGTCAAGAAACCTTCGAAGTCAGCGCGAGGAATAGCCGGCTTTCCCTTGCTACGAATATTTTGAATCCTTTGCTCAATAATACGAGAAACAGAGTAATCGTGTTCCGCATTATACTGTTCGCAAAGGGCGTGTAGTTCGGCAGCGTTTCTTTCTTGTTGCTCCTGTACGTCCGTTTTTTCCTTAATAAGATCTCTCTGCTGAGAGCGCAATGTGTTTTGCACAGTAGAATCAGAGGAAAGCTTTGATTTGGCCTCATTGATCTTTTGCTCAAGAAAATTCCCAAATCTTACGATAATGTCATCGGCGATTAACGCTGTGCTCTGTTCAATAGTAACCTCTTGTCCGTCATCAAGTTGTTTCTGGAGATTGTCGGCCAAAAGGAATTTGACTCGCATTAGAAGATTCGCAAAAGACATATCGCCATCGCCATTCTCTATTGCCTTGAGTTCTTTGCGGATAGCTCGAATTCTTGTGAAAGCAGTGAAATCATCCTCATCGGAATCCTCAAGTTGTTTCATCTCCGCACGCAAAGCTTGGATTCTGTCTTCTTTTGATTCTGAGATGTCGTTCGAAGGGCCGCTCAAAAGGATCGACAGACGGGCTACGTCGAAGATAATGCCATTGATCTCATTCTCACTGATATGTGTGAAACCATCGGCAATATTGACGAATTCAGGAAGTATATGATAGCCGGCAGCCATCAGTTTTTCAAGATCTGGTTTTAGATAGTTCAGCAAAATCTGTGCGTCAGTTAACGGAAAAGTTGCTTTAAAAGGAGGATAGCGTTTATCGCGTAAATCGCTATTCATGCTTGCATAGCAAGCCTTTTGATGTTCAAGAATCGATTTTTCTTGGCCGGAAAGTTCGTTTTTGAGGAGGTTCTCCAAGGATACCTCTAACCGAGACATCTTAAAGCTGATAATATCAGCCTTATCTTTCAAATTCTTTTTCTCGGAAAGAAGGTCATTCCCGTATTGAAGATCTTGCTGCAACAATCCAATCTCTTTATCTTGGTTGGCCCAAAGATTCAGATAGTTTTTTTGGACATCGGCTTCTACACCTGTAAAGAAAGTGCGGAGGATGTTCTGGTCACGGATAGGTTCAACCGATTCATCCATCTTGCGGTCTGAACCGAGACGGATTGCGCGGATGTTAGGATAAGCAAGTAGCTTGGACAAGGCATTGTTGACCGCGAGATTGGTTTGGGAAGCTATGAGCACGCGCTTACCCTGTATGGTGAGCTGATAGACGATTTCTGCAATAACAGTTGTCTTGCCCGTGCCCGGAGGACCCTGGCAAAGGAAAACATCTGGGCTTTGAAGGGCTTTTAGTACGATCTCCTTTTGGGACGGGTTGAGATGCTCTCTGCCCCAATCACTCCATACAACATTAGGAGATTTCCCCTTAGAAGTACGAGCCTTTGAAATGTCAAAAATCCAGTTTCCTAGATTGTTTGAGGTTGCCTTTCCGGCCCTTAAGTCAGATAAGGCACGTAACAGACGATTATTCAGAGCAAAATCGCCAATACGAGAGTTGGCGATAAAACCATCATAGCAAAGCCTTGACAGAAGAGTGCGTGACAGATAGGATTCGAGTTCGTCTCCGTGCAGTTCCCTCTCATGGATGTCCTCAATAATATCAGAAGGAAATGTAAAGTACAACTCGAAAAGAAAGGAATAGGGTTGAAATTGCCGCAACTTTTGTTTGGAAGTGGTGACACGCATTTTGGTTTCGTTCTCAGCTGTAGGTTTTTGAGCAGTTTTGATATTGATATCCCATTCTTCGTCATCGTGGTAATCATTGGTAACGAGCCTTGAAAAAATAAGAGCAACGCCCTTGTCAGCTTTACTTTGAGGGTTGTAATCGAATTGCCAGCGACTCTTAGAAATTTGGTTTGTGTAGATAATGATGTTGTCACGTTCTCTTTGAAAATGGTGCGCAATACTTTTGGCTTCATCACTATTCTCTGCAGAGCAAAGGAAAGAAATGCCATCTGGATCGATATCATCAGAGGAAGTTAGTCGAAAAGCAATGTACTTGACACCACGAATTTTGAGCTTTGTCAGCTGTTGTTTCCATTCGAGGTAGTCGCTCCAATGTTGCAAATCATCATTTACAACATCACCGTAAGTGGTAAGGCTTTTAATGGTATCCTGAAAGAAATAGCAAGTATTCTCAGGTACACCATACCTTATCTGAAACAAAACTTGTTTTTCTTCTTCCGTATTATCATTGTCAGGCACGACATCGATTCCGGTTACACAGAAGATAGACTTGGTTCCCACAAAGCCAGAAAGGCGCATCTGATAGTCCGAGCCAATTCTAGGTTTTAGATATTGGCTGAGAGTGGTCCGAACTGTGATGTTGATTCTTTTGCTGTCGCCACTTCCGGGTACCTCATAGCGTGCCAAGACATAATTGGTTGGCATACGCTCCGGGAAAGCCATTTTTATTATTCTTTTGGCTGCGTCAAGATTATTAGGTGAGTCAGAAAAATCCTGCACAAGTCTAGGATAGCGCTGAAAGAGCTCTTGAAGGTAATCATTGCCTTTTAGTCTACTTAAATCGAAGTAAGCAGTATTTTCGATGGCAGCGGGCTTTTTAACTTCATATTTAGATTGGCCTATATTCGTAGGTCTTTTTGCTGGCTTGGAAGTTTTCGTGGGCGTTATTGAAGTGCTCTTTTTCTTCTGCTGCGGGGCCGGGGTCTTTGCCTTCCGTTTTGGTGTGGGATCCGCTAATACGACTTTTACTGGAGGAAGCGCAATAATCCGGGCTCTGTATTTTGCTGGTGTTTTAGAGTCTGAGGTATACTGAAGAATTGGATCTTGTGCAAGCGCAGGACCAGAATATCTATACTCTGGCCCAAGTACCGGCGATTGTACCATATTGCCGCACACTGCGCATCTGAAGTGGATACTGCTTTTCGTAGTTAAGAAGTAGATTCTGCTCTGGCATTCTTTGCAACGCAGCGCGTGCGGGGAGATGTGCTTTTCAGAGGTCATCTAATCCATCTCCTTTCGAAAATCTGCCAAATTTACCATATATAGATATGTTATTGATAATATGGTCGGTTTGCTTATCACAATCGAGATTCCTAACAAAGCGCAGATCCTCTTCCCATTTGAGCTTCGCAATCTCATTGCCAAACTTGCTCCCTTGCATGGTAATGAACCAGTTGAGATACCGGATTACTTCGGACTTTTTCATAATGCCGTTATGGATCACAGTAGTGAGCAAGTTCTGCCTTGCAGTTGTGGTCAGGCCCTTCTCCATCGATACGGAATAGCCACATAGTTTTAAAGGCGAAGCGGCTGCAAGATTGCTATCGTAATCAGAATAATCATCATTCTGGAGTAGAATGATTTTTACAAGAAGAGTGCCATGGATTTTGAGATAATGACAGTATTCCTCATAACTGATGAAAAATCGTTTGCAATCCGTACAGTAATTTACATTTAGAGAAACGGTCTTGCCATATGCATTTGGAATCAGTGCATTTACACAGGTAACGTCATGATGATCCCGTAGGCACTTGATGAATCCCTTGTATACATACAGGCAACCATCATGTGCATCAAAAACGCCATCTCCACTCAATTCATCAATGCGGCGTTGAAGTAGATCTAAAAGAGAATCAATTTTTTCTATCTGATAAATATCGTTTGCCTTTTTCTTCGCCCAAGCAGACAGATGATATTCGTCGGCCTCATCTGGCAAATCAAGATCCATATGTTCGAAGACGTTACGTCTTTCATTCAGGTATGCTTCCTGAACAGAAAGGGCCTTTTCTTTTGTATCGCAGAAAGGTAAAGCGTTGGCATTTGTCGCTAAGCCCGGATGTAGTAACTTATAAATTTCGTTTTCTATCAGAGCTCTGAAATCTTCTTCTGACCGGTAAAAGGTTGGCAAAACACCGGCACCGGAATAATCCGAATTATCAAGATAGCGAATCTGTGCAGCAAGTGCGTCAACAAATTGTTGGCCAAGCGGCTGAATATTAGCGCCATGGCGATTTACAAGCTCTGTAAGGTCAGACACGGCGGCTCCCAGCATTTTACCGACATCTGCCTCGCCAGATTCAGGAGTTATAATCGCGGCTCTTATTTTGCTGCATAACTCTCTGTATTCTAAGAAATCAGATACAGACCAATCTGCATCGATAAATTCATGAATATCGATGGCATTTTTATGTTCATCAGAGAAAATCGAACTCATAATAAATTCCTTTAATGTCGTTATTTAAATTATTTTACCACGAAACAACATTGTTTTAAATAGATAAAAGAATGCATAGCAGTCTGCACAAATCACCATGAACACATTTATTGAAAATGACCAATAAAATGCCGTCCTCGCAGCGAGAGCGGCGCTAGAAATACAATTTGCGAATATATTGCAAAGGTTGCTGATATGAAAGTTGGTACTTAAGTACACTAACTTTAAAATTAACCCATGATATCACATCAGCGAAATAACATTATCTCCCGCAAGTCTTCCTTCTTAGATCAGCCACACGGTTATCTAGCTCTATGAAGAGCGTGACCATCTCGTCTTTTGGAAGAGAATAGTCAGATTGAACCCAACTCGCGAGCAGGTTCATCATGCCTCCGGCGTGATAAGCTGCCAAAGCATCCCACGCTGGTGGGATTTTGGAGATATGATCTTCGTAGGCAGAGATTTTGATGTACTGTCTTTTGATATATTCAGTTAGCTGAATCCGAAAAGACGGCTCAGCATAACAAACGATGTATCATTGCTTACGTTCGTTCCCTTTACTTTTGTTGTTCTGAATAGTTTAGACGCATCTGTTCGCAGCAAACTTCTCCTTCCTATCGTCTGTATGCAGACGATTGCTGCCAACCTTGGCAGTATGCTCACACCGCTTGGCAATCCGCAGAACCTGTATTTGTATGGAAAAAGTGGCATGGATATGGGTTCTTTCGTTTTGCTGATGCTCCCTTATTCCGTAATATCGTTAGTACTTCTCGCCATATGGGCGATGTGGTTATGTTGCGGTGGCTCCAGCATTGCTGTAACTCATTCTGAGGCAACCTCAGGACCCGATAAGAAGCTCATCGCTCTGTATGGAATTCTGTTTGTCGTCTGCTTGCTGGTTGTACTGCGTGTACTCCCCTATGGCGTAGCATTCGCAGCTGTACTGATATGCATCTTCTTAGCCGACCACCCCACTCTTGGCCGCGTAGACTATTCCCTGATTCTTACCTTTGTAGCTCTGTTCATCTTTATCGGGAATTTGGGCCGTATTGATGCATTCTCTGGGTGGTTACAGAATATCCTGACTGGCCGCGAAGTCTTGGTTTCTGTATTGGCCTCTCAGGTGACCAGCAATGTTCCTGCTGCAATCCTGCTTTCTGGATTTACCGATAACTACCGTTCACTAATCATTGGTACAAACCTTGGTGGCCTTGGGACACTGATTGCATCAATGGCAAGCCTTATCTCCTACCGCCAAATCGCAAATGAAGTACCGGCTGAAAAAGGGCACTATTTTGTGATGTTTACGATTTCCAATGTCGTATTTCTGGCTATCCTGATGGGTGCTTGGGCACTGAGTTGATTTTTCATCAGCATATTGCTTTTCAACGTATTAAGGAGTATAATTCAGATAACCGATAAGATATATAGGTTTGTTGGGAGGTTCTCTCATGGCAAAAGATCGTATCGAAAGCAAGTACGTCACTGTAGCCCCGGGTGTGGAGCTACATATCTTGGAAAAAGGCGAAGGCAAACCGCTTGTCTTCATTCCCGGCTTGACTTTCTCCGGCGAGATTTTCAAGAATCAGCTAGAGTATTTCTCCTCTAAGTACCGTGTCATTGCCATTGATCCTCGCGGTCAGGGCTATTCTGCCAAGACAGTGGATGGCAACGACTACCTGACTCATGGCCGCGATGTTGCTGGCCTGATTAATGCTCTGGGACTGGAGGACATCGTTCTGATTGGCTGGAGCACCGGTAATCTGGACACTTGGAGCTATGTGCAGCAATTTGGCAAGGATAAAGTACGTGGTGTTGTGACTATCGATATGTCTCCGCTGCCTCTCTCCCCTAATCCGAAGTGGTGGACCGAGGGCACAATAGAGGAACTTTCTCAGGTCGCCACACAGGTACTGACCTCTTCGCAGGGATGCCGTGAGTTCTTCAGCGAGTATGCCACCGGTGTCATGATTCAGCACGAAATGGAACTCGATGAGCTGGAGTACCTGCTGGATATTTCCGGCCGCACTCCGTACTGGATCTGCCGTCAGTTGTTCTGCGATGCGGTATTCTCCAACTATCTGGAGACCGCAAAAGATATCGGTGCAACCATGCCCAGTCTGATGTTTATTGCTGAACACTGGCAGGATGTCGCGAAGCCTTTCGTCGAAACCCAGCTTCCCGGTTATGACACCTATGTAATGGGTGGGCACCTGATGTTCTATGAATACCCCGAAAAATGGAACAGCGTTCTGGAGGGCTTCCTGAACAAACTGTAATTTCTTACCGTCTGCAGTTCTGCCGCAGGCGGTATTTTTTGTAGTTTTCTCGGTCTCCCATCTAAAACTTTCGGGTATTTGCAAAAAAAGGTGGTTTTGAAGTTGTCAAGTGGCTTTCGGTCATTTGGCGACTTTATTATTTTAGGTGATTTTTTATTCAAAAAAAGGTGGTTTTCCTTTCTTCTTCAGGAAAAAATCAGATATGGGTTGCCATTCGAAAATGGGTGGTTTTTTGTTCGAAAATGGGTGGTATTTTCAATTTTGATATGCTATAATTGCTTATAGAGTAAGGGAATATCAAGGGAGGAAGTCGTGTGGGTAAGCAAAAGAAACTCATCCCATTGGAAGCGGAAACCAACAACTTAGGTCTGCCAGAATTTTATGTGGTTAATCGCCAACAATTAAATCCAACCAGCGATATTCTTTATACTGTTATTCCAAAGGAAGTCCCGACCGTCTGTCCCGTTTGTAATGGAAAGTTATCCATCCACAAGAAGATTCAGCGCAAAATTCGGGACCTTGATGAAAGAGGTTTTCGCGTTGGAATTCTTGTTGAGACAAATGCCTATATTTGCAGCAGTTGCGGTACAACGCATCGAGCAAGTTATCCTTCCATCAGAAAGCAAATGACAAACCGCCTTGCAGATGCAATTATGCGGGATTCGTTTACTAATTTGACTTTTTCTGATGTTGGTAAGAGATACCATGTTTCTACATCAACCGTAAAATTACTATTTGAAGAGCGTGGGGCGGAATACTGGGCACAATACCATTTTGAAGCGCCTAAAGTTCTTGGTATTGATGAAGTACATTTGAATAATGCATCAATGAAAAGAATATTGCCAGAATTACCGTTGCGCTTTCGTTTGCAAACGATACAAGTCACAGGAATACCGGTGCCGTGAAACAGGTTCGGAGCAAGACCAATAATTGCATCAACAACATTCAAGGTATCAATCAAATACTTTCGAATCGTATACTCGGATGAACCACGGAACAAGATGCCATAAGCCTTTTTGACAGCATAGACCTGATACGGACGCATGACCATCAGAATGGGCTCGGATTCCTTGACCACAAAATACTTGTTCAGCATTTCGGTAATCGTAAACTTTGGCAAAAAGGCTTCTGTAAAATCAATCAACTTATTGATGCGCTGATTGTCGTCCGTTGTCCAATAGAACGCCAGGGATTTCAGAATATTTTGAACACTACCGTTTGCACCAATTTCATTTGCATTGGCAAAATACTTGGTTTGAGTAGAGTTGGAACGACAAAAATCTGGATGTAACGGAAAAGTCCCTTGAAAGAAAAACGCCGATAACGGTTAATTTGATTGATGGCCTCATTCAGTTCAACGCCGGGACGCTTTAATTCCACCTGAACCAAAGGCAAGCCATTGATTAAAAGCGTTACATGAATCTCGTGTTCTTACAAGAAAATTTCCGCTTACCACATTGATTCTGGCTACGGCTCATTCTGCATAGCCTGCCAGCACATCTTCAAATGTAAAACGAATTTTCACGCGTTCATCGTTGAAAACCTCAATGCGGTCAATAAAGGTTTCCA
>ERZ827452.1110-NODE-1110-length-28720-cov-5.359253_pt1 | contig 28720 bp, 26 predicted proteins | sample MGYA00519866_ERZ827452 | MGnify/ENA primary metagenome ERZ827452 (study PRJEB31778, sample SAMEA3449307) | human gut metagenome | biome: human gut; feature: human-associated habitat; material: faeces | place: United Kingdom | collected 2010/2012 ... | reverse complement strand
TTCGATTTTCAGCAAGCCTCGTACATGGATGTACGAGGCAGGTGGTCACTGAGCCCGGAAGGCGAATGACCACCGGTTGCGTCCGCCTGATAATAATTGAAATAAAAATTCCTACAGCCTCTTAATTGCAAGGAGCATGAGCAGGATGTTTAAGTACATTGGTCCAACTTTGTTGAATATTTCTCCGAAATTGTCTTTGTAGTTGATCATTGCAGTAATTACTGTTGCAAAAATAAATACGAAGTATACTTGGCTCAGGGTGGGTTGGGTAGGTTGAGATCGAGTATACATTTATAAAGGAGGGACGAGATGTCACAAAATAGTCAAGATGCAATCGACGTGTTGAGCAAAGTCATCGTAGACACGATTGAAAAGAAACTCAATGACGCAAAATTTGACAAATCGCAGACTGGCGTGGTAACTGCGGTGAGTGGGAATACATACACAATATCCGTGTTTGGAAGCCAGTATAACATTACCTCTGACCAGATTTACACGGTTGGACAGAGTGTGGTTGTGACTGCATTGCAGGGTGATATGAAGCGACTGGTATGTTCCCCCGATAATATTGGTACAATGAAAACAGTGGACAGCAAAGTCAACGTGGTTGGCAGTCAGCTGTCCATTATTGATACAGATTTTGCTGACACTATTGTTAAATACACGGATGTCAGTGAATTTTTAACGCTGAAAGATCAGGGAGACGGACAACTCAGCTTATGGTTTTACAGTGGTGTACCATCTACTGATACGGATCCGACAGTAAATTGGGTAACGGAGGATGCAAAGAGAGTGCACATTGGCGACCTTTATTATGACATGAAGGCTGATGATGCGTATAGGTGGACGGACACTTTTATATGGGAGACTCTTAGTGATAAGAATTTATTGAAAGTTTTGAGAGCTGCAAGCCTTGAAATCGATACAGCAAATGGATCAAGACGTGTTTTTTTCACAACGCCTTCAACCCCATATAGCCGTGGTGATATCTGGGCAAGTAGTTCTGGTGATAATAAAGTTCTTGTATGTCAGACAGCGCGTCCTATAACTGAAAGCTTTAGTCGGACTGACTGGGCTGTGGCGCTAAAATACACGGATGATACAAAAGCAAACGAGGCACTGGATGCCGCTGGCAAGCCCTACATCAAGCTGGTGGCCTCCAACGGTCTGGACGAGAAAAAGATCGCCAATATGGAGCTGTACGAGCACGCACACTTCGACTCCTACGGCGTGGGCGAGAACCTCATCACCTCTGCCTCCGACCCTGTGTTCGGCGGCGTGTACAAGCTAGTGGCAGTGAAAAAGCCGGACGGCAGCTACACCCCCAAGATGAAGTGCTCGGACTCCGCCAGCAAGGCCATCATCCCGGGCAAAAAGATGCCGTGGCGTCTGTACGACGAAAACGGTCAGGCGCAGTGTGACCTGATTGCCATGGACGGCGAGGTCATCGAGGCCGGTAAGCCGGTCACCATGGTCAATCTGGACTCGGACGCCATCGAGCGCACCATCACCTTTACCCCCACCGCTGTGCGTCCGCTGCTGGTGCCGCATATTCTGGGCGGTAAGCTGGCCATTGAACTGCCCTCTATTGCGGAGAAGAAGGCCTATATTGCAAAGCAGCTCACCGAGGAAACTTGGGAGAGCGAGCTGCGTCTGGAGTGCCCCCACAAGCACTACGTCAATATGACCCCCGCAGTGGCCGAGTGCCGCTCCCGGATGTACGCCGAGCTGCACGGCGGCAAGGTGTAAGCAGCACCGAATAAGCGTTTTTTCTTGACAAAGTACGGAAACTATTGTATCATAAATATCGCTGAATTTCATGTTACTTCAAGTGACGGCAAGTCATTTGGATGACATTTTACCTCACACCTGTTATTCCCGGCTCCCTCTCAAGCCAGAGGGCAGCAGAACTTTGTAAGCCGGGTTTGCGCCGCTGTGGTGAAATTGGCAGACACGAGGGACTTAAAATCCCTTTCTGGAGACAGAGTACGGGTTCGACCCCCGTCGGCGGCATGTGAAAGCTCAGAATTGTTCGTTGATTCGAATGATTCTGGGCTTTTTCTTTTTGTTCCATTTTCTGGAAGTGCTGAGCGGGCGAGAGGGATTTTTCGCGAAAAAAGGAGGAGTCTCTCTCGTGCGTAACCGTGATTTAAGACCCGCCGCCAAGGCAAACCCCACCATCCAACAGGCCTTTGAAAGGTTCCAAAAGTACAACCGGCTCAAGAACCTCTCCCAAGGCTCCCTCGACTTCTACGCCGCAAAGGGCAGAAGCTTCTTTCGGTTTCTGGGGGATACAGAACAGCCCATTCATACCATCACAGAGGAAACGGTAGAGGATTATATCTTCTATATGAAGGACCAGCAGCTCCACGATACCACCATCAATACGAACCTCCGCATGGTGCGTGCGTTTTTGTACTGGTGCATGGAAAAGGGCTATCTGGAAAAGTATCCGATCAGACTGGTGCGTGCCGATGATCCGATCAAGGAACCCTACACCACCGACGAATTGCAGAAGCTGCTGAAGGAACCGGACTGCAAGACCTGCTCCTTTGCCGAATACCGCAACTGGGTCATTGTCAACTTCCTGCTTGGTACCGGCTGCCGTGCGTCCACGCTGCTCAACCTGCAGATCGGAGATTTGGACCTTTCCGCCGGGACAGTATTTTTCCGCCACATGAAGGCGCGTAATCAGCAAATCGTGCCGCTCTCTAAGGCACTGGTCAAAATCATGGAGGAGTATCTGGAGCATCGTACCAGCGACCCTACAGCCTGCAAAACAGTACATCACAGATCTTGTTGGCGAGGATTACAAGAACTGGCATGGGATCGTGGTGCTTGATGCGGGTACGAACTCCGGCAAGACCTATTTTATTCTGAAGACATTGCTGCCGTGGGCATATGAACATCGTAAGCGTATCCTGATCCTGTGCAATCGCGAAGCTCTGCGCAACCAGATCGAGCGCGATGTGAACCGTTTGGGGAGTATAGAGGTATCCTACGAGGACTATGATCCCGCGCTTGGAGGAATTGTCAACAAACCCGCCATAGATAACAAGTATGAGCACACCATCCGTGTTGAAATATACCAGTGGCTGGAAACCTTCCTGCAAAGGAATGAAGATGCCGCCAAAACTTATCTGAGATTGTTTGATTATATCGTGTCAGACGAGTATCACTACATGGTAACAGATGCCAGCTTCAACGATCATGTGGATGCAAGCTATGAGGCTATTAAAGAGCTGTGGACAACGAAGACCTGCATCTTTATGAGCGCAACCGCCCGCCCCTTCTTTGATTATTGGGAGCTGCGGAAAATGATCCCGGAGGGACAGCACTATCGTCTGCCGATGGATTATCGGTTTGTGTCAAGCGTGAAGTTCTTCTACCGTGACGATGACGAACTGGATATCATCCGCCGGGTACAGCCGGGAGAAAAGATCCTCGTTTTTGCGAATACCATCGCCAAGTTGCGAAAACTGCGGGACACTCTGAAAGCAGAAGGCATAGAGGATGTGGTGTGCCTGTGCTCCAAATACCGTCAGGAAGCGGAGGAATTTGACAAACTGGATGATGTGCTTGTGGGCAATGTTCTGCAGCATCAGGTCACACTGACCACAACGACCCTCTATAATGGTGTGGATATGAAAGACCGTGCGCTGAAATATATTGTCAGTGAACTGTGGAACCCGCTCGTTAATGCACAGATCCTTGGCCGCAAACGTCCCTTGGATGAGGGGGATACCTGCGCGGTGTATTTGCTGCATTACCCCAAAGAACGTCTGGAAGGGGAACTTAAAAAAATCGAGAAGTATCAGCTGGAACCGGTCGAGGCATATCGGAAATGGTTTGATGATAGGAAGGCATGGAAGACATACCTGCATCAGCCTGAAACAGTGGAAATACTGAAAAAAAGCCATACAGTCGTTCTGGATCCACGGGAAGGTGAATACTGCTGGCGGAAACGTGCGACCTTGCAGGCTCGTGTAGAACGTGTTTTCCTGCTGCAAATGCTCGAACAGGGGTATCAGACAGAGCTGCTGAAAAAAATCGATGAAAGCCTGCTTGCAAAAGTAGAGCGCCTTGACCCGCCGCTGCTGCTTGAGTATCTGGATGCCCATCTGAATGAGGAACGCTACTATGAAGACTGGCAGAAGATCTTCTTTGAGCTGGGGCACATCTACAACAAGGCAGATGGACACGCTGAAAAATCGTTGCCAAGCTATACCTTTGCACGTCAATGGCTGCAGCACTATGGATATGATTTACAGAAGAGACGTGTAACAAGTGGAGAACTGCGAAATAAGAACGTTTGGTGGGTCACAAAGCAGTAAAATGCGCACTAAATTCACTATGCTATATAGAAAAGTGAAAAATATGCGCACAGGTGCCGCTCTTTATTCGACTTCTTTATTTGATTTTTTGCGTGGTTGTGTTAGCCGAGTGCTTCTTGAACGGCCGAAGCATGAGGACGGGACAGAAACGCTCGGTTAACATGATCACGCCAACGGAAATCTTGACTAAGCGAACCTGTGAGCTTTTTCAAGATTGGAGTTGATCTAAATGGTATGAGCGTCAGCGAATACCTTCCTCTTTATCAATCCTTCACCAATAGGACGCATATCAGAAAATGGCATTGATTCGATCATAGTGAAAAATCTCAAATAATTGAGAAAAACATCTGCTGCGGTGTGATTCTGTCTGACTTTGATACCATTAAAAAGTATACTCAAACGGAATATATCGTGTTACCGTATAATACAAGGGCGTCTGCGTGGTGGACATCCTTTCGTGGCAGAATTTTAGGCTGCCAAAAGGGAGCCGCATTCCACGACCACCCCGCAACATGGCTCAATTTGAGCTAGGTTCAGAAGCTCAGTAGTCAAAATTACTACCGAGCTCCATATTCTATCGATGATACGATCAATGAACATTATCCAAATCGGTAAAAGTTCAACAGTCCTCAAAATGAGGAAAGTTCAATAGCGCTCAGATAAAGGCGGTAGATGGCCGCAGTAGCCCTCGATTTGAGGGGTGCACAAAACTCCGCATAGTACATGACGACTTTCTATGATGCCACGCAAGTTATGATGGACAATTTTGCGGTATTCCGCTTTTTTTTTTGTGATAAACTGTTACCAACTTGGTAACGGTTGAAATCGAATCAAGATACAAAAACGCCCCACTGCTCGACATAGAGTAGCGGGATGTTGCTATTGAAGGGCGCTTATTTTAGAATAGAGAGATCATCGTAGCGGGCGACACCATTATAGAGCAGCTCGAGCATGGTCACGGCAGAGGGGCGACCATTCAGAGGATAGCCAGCCAGCTCCTGAACGCGATCGGGGCAGAGATCCCATGCGACCTTGGATGCCCGGCGGCGTGAATCGGCAGGGGATAGGAGCACGGCAGCAGGGTGCTTGACTATGATATATACAGTATATAAGGGCGTTGATCTCGGGATGGGGGATGTAGCGGCAGATCTCCATGAAACCATCGTTTGAATTCCAGAGGGGGTTTCAATTTGAAGTCCCCTTGAGAGCGGGTCAAGACGGTCTTTCTTATGTGTGACCTCAAACAGATATACACAAAACTGTGCACAAGTTCTATATCAGTTTTAAAGGCCGAAAATCCGCCGGGATGTGTGCTGAATCAGCAGATCTCCATGACACCACGCGTATTATATACGTAGGTTTGCTGTTTTCCACCAGGGGTAATCAAATTGATTAACCCTGAAAGTGGGTCGAGACGCTCTTTGTTCCGCCGATGGAATCGCCATACACGACCCTGTACCAAACAGTACGCACCTGTCACGACATAAGTTCAGATGAGGTCGCTTAGACTGACTCCATCAAGAAAGATGTCCCCAATTTTGGGGAGATGTAGATGGTGCTCAAACATGTTCTCCGTGACCACAAGTGGATACGCTCAAAAATGAGCTGTCCTCTATGTTCTATAAAACCAATAACTTTTGACTAAAAGTGGTCGAACGAAACTGTTCCCCCACAATTTCGGGGAGACGCATAATCAAATCGAAAATCCGCCGGGATGTGTGCTGTCTGATGTTAAACGCCGCTCTTCAAGTACACTTCCTGACCGAATACCGCAAAAAGAGCCCTGCTACTCGTGTCTGAGCGGCAGGACTCTGTTGCTGTGGTGGATGCTATAGGAAATGGTGGTTGGTGCTAGCGCTCAATGATCTCAGTGGTGATTCTGGTTTGACCTTCACCAAGAAGCTTGCCATACGCGCGGTTTGAGATCCGCTTGAACTCCGCTGCTTTTTCTTTTGATTCAAAGTAATCTTGTCCCAGCACGGAGTCTCCGTTCTCATGATCGATAATTTGCACCAAGATTTTATTTTTAGCCATAAGCTTATCTCCTGCTGCTGATAGAAGTGGTGACGATGGGCGCAGTGTTCTATTACCGCAGCTTTCTCATATATGCTTGGGACGTTCTTTTCTGGCTTTCATAGAAGGTAACGCCGGTAACATCGTCCACGACCAGATCATCATAAGGGATGCCTTTTTTGTTCAGGTGATCAATGAACCAGCGCTTTTTCAGATAGCACCACGGGGTTCTGCTGAGGTCGCCGTAACTCGATGCAGGCCGCTCGCATGCGTTGTAAGTCTTGCCGCAGATGCTCCACCATTCTTTACGCACGCGCTCCCGCATTTGCAGGACCTCAGAGGTGCCGTGAAGGCCGTGCTCCTCGCCATACTGATAATCTGCCTTTTTGATTTTTGCGTTCTGTCCCGCGCTGACTGCACCAGCCGCACCAAAACCGAACAACCCTAAAAATAACGAAAAAGCGCCTGCCATAATAGTTTCCTCCTGTATTTTGAAGTGTGTTTGCTTTTGTTGTACCTGAAGTCTACCAAACGATGCGTCCGATAAGATGGACTTATAAGGGCGCTTTTAATTTCTGGCTGCTGTCGCAGGCAAAAAGTATCCGGTAAGGCCTCCGGTGGCGGGGCACACCTCACTCCGTCAGCCCTAACAGATAATCAGTTGATACTTGATAGAATTGGGCGAGCTGGATCAGGCGGGGAATCTCGGGGCATTTGTCGTGCTCCCATGCGTAGACTGCCCGGCGGGTCACACCCATAGTTCGGGCAAGCTCGGTCTGAGTATAGCCGTGCGTCAGGCGCAGGTGCTGCAAACGTTCTGATATAATGGTCATGGCTGCTCTCCTTCAATATAATGGGCCTCTCACAGCCCGGCGGATCTCTGTCTTTACGGGTGCACTTTAAACGACGTCAAGGGTAATGGTGCCGCTCTCTTTGGTGATGATCTCATACTCGGTGGACTGGATATCCCGCAATACCAGCTTTTCAATATTCAGGATGCTGGCAAGGGGGACAGAAAGCATGGTGTGTCCGGCCATGAAATGCAGCTCTGATTTGTTCCGGTGCGTGTGCAACTGGATGTCTTGGAACGCGATGTCTGCCCCGGAAAAAACGGCGCACCCACTGGCTTTGCACTCGGATGTCTCGGCAAGAAAGGTGTCAATAGCGATTTTATAAGTATCAATGAGGAGTCTCCTGTGATTTTATATATAGCACTACTCTCACTCGTGCCCTCGCTCTCTGTCCTGCTGTGATTAGTCGGCCTTCACGAACAGTTCCATGCAGTCCGCACAGATGACCCGCACTTCCTTGGTGCTCCGGATGATAGTACCGCACTTGGGACATACCCACCGCCGGGTGCTGCTCTTTGCCTTGGGAGGTTTCGGCGCTCCGGTCTGACTGCTGCCGGGTGATTTGCTGCCTGCTCCGGTGCCTGCCATATCCGACCATGCCAGCCGCTCGCCCATCTGGATATCCTGCCAGCCTTGGAAGATGATGAAGTCCAGCAGCTCCTCGGACGGGCTCGTGATGGTCCAGCCGTATTTCTCGTGGTGGTCGACGGTCAAGCCGTGTGCCTCGGCCTGCTCCTTAAAGCGCCGGTTGTGATAGACCCCGTTGTTGCTGGTGTCCTTGATGCCGGTTTCCATGCAGTATTCGTGCACCATCTCGTGCAGCAGGGTGGAAGCGGTCTCCTCGATGGGACGGTCAAGGGTAGCCGACGAAATATTGATCTCATACTTGTTCTCGCCGCCTGCCTGCCAAACTTTGGAACAGGTGATATGACCATAGGCAGACGGGGTCTTTTTCAGGCTGATGATGGGCTCGGGCAGCTTGCCTGCAAAGTAATGCTTGTTGAGCTCGCGGAACATCTTTTCCAGCTGACCAGCAGCGCGGGAAGTTTTAACAGTCTGTTTCATGATTTTTCGAACCTTTCTATTGATAAAAAAGGCCGGGACAGGTATAATATTGGTGTAGCCCGCCCCGGCGGGTGTACGGCAGCTCTGTACAACGTCAGCTTTGGTCGGTCGGCGCTGTATGGGGCTCTTTTCAGGTGATGCTCAGGCGGGTGCCGGTGACCGTTTTGCTGTACTGGTCGTACAGGTCAGGAGCTACGGCCTTGATGGCTTTGCTGTCCAGTCGGGTGCTGGAAAAATCGGACAGGCGGACTTTGTGGCAGCCTACTTCCAGATAGTTGGTGGAGCGCTCAGCCAGTGCCTCGCGGATCTGGATCTTCAGCTGCTCCTGTTCAGCCTGTGCGGCCTCGATCAGTTGGGCGGCCTCCTTGTACTGCTCGACAAGGGTCAGTAAAACGTTGATACTCATGTGTGTGCCTCTCTTCAAATCGTTGGGTGAATGGTCGGATATGAGAACCGGTGTTCCCGATGGCATGAGTATACAGCATCTCGTACGAGTATGCAAGACGGAATATTCACCAAAGAAAAGTACAAATATCTGTGCAAAATGCATACTCGTACGAGATGGACAAACGACAGATGTGTGTTATAATACCTATAAAAGTCAAAAGAAAGTTGGTGCGAGGATGAGCGGAAAAACAAGCACAGCCAGCAAACGGAAATTTAATGATAAAACATACCAGCGGATCGTTCTTGACGTTCGGATGGATGCCTTTCCCAACAAAGAGGCTGTTCAGGTAGCAGCCCAAAAAGCGGGGCAAAGTTTGACCGAATACATCATGGAGGCGGTGCGCCTTCGAATGGAGCGGGAAAACGCCGCATCAGGCATTCCGGGGGTAGTTAAAAATCTGGAAGGGGACACTGACCCGGTAGAATGAGATAGTTGTTCCATCTCCCCAGACCGGATTAAAATCTAGCAGCAGAAGGCCTCTGTCTTTCACAGAAATGTGATCGGCAGGGGCTTTTTTTGCGCGAACAAATAGCCAGACTCAGAGCAGGTGGTAGCTGCATTGACGGGATGCAAGTTATACCTATATATAATAGGGGCAGCAGGGAAGAAAGTAAAAATTATGTGGTACTGTGCGATATGCCTCGTCAAAACTCCTGACCAATGTGACTGCATAAATTGGCTTTTCAGTGCGAGGGGCGCGTTCTATTTAACAGCTGTCATTACATCGGAGCGGATATCACACCTGACTGCATCCTCCAGCGCCATGGACAACTATATGACCACACATTTTGTCCATCAGTGATTTCATCTGGAACTTTCATGCGAAACTGGGCAATGTGCAAAAAAGATTAGGCTGAATCGCAAATTTTTCTAAAACATGGATAGATATATTTCCTCGGATTTCTATTGATTCCCAGATATAACCATGATAGAATAAGATGAGAATTCAGACGGCCACGTAGAAGAACTGGTATCCTCTATTTTGAGATGGAAGGATACGCCTTGATTGCGGTAAGGAGGTGAATCGTGTGGGCTTATGTCTGTTTGCGAACAATCATGTGATAGATCATGCGGAAACCCGAATGATAGATCAAAATAAAAAGCCCACTGCTGTTTACCTTGCTGGCGTGATGCGCAAAGGTGAAAATGAAGTGGGCTTGTTGAGATTCTACAAAAATGTAAAATATTACATACTGGAAGCAATGCATATGCGGTGCTTGAGCTGCAGCGTGACGTTTTGGTTTTCATTACGGCTACATTGCATTTAAAATGACCTTGGGCGAAACTGCCGCCCGAGGGCTTTTGTCTGTCCGGAAATCAGTGATAACGGTCTGTCGGTCTTGGGAAAAGAGGAACGATTATCTAAAAGGAAGGTGCTTGCCGGAACGGTGTGAGTTAAAGGGATTACTTTATAGCAGTTTGTGTTTTTAATGCGCAAGCAGCATCCGCAAACTGCATATTGCAAATATGTTGTGTTAATGGGGCACTATTGCTGAAAATTGCGATAAAACGAATAACGATAAGAAGCGTATAGACAAGGATTTATGTGAGGAGAAAAAATGGCTACGAATACTGTCGGAATCGACAAGGAAGTTGAAATCAACCGAAAAGAGAATCTGCGCGACCATCGCCTGTACTGGATCGGGCGTCGGACGCAGGATGTGATCTTATCATCTCTGGCACTGGTGGTGTTGTCACCGGTCATGCTGGCCACAGCCATCGCAATTGTGGTGGATGACCCGTCTGCTGGCCCTGTTTTCAGTCAGGAGCGCATTGGTCGAAATGGAAAGCCTTTCAAGTTCTATAAGTTCCGCTCCATGTGCCCCAACGCCGAGGCAAAACTGGATGACCTGTTGGACCAGAACGAGATGGATGGTCCTGTGTTCAAAATCAAGGACGACCCCCGCATTACCCGTGTGGGTAAATTTATCCGCAAGACCAGCATCGATGAGCTGCCGCAGCTTTGGAACATCCTGAAGGGCGATATGAGCATCGTTGGCCCCCGCCCGGCACTTCCCCGTGAGGTGGAACAGTACGGTGACTACGAAAAGCAGCGTCTGTATGTGACCCCCGGCCTGAGCTGCTACTGGCAGATCGCCCCACACCGCAACGACCTCTCTTTTGAAGAGTGGATGGATCTGGATGTGAAATACGTCAAAGAACGCAGCTTCTGGGTGGATTGGAAGATTATTTTCAAGACATTTAAGGTGTGCCTGCTGGGGCATGGGGAGTAAGAATTCACAACACTGTCTTTTGGGATAACTACATAGACACAAATTGATTTTAAAAGATATAAGCAATAAGGATTGGAGAAGTAGATATTATGAAGAATTATAAAATTGCCGTTGCTGGCACTGGCTATGTTGGCCTGTCCATCGCTACGCTTCTCAGCCAGCACCATCAGGTAACCGCAGTTGATATTGTGCCGGAGAAAGTTGAACTGATCAACAATCGCAAATCTCCGATTCAGGATGACTACATTGAGAAGTACCTTGCAGAAAAAGAACTGAACCTGACTGCAACGCTGGACGCGAAGGCCGCATATGCCGACGCAGATTTTGTCGTCATCGCGGCCCCGACCAATGTCTACTCAACAAACCATATTGACGTAGCAATGTCGAAAAGAACCTGTTTTGCACACTATATAGGGCACTGAAATTGGTTGTATTTCACAGTTATATGAACTGAAAATGCCGAGAACTCATACAAAACGCTGAAGTTTTGATCCCTGTGGCACAAAATTGGCACAACTTTTTCAGAAGTTATGAGGAAATGGCGAAAAACAAGAGAAAACAACAAAAATCCATGAGTTTATCATTAACGTCTGAAACTGCTGTTGAGTACACTATCTAACCTGTTAATGACACCTACATCATAACGGTTTGTTGAGTCATGAAAAATAAAGAAAAACAGATGATTTCTACTTCATAAAACAGCTGTTGAGTAGAGCCTGGATGGTGATGATAAATACATGTTTTGTGCAGTGAGAGTGAATGATTTATTCATAATAAACAATGAATGACGAAAATTGGACTGGGTGATATATACAGTTTTAACAAAATTCATGCGCCGACAGGGTTCGATTCAACAATCCAACACTTAGAAAAAACGTCATTGCAGGGTATACGGGGTTCGACTATATAAATCAACACTTCGGCTATAGAGAAATAGAAACGAGTGTACCAACGGATGTTTTATGGAGTAGAAACATGATTGCTGGGGTAGTTGGATACGACAGTATAAGAAAACACTTAGCCGAGTGTGGTTATCACACATGAGGAATTAGAGAGAAATACCATCCATGTGGATGTGTACATAGAAAATTAGAGGATATGCCCGATGAGGGCCGGAGGAGTAAATAACATGAAGAATTACAAAATCGCCGTTGCGGGCACTGGGGCTAGAGATATAATAGGGTCAACCAAGAAAAACCACGATAACTAAAGGGTTTTGACGGCTCGACTCGTTCAACAAAAGTATTTATTTGCTGACAGGCTGCGGAGAAGCTGAAATCCAGAGGTTATAAGTGGGAGGCTTTGGTGCAGCTCTGTTTTGACCCACAAAATGAGCAGCAAGTAAAAAATTAAGGAGAACGAATCGAGCCTACGGTGGATTGCCATTGAGTGATCCGCCGTGGGCTTGTTTGCTGTTTTATCAAATGAAAAATTAGTGAGGGAGAACAGAACTATGAAAAATTATAAAATCGCTGTGGCCGGCACGGGATACGTCGGACTTTCGCTGGGAGTGCTTCTGAGCCAGCATCATCAGGTAGTTGCAGTCGATATTGTGCAGGCTAAGGTCGATATGATCAACAACAAGAAATCTCCGATTCAGGATGATTATATTGAAAAATACTTGGCAGAAAAAGACTTGAATTTGACCGCAACGCTGGATGCAAAGGTTGCATACTCGGATGCGGATTTTGTTGTAATCGCGGCTCCTACCAACTATGATAGCAAGACCCAGCACTTTGATACTTCTGCGGTTGAGGCTGTGATTAAGCTGGTTATGGAATATAATCCGAATGCCATTATGGTCATCAAATCTACTATCCCTGTTGGATATACCGCTTCTGTGCGTAAGAAGTTCAATACCAAGAATATTATCTTCAGCCCGGAGTTCCTGCGTGAATCTAAAGCCCTTTACGATAACCTGTATCCTTCCCGTATCATCGTTGGTACTGATCTGAACGATGAACGTCTGGTGAAAGCCGCACATGAGTTTGCTGGTCTGCTCCAGGAAGGTGCAATCAAGGAGAACATTGACACACTGTTCATGGGCTTCACTGAGGCCGAGGCGGTCAAGCTGTTTGCTAACACCTATTTGGCTTTGCGCGTGGCTTATTTCAATGAACTGGATACCTACGCAGAAAGCAAGGGGCTGAACACCCAGCAGATCATCGATGGCGTTTGCCTTGATCCTCGTATCGGCAGCCACTACAATAATCCGTCCTTTGGCTATGGCGGTTACTGCCTGCCGAAAGACACCAAGCAGCTGCTGGCCAACTACGTCGATGTGCCGGAAAATCTAATCGAAGCAATCGTGGAATCTAATCGTACTCGTAAGGACTTTATTGCAGACCGTGTTCTGAAGCTGGCGGGCTACTATGGATATGATGCAGAGAATGAGTTCGATGAGGACAAGGAGAAATCCGTCACAATTGGCGTTTACCGCTTGACCATGAAGTCTAACTCGGACAACTTCCGTCAAAGTTCTATTCAAGGCGTTATGAAGCGTGTGAAGGCAAAGGGAGCAACGGTCATTATTTATGAGCCGACTTTGAAGGATGGAGAAACTTTCTTCGGCTCGGTGGTGGTAAATGACTTGGCAAAGTTTAAGGAAATGAGCCATGCCATCATCGCAAACCGTTATGACAAGTGCCTGGATGATGTGAAAGAGAAAGTTTACACGAGAGATATTTTCCAGAGAGATTAATTTGGGTGTGGAGAAAAACATGCAGGATAAAGTATCAATCATTACTCCATCATGGAATAGTGAAAAATATATAGAAAAAACAATCGAGTCTGTTCAGAAGCAGACATACATGAATTGGGAAATGATAGTTGTCGACGATTGCTCAACTGACAGAACAGTCGAGATCGTTGAAAAAATTTCCAAAGAAGATCCAAGAGTAAGAATTATCAGACAGGAAGTAAATGGTGGTGCGGCGAAGGCGAGAAATCGCTCGCTTTGTGAAGCGACAGGTCGATACATTGCTTATTTGGATGCAGATGATATTTGGAAACCCACAAAACTTGAAAAGCAGGTTGAATTTATGAAGGCTAACCATTGTGGGTTTTCTTGCGCCTCATATGAGGTGATTGACGATGAAGGTCGTGCATTGAATAAGGAAGTACACATGTTGCCTTCAGTTGATTATGTTGGTTTTTTGACCAATAATTTACTTCAGACGGTCGGCATTATGGCCGACACGAGTATCATCGATAAAAAGTATCTTGTTATGCCTGATATTCGCCGGAGACAAGACGCGGCAACATGGCTTCAAGTGCTTAAAGCAGGATATAAATGCTATGGAATCGATGAGGTTCTTGCAGAATACCGACGAGCTGAGAATTCTCTGAGCAGCAATAAAGTTAAAGCTGTAAAAGGCGTTTGGAGTTTATATAGAGACATTGAAAAGCTTTCATTACCTTTCAGCTGTTATTGTTTTGTGAGATATGCTTTCCTTGCTGTGTGGAAGCGTGTATATGTAAACAAATAAATATAAAGGAGAGTGCCACCGATGTATAACGTGTTGCATGTAATAGGTCATATCGGTAGGGGCGGAGACACAACCGTTGTACTAGATGTAATGAAGAATATGGATAGCTCGAAATTCCATTTTGACTTTATTACGCATAAAGGTGCAAAAGAAGAGATAGTAAAAGAGCTTCGCGATGCCGGTTCAAAAGTTTATATCATGGACGGAGATGTCCGTGAATTGGGCTTGATAAATTATTATAAAAGCTTTTTGAAAGCATTAAAGCAGATGGGTGTAAGCTATGATGCGATACACGTTCATACTGGAATGCAATCTGGTGTTGCATTAGCGGCAGCAAGAAAAGCTGGAATTCCGAAAAGAATCTGTCATTCTCATGTGACAGCAATTCAGCGCAAAACGTCTATCATAAAAAAAATCATTGCCACACCGATATTTCGATATTTATACATTAAAAATTCAACTGTTAAAGTTGCATGCAGTAAGGATGCTGGAGCATTTATGTATGGGAAAGACAGCAAATTTACGGTTGTTTACAATGCGGTTGATATCGCGCCTTATTTAGATGTTACACCACAGGAAATAAGAAAAAGGGAGCAAGAGATTGGTGCAAAAGAAGATGATGTTCTGATTGGGCATGTAGCCAGAATGAGCGAAATGAAAAACCAGAGATTCATCTTGGGATTGGCAAGAAAAATGGAAGATTGTTCAAAGCTGAAATTTGTCATGATTGGTGATGGACCTGATTTTCCGGAAATCAAAACTCTGGCACAAAATCAATCTAACATTGTTTTAATGGGACGGCGTTCGGATATTCCCTCTTTGATGAAAACATTTGATTGCGTTATTCTTCCATCTTTGCCAGGAGAGGGTTTCCCGGTCACAATGATAGAGGCTCAAGCCGCAGGGTGCAGATGCCTGATATCGGAGAATGTTACAAAAGAAGTTGAAGTGGGATTAAAGCTTGTAAAGAGCATTCCATTAAAGAAGCCTGATGAATGGGTGGAAGAATTAAAAACAATTGAAAAGAATCGCAATTATCTACAGAGAAATGAATGCGCAAAGCGACTAATCGACATGGGATTCGGAAAAACAGAATTTGTAAATAATTGGATACGGCTTTATGAAGTGTAAGATTGAGGTTGGAGGATAAATAAAGTGCGAAAGGGTGTAATGAAAATTTATGCTGCGGAGAGATGGTTGTATTTGCACCATTTTCACATATTGCCAAAAGTTTTGAAAATTTTTATTAGAGTTGTTTTTGGTGCGACAATTCCGTACACATGTCAAATCGGGGGGGGGTCACTCTTTCCTCACGGAGGTTCGGGTGTAATATTACATGAACAGTGTGTGATTGGATCAAATTGCAGGATTCAGGCAAATGTCGTAATTGGTGGTCGAAATGGACTGCCTGGAGCACCTAAGATTGGTGATAATGTGTTAATCGGTGCAGGAGCCGTTTTATTAGGAGATATTAATATTGGAGACCATGCACAAATCGGTGCTAATGCAGTTGTAACACATGATATTCCAGCATATACGGTTGCGGTGGGTGTACCAGCGAAAGTAGTGAAAAAAATTGAGAATAGAGATGAGAACTAAAGTTTAATTTGAAGGAGTCAAGAAAATGGAAAAGCCACTTATTTCAGTAATAGTACCGGCTTATAATGTAGAAAAGTTTATCGGAAAGTGCATAGACAGCATTCTTCGACAGTCTTTTAAAGACTTTGAAGTGCTCCTGATTGATGACGGCGCTAAAGATTCAACGCCTGAAATATGTGATGCTTGTGCCAAGAAGGATAGTAGAATTAAGGTATACCACAAAGAAAATGGTGGACTATCTGATGCCAGAAACTACGGCATCGATAGAATGCAAGGAAAATATGTCACGTTCATTGATAGCGATGACTATGTTGATTCCGGATATTTTGAGTATTTGTATGGCTTAATAACTCAAGAGGAAGATATACAAATAGCTATTTGCGGGAAAAAAAGTGTCCGTGAAGATGAGAATGCAAGCCCTGATCCCGAAACATTTCATGAAATTATAACAGGTGAACGTGCAGTTCAAAAAATGTTGTGTGGTCATGGTTCTGGACATTCTGCATGGGGAAAATTGTATTCGGCAAATTTATGGAAAACGGTTCGATATCCTAAAGGTAAAATCTATGAAGACTATGCAACGACCTATCGCGTGATGGCCTTGGTTGATAAAGCGGCTTGGGGCAATGCTGCAATGTATTTCTATGTACAGCATATAGAATCTATTATGCATCAAAAGTGTTCTCGACGTAGCTTATCCCTTGTAGACATTGCAGATGAGGAAACGGAGTTTATTGTGAAAAAATGGCCAGCTCTTAAACAAGAAGCACTGGCGAGAAAAGTTACTTCGGAGCTTAAATGTTTGCAAAATATTCTGAATGCAAAGAATGAAGAGTTTGATGATTACAAGCAAAAAATTGTAGAAGATGTTAGAAGGCACAAAGGTGAACTATTGGCATCAAAAAAAGTAGCACTGAAAACTAAAATAAAGATAATAGCACTTTTATTGGGAGAAAGAACATTTGGCTTTATTTACAACCTGAATGACGGTGACAAAAAATATTTATAATTCGGTGGAAAAGAGCAAGGAGAACATTTCAATGAAGATAGATATTATTACATTGCATTATATAAGAAATTATGGATCGGTGTTACAAACCTATGCAACGCAAGCCAAGTTTGAGGCGATGGGTTATGAAGCAGAGATTGTGGACTATGTTCGCCCAAATGCTGAAGATGGTGCTATGATCGAAGAAGGCTTTGAAAAGAAAAATCTTCATGGCATTAAAAAGATGCTGTATATTGGTTTGAAGAAATTTGAATTTTCAAAAAGAAATCGTGTATGCATTGATTTTTTAAATAAGTATTGCAAATTAACCAGAAGATACAAAGATTACAATGATTTAAAAAATGATCCACCAGTAGCTGATGTGTACTGCACGGGCAGTGACCAAACTTGGAACGCTGAGTATAATGGTGGAGTTTTACCGGCATACTTTTTAGATTTTGCTCCAAAAGGCAAAAAGAAAATCGGTTATGCTGTAAGCATTGGAAGAGCTACTATTTCTAAGGATGAAGAGAACGAAACTCGACCTTATGTTGAACAGTATGATGCAATTTCTGTTCGTGAAGATTCGGCGATGCGAATTCTTCAGAATATGGGATGTCAAAATGTTGAACAGATTTTAGATCCAACTTTAGTTTTGAATGAAAAAGATTGGAAACCATTAGTGGCTCCAAGAATGATAAAAGATAAATATATAATAATTTATCGCCTGAACAACTGCCCAAGATTGGAAGAATTTGCACAGGAACTTTCAAAAAAGACCGGCTGTAAAATTGTCAGAATGAGTTACTATGTTACTCATTTTGCATCAAAAGGGAAAATGGTGTTTATGCCCACCGTAGAACAGTTCCTTTCACTTATCTATTATGCGAATTATGTAATAACAGATTCATTCCATTGTACTGCGTTTTCATTGAATTTTAATAAGGAGTTTTTTACTTTTTATCCAGGGAAATATAGTGCGAGACTTCAAAGTATTCTCACATTGACGGGAACAGATAATCGTGCGGAACCTAAAAACGCGGATAACCTAAAAGCAATAGATTATGTGTCTGTAAATGCGGTTTTGAACAAAGAACGAGAAAGAGCAACTGCCTTTATCGAAAAATACTGTGAAAGAAATTAAGAAAATGACGGAATTGTATATAAATAATGACAAATGCTGTGGATGTGAGGCTTGTTGTAATATATGCCCTAAACAAGCAATTACACTGAAAGAGGATGCAAGAGGATTTGCATATCCAAGCATTGATGAAAAAAAGTGTATTAATTGTGGATTATGTAAGTCGGTCTGTATATATCAAAATGAGGTGTCTAAAACAAAGCCCATTGCAGCTTTTGCAGCGGCTTGCAAAAGCAAAGATTTAATAAAAAAAGTGGCTTCCGGTGGTGTGTTTTCTATCTGTGCAGAAAATATTTTGAATCGAGGTGGCATTGTTTATGGGGCTGCCTTTATCCAAGGATGTCATGTGAAGCACATTCGAGTAGATTCACTTAAGGAACTTTGGAAAATTCAGGGATCTAAATATGTTCAAAGCGAAATAGCCGATTCATATCAGCGAGTCAAAGTTGATTTGCAAAGCGGTAAGGATGTTCTATTTTCAGGTACACCCTGTCAAATTGCGGGTTTGAAAAATTTTCTAAGAAAAGAGTACGATAATTTATATACGATTGATCTTATTTGTCATGGTGTACCGAGTCAGAGAATGTTTCAAGATTATTTGGCAACGATAAGTCCTGAGCCAATCGACTACTTTGTATTTCGCGATAAAACCAGAGGATGGAGAGATTTCTTCCTCTTGTGGAAGGAAAATGGCAAGAACAAAAGAATTCATAATCGATTATCATCTTATTATCGCCTTTTTTTGACGGGAGAAATATATAGAGATAGTTGCTATAGCTGCCAGTTTGCATGTTCAAATCGAGTTGCAGATATTACATTGGGGGACTTTTGGGGATTTGAAAAAGTGCATCCGGAAAAAATGCAAGAAAGATTATGGAAAGAGCAAAGCTGGCGTGGAATTTCGTGTGTGCTTTCAAACACTAATAAAGGAATTCAACTGTTCGATGAAATTAAATCGCAATTGTATTGGTTTGAATCCTCTGTTGATAAAATTATGGTATCAAATGGACAATTAAAAGCACCAAGCAAACATACGAGTATGAGAGAACAAGTTTTAGATACTTACGAAAAAAAGGGGTATCGCTCTGTAGAACAGATTTTAGCGTTAAATATATCTGTAAAACAGCGAATGAAATCCAAGCTTCAAGCTTTAATACCATTGGAGTGGAAAATTAAGGTAAAGAATTTTAAATAAGGAAGGGGGCTAGAAAGACGTGCTGATATATTTCATAATGACATCAGTAATTGCGCTGGGAGGGGTTTGTACTCACGCAAATCGAAGTGCAAGAAATAAACGATTGTTTTTGATTTTCTCATTTGGATTGATGATTCTTGTGGCAGGTCTTCGTGCGCCGAGTGTTGGTATCGATTTGGCAGTTCATTATGCAAAGAGATTTGAGCAGATTACTGCCTACAGCTGGACACAAATTCCTAAATTTTCAGTTTATTCATCATATGAAATTGGATATTGTTATTACTGCAAATTGATATCAATGATAAATAGCAATGTGCAATTCTTTATATTTGTAACTAGCGCAATTGTATATGGAATTATGGGGTACTTAATTTACAAGAAATCAAGTGATGTCATATTTAGTACAATGCTAGTGATTTTTGGCTGTCAGTACTATATGTACATGAATATTATACGACAGGCACTTGCGGTTTCTATCGTTCTACTCGGTTATATTTTTTTGGATAAGAGCCAGCGTTCGATAATGGACTATGTGAAATTTGCATTTTTTGTGCTGATTGCAAGTACGTTTCATGATTCGGCAATATTGTGCTTGATTATGATTGTTTTCGACAGAATGCAGTTTAAACGCAGGGATATTTTGATTAGTGGAGCTATTACGGCACTATGCTATGTATTATACTCGAAAGTCTTTATTCTTGTTGCAAATTTGATTTCAAACGATAGTGGTAGCTATGCGTCCTATATGGAAAAAGCAGGAGAAAATGTAGGCAATATAAATCGACAATCGATTACATCGCTAATCTTGACAGCCGGAGCCTTTTTTATTGGTGTATATATTTTGGTTTGGAAAAACAGAAGACATATAAAAAATATGGATTCTAAAGAAGTGTATGTACTTACGAGAAATGAGAGCTTTCTGCTATATATGGGCTTGTTGGCAACGATTTGCAGACTTTTGATATTTAAAATGAATATAATCAATCGATTCTCCTATTATTTTGTTCCATTTATAGTCCTTTTGTATCCATATGCAATCAATCAAATCACCTATGTCCCGAATAGGAAAATCATAAGAACGGCAGTTTATCTGGCTTATGGAATCTATTTTATATGGATGACAGTTTCTTTTGCAGAAAAATTCTATGGAGCAGTTCCGTATGTTCCTTTTTGGAAATGAGGGATGTTTGATTATATATGATAAGAAAGGAAGATGATGACGTTGAATAAAAAAATATTGTTTGTAATTGGTAATGTTCGCGTAAGTAATGGCGTGACAAGCGTTATCATGAATCACTACGGTAAACTGTTAAAAGCAGGTTATCAAGTTGATTTCTGTGCATTGTATAATTGGGGTTCTCCATATATAAAAACAATTTTAGAAAATGGAGGAAATTATTATGTTCTCCCACAAGAGAACCGTAAAGATGAAGTTGAAGTATGCGGCATAAGGGTAGAGGAAGAAAGATCAGGAGCGCCAGATAAGAAGAGAGCATATTCCTTTATGGAAAAAGTCATAAAGCAAGGAAATTATGGGATTGTTCATATTCATATCATTGGACGATATGCTTTAATGGCTTCACAAATTGCTAAGAAATATAGCGTTCCAATTAGAATTCTTCATAGTCATAATCCGGTACATATTCATAATCTACACTCGTTGCTTTTTGCGCTTTATTACAACACGCAATGTGTGCATAATTGTAACCGGTATTTAGCGTGTTCGAGTTTGGCCGGAAAATCTATGTTTGGACGCAGAAAATTTAGCATAATAAGAAATACGATTGACACCAATTGTGTTTATTATATCGAAGAAGATAGAACCAAGCTGAGGAAAGAATTTTCGATTTCAAGTGATAGCTTTGTTTATGGGACCGTGTGTCGACAAACGTATCAAAAAAATCCATATTTTACAATTGATGTTTTTGAACAGATTGCTAAAAACAAGGAAAACGCAAAATTTGTATGGGTTGGAACTGGAGAGCTGGAAACAGAAATTAAGCAATATGTAAAAGAAAAAAATTTGGATTCTAAAATTCTCTTCATTGGAAACCGTGAGGATATGGCGGGTATATATTCGATGATGGATGGTTTTATTTTGCCATCACGTTATGAAGGACTTGGAATTGTATTTGTAGAAGCACAGGCTTGTGGAGTTCCTGTTTATGCGTCGGATGTGGTACCCAAAGACATTGAATTGACGCGTCTGGTTCACTACATTTCGTTAAAGAATACAGCGTTAGAATGGGCTAAAACAATTTTGTCGGATCACACAAACTATGGAGACAGAAGTCAATATAAGCAAATGATTATTGATGCAAAATATGACAGAACGAATAACAATGATCTTTTGGAGTATTATGAGAGCATATCATGATATATGACATGCAGAGGATGATTGTTAGAAAGTGGATCGGAAGTAGGTGAAATATAGTGAATATTATTGAAAAATATAAATCAATTAGTGTCCAAGCACGTGCTGCCATTTGGTTTTCTGCTTGTAGCATTTTACAAAAGGGCATTTCTTTTATTGTTGTACCTATCTTTACAAGAATGCTTACAACAGAACAATATGGCACATATAGTTTGTATTTGTCGTGGCTCCAATTGTTAACGATTATTACATCACTGTACTTGTATTTTGGTGTCTTTACAAACGGAATGAATAAGTATGACGAAGACAGGGATCGTTATATATCATCAATGCAAGGACTAACATTAACGATTACGGCAGTTGTGTTCTTTTTGTTTCTTATTGCACGGAATACATGGAGTAGCATTTTAGGACTTGCACCACATTTGATATTTTTGATGTTTATTGAAATGGCTGTAACTCCTGCACTTAGTTTTTGGTCCGGGAGACAGCGATTTGAATATAAATACAGAAAATTGGTTGCAGTGACCCTTTGCAAGTCTGCTGTCAACCCCATACTGGGCTTGATTTTAGTATCTTTAGCTGAAGATAAAGCAACCGCAAGAATCGTGTCTGTGGTCATCGTAGAATTTTGCTTCTGCGGTGTAATTATGGTTTATCAGTTTATAAAAGGAAAATGTTGGATCGATAAGAATTATTGGAAATTTGCTCTTGGTATGGCGATTCCATTGTTGCCGCATTACCTGTCTGGCATGATTTTGAATAAGGGCGACCAGATTATGATCAGCAAGATGGTTGGAACATCTGCGGTAGCGTTTTATAGTGTTGCCTATAATATTGGAATGCTCGTTCAGATATTTACCAACGCAATTTCAAATTCGTTTACTCCATGGATTTATCAAAGAATTAAGGTGGATAAGTACGAAAGAATTCCAGAAACAATTAATATGCTGATGATTCTAGTATCAGGAATTTCGCTTTGCCTTATGTTAATGAGTCCCGAACTTGTGCTGTTGTTCGGCTCAAGTGGATATGCAAGTGCTGCGTATGTGATTCCGCCTGTGGCGGCTAGTGTGTTTTTTATTTTCCTTTACAATATTTTGTCTACACCACAGTTTTATTACGAAAAGACAAGCTTTTTGATGACATCGTCAATTTTAGCAGCAGTTATAAATTTGGGATTAAATTATATATTCATTAAGAAATTTGGCTATGTGGCGGCGGGCTATACAACACTGGTGTGTTATGTGCTTTATAGTATTGGGCATGCGGTAGTAAGCCGTAGAGTCATGAACGAATATATGCCAGGGAGAAAACTATTTGATTATAAATGTGTTATAGGCCTATCCGTTTTTGTGATTGTGGCAGGAATTGGGTGCAACTTCTTATTTGAGTATAGAGTTGCACGATACGGACTCTTGGCTGCTTTTGCAATTTTGGCGTATATTAAACGTGATTTGCTGATTTCAAATATTGTTGGTCTCAAGAAAAAGTAAACGACAACCGGAGAATTTTAATGGATGAATTTATAAAAAATATAAGACACAAGAAATGGGAGCTGAAGACAGACTTACAGAACTGCGTTTACTATTTGGCTAAGCGGAATAAAAAAAATCTTCCAGCTCTTGATATGGAAAATATAAAAGTGTGCTTTATCTTACAGAGAACTGAAATTTTCACCTCGGTTCAGTCAATATTTAATGCGATGTGTCTGGATGGTCGATTCTCAGTATCTGTTTTAGTACTGCCAAGATATGATCACGCGAAAAGAAAAGTAGATATTAATACAATTAAAAGAAATGTCGAATTTTGTGAAAACTTAAATGCGAAAATTACGATTATCAACCCGTATGACGAAAAGAGTGGGAGCTTTGATGATATAAGCAAGTATGATTTTGACTTTGTTTTTTTAGGCCTTCCGTACAGAGCTGAGTATCCTAAGGCGTATAATTTTAAAGATTTTTCTCAACAGAGCCGTTTGTGCTATGTTCCATACGGTTCAAGCTACGCAGATGGAAAGAAAATGCTCCGCGTTAGCCTTACAAATGATCTTTTGACGAATGTCGATTATCTGTTTGCAGACTGCGACAAAGTGTATCAATACTGCAATTCAAAACTTAAATTGTGCAAGAATGCTGATTCTAAGAAAATCGTATATAACATTGGATTTCCAAGATACGATTTGGTAGAACGGGAAAAGAAGTATGATGGAGTTAAAACCTTTCTTTGGCTTCCAAGGTGGACTACCAGTACCGACAACAATGAGAAGAGCACATTCTTTGAAAACAAAGATGTTCTTATTAAATACTTTCAAGATCATCCAGAGTTATCGTTAATAATCCGCCCGCACCCATTGATGTTTGCACATTACATTGACACTGGTGTTATGACTAAAGCAGAAGTAGCTGATTACAAACAATTAATCAATGATGCTCCGAATATTACATTAGACGAATCAGCGTCGTATCTTGATTCCTTTAGAAAGGCAGATTGCCTGATTGCGGACTACTCATCTGTAGTTATAGAGTATTTTATTACAGGTCAGCCAATCATATATCTAAACGGAACGGATACCGTAGAAAAAGAAGTCGCGGAGGCTTTTTACGTTAGTGAATCACCGGACCAGACCATTTCTTATATGAATAAACTGGTTAGTGGTATGGATGAAAAGGCTGATTTACGTAAACGTGCCTTAAGCGGGAACAGTTATCACGGCGGTGTTAATAAGCGTGTAATCAACACATTGCTAAGTAAAGATTAAATGGATTTACTCCGCACAACCTCCTGTAGTTGGAGGCTTGTGTTTGATTTGACGTTCACGAAAATGAGAAAATAAGAAATCATGAAAGAAAGGAAAACGAGAGATATGAACAAACAGGAAAGTGATATCTTAAATGCACTTTTACTAGAACCGTTTATTAATCAACGTATTTTAGCTGAAGTGTCAGGACATTCATTGGGTGTAGTCAATCGTTCACTGAAAGATCTGATAAAAGCAGATTATCTGGATGACTCAATCCGACCAACAGTGAAAGCAATTACTGAGTTCAAAGAGAAAACTCCTCAAAGAGCAATTATTTTGGCTGCTGGATTCGGAATGCGTATGGTTCCGATTAATACGGAAATGCCAAAAGGGCTTCTTGAGGTCAATGGAGAACCTCTCATTGAACGTATTATAAAGCAACTTCATGAAGTGGGAATCAAAGAAATCTATGTAGTAGTAGGTTTCATGAAAGAAAAGTATGAATATTTAATTGATGAATACGGAGTGGAATTAGTCGTAAATTCAGAATACGCTGCTAAAAATAATCTTCATTCTTTGAAACTCGTTAAGGAGCATTTGGAAAATTCGTATATCGTTCCGTGTGATATATGGTGTGACCGAAATCCATTTCATCGGCATGAGCTTTATTCATGGTATATGGTTAGTGACCTCGTAGACAATGAGAGCAATGTTCGTGTTAATCGGAAAATGGAACTTGTCACTGTGCCGGAGTCTTCTGGCGGCAATGCGATGATTGGAATTTGTTATCTGATCAAGGATGACGCAGATATTGTAGAGCGGCGTATTGAAGAATTATGTGGAAATCAAAGATATGATGGTTCTTTTTGGGAAGAGGCATTGTATCACAAAGATCGTATGATTGTTGCTGCACGTGTTGTACATTCGGCAGATGTTGTGGAAATCAATACCTATGAGCAGCTCCGGGAAATTGATAGTGATTCTAATCAGCTAAAAACAGATGCAATTCAAGTGATTGGCAAAGCATTGAATGCAAAATCAGATGAGGTCACAGATATTACTGTCTTGAAAAAAGGTATGACAAATCGCTCTTTTCTCTTTACTTGTAAAGGGAAAAAGTACATCATGCGTATACCAGGCGAAGGGACAGATCAGTTGATTAATCGCAGACAGGAAGCAGAAGTGTATCACACAATAGATGGTAAAAAAATCTGCGATGACATTGCCTATATTAATCCTGAAAACGGATATAAAATTACGGAGTTTCTGGAAGGAGCCAGAGTATGTAATCCGTTAAATTACGAAGATGTTAAAAAGTGCATGAAGCGGCTACGAGCATTCCATGAGCTAAAGCTGAAGGTGAATCACGAGTTTAATATCTTTGACCAGATGGAGTTTTACGAAACCCTATGGGATGGAACGCCCTCTGTCTATAAAGACTATCAAAAGACAAAGGAAAATGTTCTTTCGTTGAAGCCCTATATTGATGCTAATGTATCTGAAAAGGTTTTGACACACATTGATGCAGTGCCGGATAACTTCCTTTTTGTTCAGCAGGACGGCAAGGAAGAAATACGCTTGATCGACTGGGAGTATGCAGGAATGCAAGACCCCCATGTTGATGTGGCGATGTTCTGTATCTATTCGCTTTATAACAAACGGCAGGTAGATCGTTTGATAGCGGCATATTTTACGGAAGGATGTGACGATGCAACCAGAATTAAAATTTATTGTTACATTGCGGCTTGTGGACTGTTGTGGAGCAACTGGTGTGAGTATAAGCGAAACTTGGGTGTGGAATTTGGAGAGTATTCGCTACGCCAGTATCGGTATGCAAAGGAATACTATCGAATCGTTCAAGATGAATTAAAGAAGCAAAAAGAAAGCGAGGATAAATAAATGCACAAAGTGGAAAGAGCAATCATCATGGCGGCAGGGCTTGGTAATCGAATGCACCCGGTTACGTTGACAACGCCCAAACCGCTTGTTCGTGTGAACGGAATTCGCATGATTGACACGGTGATCGATGGTTTGCATAAGAATGGAATCCAGGAGATCTATGTAGTGGTTGGATACTTAAAGAAGCAATTTGAGAAACTGGAACAGGAATATCCGGGAGTTAAACTCATTGAAAATCCATATTATGATACTTGCAACAATATAGCTTCGCTTTATGTCGCACGAAATCATATTGAAAATGCAATTATCTTGGATGGAGATCAGATTATTTATAATCCGAGAATTCTTTCACCAGAATTCGAGCGCTCTGGGTATAACAGCGTTTGGACAGACGATGAAACTGATGAATGGCTTCAGACTGTAAAAGACGGAATTGTGATCTCTTGCAGCCGGACTGGAGGCAGGGGCGGCTGGCAATTGTACAGCATTTCCAGATGGACAGCGGAAGATGGTCGAAAGCTGAAACATTTCTTGGAAGTAGAATTTGAAGAAAAACAAAATCGGCAGATATATTGGGATGATGTAGCAATGTTTTGTCATCCCAATGACTTCAAATTGGGAATTCGTCCAATGAATGCATCGGATATTATAGAAGTGGACAATCTATCAGAACTGATTGCGTTGGATGAAAGCTATAAAAAATATGTGGAGGAAAATTAAAATGAACACGAAAAAAGAGCATGGGAAAATAGACTGGATGATAACGCTAGTGCCGTTAGCAATTGTAATTGCGCTTTGTGTGCTGTTCTTCTTTGTGCCGGAACAGTCAAATGCTGTATTGAGTCAGATTAGATTTTTCTTTGGCGACACTTTCGGAACGTACTATCTGATTATTGGTCTTGGAGTTTTTATTATTTCACTTTACATTGCTGGATCTAAATATGGAAATATTGTTCTCGGTGAGCCGAATGAGAAACCGAAGTACTCCTTTTTTGCATGGGGTTCCATGATGTTCACCTGCGGCCTTGCAGCAGACATTTTGTTTTATTCTTTCTCTGAATGGGTACTGTATGCAACTGATCCGCACATTGCGGAAATGGGGAGCATTCAGGATTGGGCAGGTGTATATCCGCTATTCCATTGGAGCTTTATTCCTTGGGGCTTCTACCTTGTGCTGGCTGTTGCATTTGGCTTTATGCTTCATGTAAGGAAAAGAAATCGTCAGAAGTATTCAGAAGCTTGCCGACCGATTTTGGGAAAGTATACAGATGGATGGGCTGGCCGAATTATTGACCTCTTGGCTGTCTTTGCACTTCTTGCTGGTACTGCGACTACATTCAGCGTTGCCACTCCGTTGATGGCGACAATTATTGGTGAACTGTTCCATGTTGCAATTAGCCGTACTGTGATCAATATTATTATTCTTTTAATCACTTGTGCTGTATATACTTATTCCCTATTGCATGGATTTAAGGGAATTAGTAAGTTGGCAAACATTTGCATTTATTTGTTCTTCGGACTGATTGCCTTTGTTCTTTTGTTCGGAGGAGAAACACGCTATATTGTTGAGACTGGATTTGCATCTTTGGGTAAGATGGTCCAAAACTTCATTGATTTGTCTACTTTTACTGATCCGCTTAGAACCTCGAACTTCCCGCAGAATTGGACAATCTATTACTGGGCATATTGGATGGTATGGTGCGTGGCAGCTCCGTTCTTTATCGGAAATATATCTCGTGGCAGAACAGTGCGTCAGACGATTCTTGGTGGTTATGTATTTGGTGTTGGATCAACTCTGACGAGCTTTATTGTGCTTGGCAACTACTCGATGGGTATGCAGGTTACCGGAAAAGCAGATTTTATTGCACAGTATCTGGCTGATGGTGACCTTTACGGAATGATTGTAAACATTATAAAAACAATGCCGTTCGCGCCGGTCATTATGGTGGTTGTGCTTTTGACAATGATTGCCTTCTATGCAACTTCCTTTGATTCTATCGCTCTGACGGCTTCTTGCTATAGCTATCATAAGCTGGAAGATGGCGAACAGCCGAATAAAGGAATTCAGCTCATGTGGTGTATTCTTCTGATTCTGCTGCCGATTGCATTGCTGTTTGCGGAAAGCTCTATGAATAATCTTCAGTCTGTAAGTATTGTTGCCGCATTCCCCATCGGCGCAGTTATTGTGATGATTACTGCCAGCTTTATGAAAGATGCTAAAAAATACATGGAAAGTTTGGAAGAAAAGAAACAGAAAGAGGTTGACAATGTTACGATCAGAAAATAAACTTGTGAGCAGAGCAGAGCAGAGCAGAGCAGAGCAGAGCAGAGCAGAGCAGAGCAGAGCA
>ERZ827452.1107-NODE-1107-length-28750-cov-3.787419_pt1 | contig 28750 bp, 59 predicted proteins | sample MGYA00519866_ERZ827452 | MGnify/ENA primary metagenome ERZ827452 (study PRJEB31778, sample SAMEA3449307) | human gut metagenome | biome: human gut; feature: human-associated habitat; material: faeces | place: United Kingdom | collected 2010/2012 ... | reverse complement strand
ATTCAGCAAAATCTTTTGGTTTGTAATTAGTGATATTAGATGTGTTCATAACAATATCCTCCATGAGTATATTTCGACACATTTAATCACTATTGACAATGATTTTGATTGTTTAAAATCTTGCTCCTCCCAAAGCGTTACTTCATAAACCACTCAATACCAACACCATATTTAGCCATTATCAGCGATTTTGCCAGCATATCAATACGTTGATGTTCCAACAGCTCTACCCATGCATCACGCATAGTGGCACTGTCATCATCATTACAGAACAACGGCATAGCGCAATGTAACAGCTCATGCACCAGCGTAAGCTCTTCACAGTGTTTGGTATATTCGCCAGCGTATTCTACTGTACTTATCTCTATAAAAGATTCACACTTCAAATACTCTGTAGTATTTCTGCCGTGCACCACTCTTCCGTCTACTTCGAGATTTTCACCTGTCAAAACGGCTTTGATGCACCAGTTCTGCAGATGCAGTACTTTCTTCCAATATTCCAACGCATCTTGCAGATTTGAGTCAGTGTAGTAATAACAGCGCGGTTCTTTAGCATTTGCTTCATCAGCCAATCTTTCCCACCTCTTTCAGAACAACAAGCAGTGTGTTAAGCATAATATTGAAAGCCAATATTCCAAACAGTACGCCAAACCAAAACCTTACATCGTCCCACATCTCTACGTGAACGTGCCACGGCAGATATTTCCCACACTTACTACACTTGAACAAACAACCTGTTTTTTTCATCTCTTCTTCCGTAGTCTTTATAACACTATGCGTACAGAACGTCTGCTTAAACCACTCCATAATTCTTTCACCTCAGCCAAAAGTTGGAACAGGCGGCTCTTCACGAAAATTTGCCGTATTACTTTCCCTAATCAGTTTATCAATATACCAACGAGCTTTCTCCAAATCCTCTACGCCATTCTTCTGTTTCCAACGCCACAAATACTTGATAGCGTTAGCAGTACAAACAGCTTCAATTCCTTTCAGATTGATTGTAGCGGCAGCCAACGCATCAATGCACTCAATACCGCCTTGAGTATAATGTTTCGGATGATTTACGTTATCCATTAGCTATCCTCCCACTTTTTTAACAACTCAAACGCTGGAGCAAACATATCTGTATATTCAACGCCCTTTACTCTGCGTTCATGGTCGCCTCTAACCTGTAATCCCTCGTATGTGTCATCGTCATATGATTCTATGCGGTCAGCAAGTATTCCATGCAATGAGAACGCCATCATTCTGCGAACATCTTCCACGGTTTCCAATTTGTAAGCAGCTATACCCTTTGCAATCGGATTATCTCCAGCATCCGCCAATTCATCTTCAATATCACTTTTCACTACGTCAATAGCATCTGCTATCATGCATCCGTAAAGCTCAATTTCATCTCTGTCATCTTCTCTGAGATTGTATTTGTTATATACATCCGGGTCAAAATAGGTCATTCGTTATCCTGCCTTTCCAAAACTTCCAACATATCGCCCCACCTAGCCGGGCTTGTACTGAACATACATTCCCAACCATCCATTCAAAACCTACACGATTGGCAGGAATGTATGGTACAGTAATCGTTTATGTTCTTGGCAGCTCTTATAATCATTTTGTCAACATCATCTGTGGGCATGGTCTTTCACCCATTTTATCCTGCGTTTTGCAGTATTGGTTGACGGCGTGTTCTGCATGTTATAGATACGTTTCTGTTCCGTAATCTCTGCTTGCCGTTGTTTCCACTCTTGGTATTTCCCACACTTGCTATGACAAAAAACAACTCTGTCACTGCATCCCATGCACGGCGAATTTAACATCAGCTACCCCCTTGCTACTATACAGAACAATACTATAGACGCTACAAGCATTATGATTGCCGCTATCACTTCCAAATACTGTCTGGTATGATTGCTTAGGCTTACATCTTTGGGTTCAGCCACGGCTTTATACGAGCCTGCCACGCATGTTTGCTCCAGCTCTTTTGCCTCCTGCGGTACTTCGTACCTTACTGCTTTAGGCTTTTTCTGCCTGCGTCTTTGGTCGCATCTGTACTTGTTCATGCATACCTTTTGTTCTGCGCCGTCAAGAGTAATTGTTTTCCACTCGCCGTCTTTGACATTACGCCCACACAACGCACATTTTACCTTGCCCACAAAAATCACCTGCCAGTACTACCGTAACCGCCTCCACGTACTCCATCAGCTACATCATTGTCAGTTGTATAGTATTTAAGGAATACGCCTTGCATACAGCGTTCTCCCTTTTTAATGGTGTAATCAGCATCACCATCGTTACGTAGTTTAATGCCAATATTGCCGTCATTGTCAATATTGTTTGCATAATCAGCATCAACAACGCCAGACGCTTCAAGCATGATATTGTGTTTCATTGACAAACCACTACGGATAATAGCCTGCAAATATATGTTGCCCGGCATAATTGCCTTGACGTTCATCGGAATCAATTTGCTTACGCCATGTGCAGGAATCTCAATATCGCACGGTGCGTAAAAGTCATATCCTGCCGAATATTTAGTGCTACGTTGTGGCATCTTTGTATCTGCAGGTGCATCTTTGACTGGCTCAAATCTGACTGATTCTTTTCTCTGTTTACCAAAGACACATTCGTCTAACGAACATTTCAACACTTTGCAGATGTTGATTAAAATTTCTACCCCGAGGATGTTTTTCCCATTCTCCACGCTGCTTAAATGTGTTTGGCTTACTCCAGCAGCCTTCGCCAAATCTTTTTGACTTACTTCACGCTTTTTTCTCATACGTGCAATATTATTGCCAATATTTGTCATTAAGTCTTCATGTTCAGTCATTGCTTATACTCCCTTACTTAAAATCACATGAGCTTTCAATGCAGTTGCTGCAATTCAAAAATGTTCTGTTGAAAATCTCTGGTGCTGCTTTTGCAAGTTCTTGATTGATAAGTTCTGCAAGTTCTCTATGCTCCGGCATAGCACGTCTGCACAATCTTTTAGGCAGATACTCATACCATGCTCTGAAATTGCCAGTTACAACCATGCTTGTTTCAACGCCTTGTGGTAAATAATACGCTGCCTGTTCTTCTGTAGAGTTCTCAAACACTATTGCATTAACGTAGTCAGTGCCCACAGATACGCCACCCAACGGCTTTCCTTCAAAAGTAATAGGGTTGACGAATGTATCAAACTTACTTCCCCTTGCACTTTTTACTGTGAAGCTAAGATGTCTGTGGCGTGTCAGCTGTCCTAACACTCTTACGCTACACTTTACCAAGAAGCTTGCATAACAGTGCTCCAGCACGCTCAGGTGTCCACTTTCAATGATTTTCTTAACAGATTTGTCGGTAACGCTCTTGCCATACGGCTGACTGCAAGCAGTCTTTAAAAGCTCCATGTAGCCCGGTGTAATAGAAATCAGTTCTGCTTTTGGCATTTCTTGCAACCTCCGTTAAACATCGGCACATAAGTACCTTTCAACTTCACAAGTCTTGTACGTTTGCCGTTTTTCTTCACTACAACAAATTCGCCATTTTCCTTGATGAGCATTATTGCACCCCTTTTTCTTCAAAATCAGCACACGCTTTGCGGTCATCCTGCGTGAAATCATACAAATCATGTGCCGCACAGAAATCTAAATCTCCGTCATTTTCAGCTTTTATGTTATAACAGCATTCTCCACACGTATGCGGTATCTGCGGTTCAAACATCTTGCATGATGGTGTTTCCATTGTCGGCTCTACGTGCGTTTTCTCGTAGATGTCACACCATATCTCTGTATCATCGTCCCATTGACAATGTATGCAGTTATGACACTTGTTCATGTTCTCTGCCCCTGTGATTGATAAAACAGTTGTAAATTGCAAGCGTAGCAGGCATCATCTCAGTTTTAAACATATCTTTCATTTTCACCCAGCGCACTTTGCCGATGCCTGCACTCTTAAAACCTCTGATAATCTTACCGACTGCGTTTTTGTTGTACTCATACACATATACCCTTGTATTGCAGTACATCTCACGAGTGATATGCAATCGCCCTTGATTGATTTGTTTTTTCACAGGAATAATAATGTTTCCATAATCGGAACAATGTACGCAATCGCTTGTATCACTGTATGTATCATCAGTCACAAAATCAAATTCTATACCAAACTGCTCAGACAATACTTCTGGCGCACTGCATTCATCATCACCGACAGCAAACTGCCACTTTTTGGAGTTTCCACTTGTTCCCATCAGCAATGCATTTTTGCTATGGTCATATACCACTGCACACACACTGCCCTTGTCTGCAATTTTCAATAGCTCCACCCCTTTCTGCATATTTCATGTGGATGTTTTCTGCACCAACTGCATATTTCATGAGCTTGTCACGTTTTTCTACGTGTTTTAGCCCTCTCTTGTCACGTTTTTCTCAACTTTTTCAGTTTTCTGCGTATCTTCCTCGGAATCACGCCATACGTTTTTCTTCTTTTTCTTTTTTTCTTCCATACCTGTGCCCTCATAACACACAACAACGGCTTGCAGATGTAATCAGCTTAACCAACTCTTACACCGCAATATTCAATTTTCAAATCTGCAAGCCTTGCCATGTGCGCCGTTGCGTTTTTATTTGACAAAACAAGGTGTATGTAATAAATTCCGCAAACAAAAAATTATTTTTTATGCAACGGCTATATAGAACCTTACGGTTACTATCTCTTTATCTCTATGCCATCAACCTGTTCAGCAAGTGCTTTTTCTGCTTCAAGTTGCTGTTCAGACGGATTTTCAATTTCACCTGAGTATTCCTGTAATTTATCGTAGAATACTTTCAGCCTAGTGTCTTTAGACTTCATCTTGCCATAATCATTCATCAGAATGTTGCTTGCAATCGCCAAAAAATGAGCATATACATCATTTGTGACTTCTGCCGCAACCTCTTTTCTCAAATCTGCTCTTACCGCCGGGACAATACGTGTTTTTACGTTTTCCTCTACTTGGGCAGCCATCTTGTTATGTACCATTGAGTAGATAAAATCAAATTCACTTTTAGTTACAGGCATCTCCAGACTGTTGGACCTTTTAAACTTCCTTGCTAACTTTCCCATTTTCAACACCTCAAAATATTGTTTTAACCATTATCTCAATCGCCATAATTCCTACAGCATATTTTGCATCAAAACCTACGCCAAACGCCCAGCAGACAGCAAATATGCACATCTCATATATCGCCAGTCGCGCTAAAAAAACCAACGTCACAGCTATATATTCAGCCAAATCTTCCACAGGAAACCTCCGTTAAGCATATTCTTCCCAACGTTTTTTTGCTATTTCAGTACGGCGTTGACTGCGCATTACACTTACCCACTCAGGTTCTTTGCCTAACGTCAACGGTTCAATTTTTGCAATATCAATCATATCTTGATTTTCTTCTGCCCATTTCCAGAACTTATCAATATTGACCATGTAAAACTTTCTTTGCTCAGTCTTTAGTGTAAAATACGGCAATCCTGCTTGCTTAAACCTCTTATAGTCCTTACTGCTTGCGTTATGCCCACAAATAAGCGACAGCAACATCTTCATTGATACTCCGTCTGCATTCTGTACTCTAAAGCCCATTCCAATGTCTTTTGCTTTGCGCTTAATAGCTCCAACAGAACGTCCTAACTGTCTTGATAAATCTTTAGCTGAACGTTTTCCCCATTTTTCGGACAGTATTTCTACTTCTTCGTCAGTCCACCACAAGCCTTTCCTCGCCAGCTTCTTCATCTTCGCACACCTCGTTTCTACGTGTAACGCTTATGTATCGTCCGCAGCCTTTACATCTGCAATAATGCCGTGTCCACTCTTTACTGCTGGCGGTAAACATGCATATCAGCCCAGCATACTCTCCACACGATTTGCATACCAATCGCATGCCTTTATCTTCGGTTTTCTTCCAAACCATCCCATATATTCTATCCATTCAGCAGCCCTTCCAAAAATAAAATGTGTCTGCCATCAAATCGCAGTTTATAGTCCTTGACATGTTCTTCTCTCAGCGATACTCTGCCAAATTTCTCTTTCATAAAGTACCAATCAACAACAGGTATTCTGTAAAAGCTGTGTAAGCCATATGACAGCAGTACAAAACATTCTGCACCAAGATTCTTATGCTCTACCAGATACTCCAACTGCCATTCCTTGACTACTTCACGCCTGAACACGTCTGTTTCCGTATGTTTGGCTTCAAAAACTACCGCCCTGCCGCCTTTGAGCGTTCCCTTGTAATCAACTCCAGCTTTGCTTTCATAGCACGCTATAAACTGACCATTAGACAACGCTCTGAGCGGTCGCATCGGCTCTGCCTGCTTCTCAATCTTTGCCATTCCCTGTTGCAAATACCATGCACAGGTCTGACTTATAAGATTTTCAAACATCTTGCCAGCGGCTTTGTTTTTCTTGCCTTGTATAACATTTTTATACGTCAGCGGAATCTTCATATCAGAACGGGATTTCTTCGTCCATCATCTGTCCCATGTCACCGAAATTTACTTTTGGCAGTGACTGTGCTTGCTGTTGGCTTTCCTTGCGTTCCAGATACTCAAATCTGTTGCACACAACATCCGTAGACTGGCGTTTACTGCCGTCTTTAACTTGATAACTGCTAATCTGCACTCTGCCCTCTACAAGGATTCTGTGGCCTTTGTGTACTGTATTGCCAAATGTTTCGCCTTGCTTGCCCCACAGCATACAGTTAAAGAAATCTGCTTCACGCTTGCCATCCTGCCCCGAAAACGGTCTGTCTACCGCAATAGAAAAGCTGCATACTGTCTTGCCAGACTGCGTATATCTTACTTCCGGTTCTTTTGTCAATCTGCCTGTTAAAACTATAATGTTCAATACAATTACCTCTTAAAATAAATCAATTACACTGTTTTTGCTTTCCTCAGCACTACGGATATTCTTTACTGCACATTCAAAATAGCTCGGTTTCAGTTCAATACCAATACCACGTCTGCCCATTTTGACTGCCTGATACACTTCACTGCCAATACCCATAAAAGGCGTAAAAACTATATCACCAGGATTACTCCATAAAGTAATGCCACGTTCAATAACATCTAACTGCAACGGACATGTATGTCTTTCATCTTCTTTGTCACGTGCCATTTTTTCATTCAAAGTATTAGTCTGTCTGATGTCCATCCAAACAGGGGACGCATATTTGCGCCATACATTATGACTGTATTTGATGTCATTTCTCGGAATATCAATAACATCACTGCCTGCATAATGTGTAAGTCCTTTCGGGTGCGCTATCGGATTCTGATTCTCGCCCGGCTTACGCATGGTAATCAGATAATCAGCAATACCCTGTCTGCAAATAGCACTGTCTTTCTGAATCTGTTTGTGCAACAGTCCTAACGCTTTAGTACGTGTCGCAGCAATCAGAGGGTCTTTCCAAATCGTTACACGGCTATGGAAGATAAATCCTGCTTCTTGAAATGCTCTGATAAGCTCGCCCGGAAAATCTCTCATACCAATAAACCCATCACGTTCTTTGCTGGTCGGCAGCTCCATGCAATGCACGCTCATGCATCTGCCCGGCTGCAGTATTCTGTACAAATCACCGATAAGATATTTGAAGTGCTCAAAAAATTCTTCATCACCATTGCAGTTGCCCATATCCTCTGCGAAATCACTGTAAGTATATAAGCTTGAAAACGGTGGTGAGTAAATGATATACCCAACACTGTTATCAGGAATTCCCTTGATAACTTGACAACTATCGCCGTTATACGCTGCCCAATCCTGCCCTTGTTCTTGTGCTACTACTACGCTACCCATCGTGGTAACACCATCCTCTCTTCTGCAATATAATCACTTGTTTTTCTTGTTGTCTGCTCAATATTAGCTTTCGTGATTTCCTGCGTTGCGCTAATCATACCTTGCAGCATCTCATTGAAATCACGCTCTTTACGTTCGATATTAGCTTTTACTGCGCCCTCTGTGTCTGCAATGATGATATATACATCAACAGGCTTTGTCTGTCCAAATCTCCAGCAACGGCGCACTGCTTGATAATACTGTTCAAAGCTATCTGATAAGCCAACAAACACCATCTTTGAACAGCACTGCCAGTTCATACCATATCCTGCAATTACAGGTTTGCTCACCAGACGTTTAACATCACCTGTGCTAAACCCTATCAGCATCTTTTCTTTGTATTCGTTACTGTCTGCACCTTTTACTTCAACACTACCAGCAATATATTTGTGCAACAGCTCTGATTCGCTGTTAAGGTTACACCATACAAGCCATGATTCTTTGCTGTCTGCGATAAGTTCAGCGCACGCTTTGGCTCTGTCATCCACGCTGTCCCTACGTGCCGCCTGCCGTTCCTGCAACGTCAACGCTTCAACAGCAAACAGGCTATCGTGTACTTCACTATGCACAACAACTTCATGGATGTTAAGGGGCGGTAAATCAAACCGACTGCCATCATATCCCAAATCTCTCGGATTGGTCAGCATAACTGCCCAGCTTGCTACCCATTCCCAAAACCACTTCACTGCATGGCCTTTAAGCCTCCACTTTGCTGTGTCCTTGCCGTCATGGATAAAATACATCGCCAGCATTTCGGTACGCTTCATAACTCCTAAAAACTCTGCGTGATTGCCTAGTTCCATATAGTCATTCGGTGCAGGTGTCGCAGTACACGCCAACCTGTACGGAACATTAGCGCAGCTATCAATGATTTTTTGCTTTACCTTACCTGTAAAACTTTTGAGTATGCTTGATTCGTCCAACACAACTCCGTCAAACACACTCAAATCAAATTTTTCAAGCTTCTCATAGTTGGTAATACTGATTCCAGATTCAACATCAGACTGTTCAGCAACAAATCTAACATCAACGTCAATTTTTTGTGCTTCTTTGATTGTCTGAGCCGCTACCGCAAGCGGTGCTAAAATCAGCACTCTGCCGCCTGTATGCTCAACTACTCTATGCGCCCATTCGCACTGCATAAAGGTTTTTCCTAAACCAGTGCCTGCGAAAATCGCCGCTTTTCCTTTTTTCAACGCCCACTTTACGATATCACGCTGAAAATCAAACAATTTATCATTGATTTTTTCACACTCAAAACCGCTAGGAACGGCAACCTGTATTTTGCTGTTTAAAAACTCTTTATAATTCATATTGTAATTCATGCTGCCACCTCATACGATTTTCCACTAACCACGGAATAGTAGCGGATTCCATCAACCCATTCATTCATCACATACTTTCCATCAGTCTTGTTGTATTTTGCGCCAAAAAGCGAAATCACTTTTTTTATGATTTCTTTTTCTTCCTTTTCGTCACCATCAAACATAACATCAAACATAACCAAAGAGCTGTTTCTCCACGATTCTGCCGTGTAATGACTGTAATTGGCGATTTGGCTAATGTGATTTTCAATCATAAAATCGGCAATAGTTTTCAAATCTCCTTGAAGCTCAGACACACGCCATTTTCCATTATGGGCAGTATGAATTAAAGGTTCTTTTCCTAATGTTGTTATAAGCACCCATATATAATTCTTATCCGCTACCATATCGACAATCTTTTTCAATTCATCCATTCTTCATACGCTTCTCTCTTTCTCACACTCATATTATACCGCTTTATTTTTATTTTGTCAGTGTTATTTTGTAACTAATTTGTGGACAATTTTAACAATCTATGAATTTTTACGCCCTAGCGATTATCTGCCCAGCTGATTTAAAGCCACCGCCGCCGTGATACTCTCTACGTTCATCGTCATCACGTGGGATTGGAATCAGCACCTTCTGACACTGCGCTGCATCTACACACGGCATACAGAGTCCGCTTTTTGGCTCTACTTTCAAAAACGGCATATGCCCACCTGTCGGGCAGTCTTTCAGATTCTTACCTCGACAAACAGCACATACATAGTCAAATTTAGCCTGTATTGCAAGCTCCAGCTTATTCATCTCTATAAACGATTCAGACGCATCAGGGAACGTATGACGCGCGCACTTCTCAGCCAATACCATCGTCCAGTTCTCGCCCGGATTCAGCTCACGCCCCAACGCAAGCCGTCCCAAACCTGTATTCTGCTTTTGTTTCACTGTCACCGTTGTATTGAGTCTGCGGATTTCTTTCAGCTCTTCGTCAACATCAAAGTAACGTGGCCAGTGTGGCATTTTGAGCAGTTTTGGCGTAAGCATCCGCAATTCTTCAGCAGTTACATTCTGATACTGCTGCAAGAATTCCTCAACCATGTTGTTTGCTTGCTTGGCGTTGTTTCCGATGGGCGGATAAAGTCCGGCACTGCGCAGTTTCGCAAACAAATCTAATACATCTTCTCTTTTCACGGCTCATTCCCCCTAAAACGGCATCTCTTCGTTCTCAACTGTGATTGGTATATCGTCTTCCCACTTCTCGTTCCTCAGATAATTCTCTGGATATGGGATATAGTTAGCATCTCTCCATTGCTGTGACTGTTTGTACAATTCTACTGACCTCAATATCTTCTCGTACAGCTCAACATCACACTGTATGTTGTTCCATTCAATCCTAGTCTTCAGTTTGTTTGACTTTCTAGGATATGCGTTCCAAAATCTAGCAAAGTATTCTTCCTGCTCAGTCATCTGCTCTTGTGTCAACTGATTAGGTTTAAAGAAATCTATATAATTCTGAGAGAGTGAGTGTGTTTCATTTTTTTGTGTGCGCTCTCTATACTCTCTCTCTTTATCTTCTTTAGTAATCTTTGTAGTAATCTTTGGTATTGCTTTTGAGTTTTTCGTGTTTTGATTTTTAGATTCTGAGTTTTGATTTTTAATTTTTAAAAATGGATTTTCATTTTTTTCATCTTCCATGTTGCTGTTATCATCTACTTTTGCTGTGTCATCAGTGTTAAATTTATATCCGCTAAGTGCAAAGCCTAGCTTTTGCAGTTCCTGTTGTATGAGTTTCAAATTGACGTTGTACTGCATCGTTCTGTCCCACTTGAATTTAGGATTTCTGCGTTCTGCCAAAAAGCCAGCATCTACAAGCTGCTTAATAAACTTTCTCATACTCGCAGGAGATAACCCAAGCATAGTTTCATCTGCCAACTCTACAGAGCTTTTGTAAATCCAACCAAAGGAAGGTTTGAAATTTACATCGCCATATTCCTTTTCATATGCTTCTATCTCCCTTGCGTACATCGCATCTGATTCTGCTTTGCACTCTGCCCAATATATGAATTGGTTTAAAATAATAGCGGCGTTAACATTGCCAGTCAACGCAAGCAAGCCCTCTCTTAACACAGCAATTTTTTCACGCTTCATGTCCGACCTCACTTTGTGTACAAAACTTGACTTTCCTCAACCGTATATCCCGGTACAACCTCGCCATCTTCGGTAATCAGCTTGCCGTCGACAACACTGCAATTCTTTTTGAAACTTGCCAAATCAACCTTTTCCTCTGTCTTGATGTACTCTGAGTAGTTGTTCTTAACAAAATCAAAGATTTCAGCATCGTTCTTAATGGTATTAGTCTTTTTTCTGTAACCTACAACGCCGTTAGGCAGTGTTACAGATTTTTTCTTGCTACCAGCAATCTCACTTTCAAGATACGGCGCAAGCTTCAGTTCAAAGAAATCAATGCTGTTTTGCTGTTCTTTATTCATTTTTTCAAGCCAAATCTGCAATTTTTCCACTTGTGACTGCACATAATCTGCGTTCTGTTGCATCTTTTGACGTGCCGCTGCTATCTTACCCAAAGCCCAATCTGCTTTTTCCATGCTGTCAATCGTCCATGTTGCCTGTTCTGCATCTTCAGGCTTTAAAGCATCCAATACTTCGTTTGTATCAAACATTTTTACTTCCTCCCCACTCAGTCAATAATCTTTTTATATACTCAGGTGACTGCGTTTCAATCCCCTGTTCCTTACATTCTTCAACGATATAATCAATCAGTCTTGACATTTCTTTGCTGTCATATTCGCTACTTCCCTGATACGCCGCAACAACAACATAGCCCGGAATCTTTGATTCACCCATAACTTCTGCTATGCGTCCTACTCTGTCCATACGCCACTGCCGTTTGAACGCTTCAACAGCATCTCTTCTGATTGGCAAATACGTTGGACGACCTGTCATATGGATAGCGTGCTTATATAGCATTTCCGACGTATACACAACGCCGTCATTAGATAATTTGTTAGCCAGCTTATCCAACAGCACCCACATATAAGCGTTGGCATCTACAGAACGCTTCTCTCTCTTTATGTCGATGCTGATTCTCTTCCCAGTCGACATATACTTGACTATTTTGTTGATGTCATCTTCATGACAAGCAGCGCAATCAATAATAAGCTTGCCATTGACATATCTTACATTGTTCGCACTACCTGTTATCCTCATGACACTTTATCCTCCATCCACACGATGTATCGCATGATTTTATCTTTAATCTTTGCACTGTCCAGCCCATGATGTACCTGATAATGGCAATCATCACACAACAGCACCATATTTTCCAACGTATCACTGCCACCGTGGCTTTTATACACAACATGATGCGGCTTATGCCCATCTTCAACCCATTTGCCACACACAGCACATTTATGCTGGTCACGTTCGTATACGAGCTTTACAAGCTGTGCTAACGCCTTTCCGCTAAGTCTTATCTGTTTTCGCTTTCCTAACATCATGCAACCCCTTTCAGTTTGGCAAGCATCTTGGCTGCCTTTTCTTTGACTGCACTATATTTGCCATCAGCATCCGTTGCGATAATGGCAAGCACCGCTCCGTTGTTGATGCTGTCCAAATACAGCCATTGATTCATGACATATACACAGTCTTGTCCTTTATATTCACGGACATACTCTGCAGGCTCTGATTTCGTCTGTGCCGCGTTCTGCTGTTCTGCGTGACTGTTTGTATTCGTGGCAGTGTTTCTCTGCTCTGCGCCTTGTTTTTGTGCGCGTGGGGCATTGTTTAATTTGAAACGTACATTACCGTTCTTATCGACAACCGTGAATTTGATAAATTCTCCACGTTCTCTGTCATACTCCATTTCTGCTACACGGAATTTTGCATAACAGGCAATTTTGCCGTTCTTATCCGTGTATTCATCGTCCATTAGTTTAAAACTGATGTTAGGAGCATCGTACAACTCTCGACCGATTCCCCAACAGAACCCGGCACGTTTGAATGAATCACTCGCTTCGCCCTTAACTTTTTCAGTATTGGATTCTGTTCCAACATCCTCCTTCTCAATCCAACATGCTTTTTCCGCATCCCAAACCGAAATTGAGCAGTACAAATTTCCATCAATTTGCTTATGATGACGTTGCCAATTCAGCGGACCAAAAACTTTATCTAAAATACGCATATCAACACGTGCGTCCTTATAAACAAGCAGTGTAATGTATGCGCCGTATGAATTTTTTCTTGTCTGCGCTGCTCTCAGCTCAACATCACATGCTCTCAACAGAGGTATTTCTTTGCACATTTTTCATTCCTCCCTTATGCACAAATCTCTTCGACGATTGCTTCGTGGTCACGATTTTCATATCTGATTGAATCTAAAGCCAACGCTTCTGCAATCGTTGTATCGGTTTTGATTTTACAAGTAAACCAACCAACTTCTGTGTAACGCTCGCCTTTCTTTACGATTTCGCCATAATATTCGTCGGTAAAATCTTCTTCAGCGATTTTATCAAAAGGAGTTTTGATGTTTTGAGCCAACTTGTTGGCATTTTCGCTTGTAACGACAATGCCTTCCTCAACATTGACATAAACATCATCAACATCATCAAACACATCGCCAAACAAATCGGTGTATTCTTTCGCAGGAGCTGCATACACCCATTCGGGATTAGGAGCATACCAGTCATTACAAGCAACGCCAGTTTTCATCATCATTTATCATCCTTTCATTAACTCACTTTGTTTCTTTATCTCTCTTCCTTACACTTATATTTTACCGCTCTAATTATGTTTTGTCAGTGTTATTTTGATTATTTTTTGTGAGCTTTTTGTGGACAAATTCTGTTGACTGTGGTATACTTATTCCAGCAAGAGTCCTAGTCGCTTCTGAGCGTAGCTTTTCGGCACTATGCCTGCTTTGGCGACTATGTACCCTTGAGATTCCAATTCCTTATTCATTTTGGCGATAAGCTCATATGACTTGGTTTTCCCTACTCCAGTCAATTCGCTTATGTCACGCCACGTGAAGAACACTTTTTCATTATTCATAATTCATCACACTCTCTTCTGAACCGTCGAGCTGTTATCGGCGGTTCCTTTTTTTGTGCCTGCCAAAAGCGACAGCAACGCTTGACAGGCTTCTTTGCATTCATCAAACATTTGACGACTCAGTGACTTCTTGGTAATCGTATCGTCAACCACCTGTGGAAAACACTTCACTACATCGTTAACTTCCTTATACATCTTTAACACTTGACTTGACATATCATTCTTAACGTCAACGTCACCCATCAAATCCATGAATACAGGATTGTTACGCAGATGTTCCACTCTCAGCTCAGGGCGGTTATATACTCTTGACATAGCCAACGCTACATCATCTGGCACGGCTGAGATTCCGTTTTCATAGTCGCTCAACGTCCGCATACCGACTGCCAAAGCGTCAGCAGCTTCTACCTGTTTAAGTCCAGACAACATCCTTGCACGTCTATAGCAATTTTCAGCGCTTACTTGCATATCCGTTCACCTCATTAATGCTAAAATATAATCAAGGTCAAATCTTATCTTTCCACGTGATTACATATTTTTGCCCCGGCTGAATAATGGTACTGCCGTTGTTCTGAGCCTTGATTGAATCCTCAACCACGCACCAAAAATCGCCAAACGACAAACTTGTCTGTTGCGGATAATGCTTGTTGGCAATGCCCCACACAGAATCTCCAGCCTGTACGGTATAGTTGATGCTGCACTCTACTTCTGGCTTGAATAAGTTGCACACAAAGTCATATGCAGTATTCGTAATAATACCAGCCACAGCCAACATGAGCAGTCCACGAATAATTCTGTCTAACATTTGAGTGCCTCCTCTGCAAAAACATCTAAGCTCACGCCTAAAAATCTGGCAATCTTAACCATTGATTTAAAATGCGGAGTTGCACCTTGTTTCCAATGAGTAAATGTCGGATGGCTAATACCTGTAGCCTTTGCAACGTCACACACTTTCAATCCTTTTTCGTCCAGCAAGTCTAAAAATATATCATACATTCCTATCACTCCTATGCAACGTCAATAAAATATGCAACGCTTACACCAAAGTAATTTGCCAGTTTAACAACTTTGTCCAATTTAGGCTTGCATCTTCCAGCTTTCCAATCGGAAATGCTTGATTTTGCAATGCCTGTTGCTCTTGAAACATCCGCAGCGCTGACGTGTTTTTCGTCCATCAGTTTTGCTATCTTTTTATACATTTTCCGTCACCTCCGTTGTAAAAAGTTCGGAAATACGTTATAATCTAATAATGAAAACCAGCTGGGGATAACCTAAAAAGCCAGCTAATAATCAAGATTTTTCGTATTGCGCTATCCGTTTTTCCGTATCTTTATTATACGATTATTTTTCGTGCTCGTCAATACGTTTAATCGTATTTTTAAAGAAAATTTTGGGTGGTTCTATGTATCAAAAATTCGACGATTTGTTAAAAAAGAATCATTGCAGAGCTTCTACTGTTGCCGATGCTATCGGCATTCGCCGTGGTTACTTATCTGATTGGAAAACAGGTAAAACAAACCCAAAAATAGAAACACTGCAAAAAATAGCTGATTACTTTAACGTTCCTGTATCGTATTTCTATGGCGAAGACATTGCTTTATCTTTGGCAGAACGTCAAGCTCAACAGCTCGGTATTGATACAGACGCATTAAAAAAAGAGCTTAGTATAAAGTCTTTGGACGAACAGACTATGTATGTATTAAAAGAGTTTCAAAAGCTCGACGATACTCAAAAGGCTGCTATCGAAGCAGTTATAAAAGGTTTTCTGCAAACCAAAAGCTAATCACTTCCGATGTAAGGCATTATGCCCTTGCAAATAAAGAGAAAGGAGGTTAGTTGTAAAATGTCTTTAAAAAAAGAAAAGACCAGCTGCAGCAACTGAACACACAGCAACTGTATCACACACTGCTATGCATAAAGATTGCTCTACAACTGATTGAGTCCAAGAAAAAAGATAAAAAATAAACGCCAAAAAGGGCGGGTAGAACATCCTGCCCGCTCGTTTTTATCGCAAATGGTATATATGCTATAATTGGACTATGGAGGTGATACAGTGAGAACATATAAATTCAAGCTATATAGTTCAAAAAGAAACAAGAAACTGCACAGACAGATTAATATTGCTGGAAGTATATACAATCACTGTATAGCCCTGCATCGGCGATATTATAGGCTTTTCAAGAAAAGCCTGACGGCATTTACGCTGTCAAAGCATTTAACAAAACTAAAAAAACTACCCAAATGCGTTCGTTGGAAGTTAGTTGGTTCACAGGCTATTCAGGATATAAGTGAGAGAATAGGCAGAGCTTATGGTCTATTTTTTCACAATCTGAAACACAATATCAAGACTTCACCTCCGTGTTTCAAAAAAATCAGGAAATACAAATCCTTCACCTTGAAGCAAGCTGGCTATAAGTATACTGGGCAGGACAATTCCATAATCATACAGAAACAGAAATACCGTTTTTTTAAATCCCGTGAAATAGAAGGCAGAATCTGTACTGTTACAGTCAAGAGAGACAGCCTGGGGGATATCTATATCTATTTCGTGTGCAAGAATGATGAGAACAAGGTATTAGCCAGAACAGGTAAAAGTGTCGGCTTTGACTTTGGATTGAAAACCTTTCTTACATCATCTGATGGTCAAGATATAGAATCTCCACTGTTTTTCAGACGGAACAGCAGTGCTATAGCCAAGGCAAACAGAAGACTTGCCGGAAAGAAGCATGGTTCAGCCAGCAGAAAACGTATAAAGACTGAACTTTGTAGATTGCATAAGAAAACAGCCAATCAGAGAAATGATTTCCATTGGAAGCTGGCAAATAAACTCTGTGGTGAGTATGCTGTCATATGTATGGAGGATTTGAATCTAAAAGGTATGCAGAAGCTGTATGGCAGAAAAATATCTGACCTTGGATTCGCAGAATTTTTGCAAAAGCTGGAATACGTAGCATATAAAGCTGGAACAACCATCATCAAAATAGACAGATTTTTTCCGTCAAGTCAGTTGTGTTCATGCTGTGGCCAGCAAAATCATCAGATGAAAGACCTGCGAATCAGAAAATGGCAATGCAGCTGCGGAGCAGTACATCAGCGTGACAGAAACGCTGCAATTAATATCCTTAATGAAGGATTGAAATATTTGTAATAATATCTGGGTGGGACATCATCCAGCAGGAGAGAATCAGTAAGACCTATATCCTGCTTGCAAGAACGGCATGGTTCGTCTGTATCCTGGAATCCCCCACTTCAAATACCGTAGGTATTAAGTAGAGGGAGTATGTCAAATAGAGGAGGGAAAACAATGAGTTTTGCTGACAACATCAAAGAATTAGCAAAAAAAGCAATTACTATGCAAAGCGATAACTATTCAGCAGATGTTGCGAAAACATCGCTCGTACTGCCATACTTTCAGTCACTAGGCTATGATATTTTCAATCCAAAAGAATTTATCTCCAGCTACGGCAATGCTAACGCCAAATGTGATTATGCTGTTATCACAGGCGGTATTACTACTGCTATCGTTGTAGCTGTTCCATATAATGGAAACATGGATACAGAACAGCTCTCTGAGCTTTTCACTGCCTACAAGCCACAGACTGCCATAATCACCAACGGCGTTGAATACAGATACTACGCTGACACTGATATGCCCGGCAGTATGGATGCCAAGCCGTTCTTCATTATGAATCTTGCTGATTTCAGCGAATCTGACATTTCCACATTGTCTAAATTCCAGAAGTTGGAATTTGACAATACTACTGCACAAAAACTGAAATACAAGACTCTTGTACGCAACTATCTGATGACGCAGTTTGATTTTGCAGATGACGATTTTATACGTTTTCTGCTTGAAACTGTTGACCACGGCAAGAAGTATGACTCTCAGTTTATCGACCGTATACGCCCAGAAATAGACTCTGTACTGAAGCAGATTGTCAACGATGTTATCTACTCAAAGCTTCTGACTGTGCCTGAGAGCAAACCTGCACAGACTCCAGCAGCCGCCGCACGTTACAAAGGGATGCAACCTATAAGCGACATCAAGAAAGCACGCGCGCTTGAAATAGTGAAAAGCATCGTTGGTGATATGTTGCCTGTTGAAGTCATCAACCACGAAAACACTCAGTATTACCTCACTATCTTATGCGGAAAAGTCAAAACTCATTGGATATGCAGATTAGCTCTTGATGAATCAAATATGTACATGGTTGTACACATTAAAGGACCAGGGGCGCGCAGACACTATATTGGCACAGGATTGAAGTATCCCCTGCCAACGGTTGAATCAATCTATGACCACGCAGATGTTATCAAGCAAGCTGCAAAACAATATATTGAATAATTCGGAGGTGCATTATGAAAAAGTTGTTCCTTATCGTATTCTCTCTCTTGATGTTGGTATTCTCTACCACAGCATTTGCTGAAAGCTGGCAAAAGTCCTATGAAATCAGTGACCGTGCAGTATATGTTGATACTGACAGTGTAGCACGTCTTAATGTACCAGATTTGACCGTACCGGCTGACAAAAACGGATTGATGTACACAGTCAAAGTCATCTACAAACCTAACAGCGATATGTACGCCAAATACCACGTAAAGTCTGTACTGATGAAGTTCAACACTGTTAACAACATCGACGGCCGTAACTACAGACTCACTGAGAGCCTTTATTTCAACGATGCAGGCAATGTGATTCAGAAATACGGCAAAACCGCCTTTGACCGCATTGTTGAAGGCAGCATGGGTGAAGAAGTCGACAAAATAGCAAAAGAAGTTGCTGTTCAAAAAGGTATCTAAAACAATAAAAGCGTCCCCTATCACAGGGACGCTATTTTTTAATGGAGAGCCATTATGTCTACATTTAAAGATGAAAAAACAAATACATGGTGCTGCCAGTTCTATTATACTGACTGGAATGGAAAACGCAAACACACTACAAAGCGTGGATTCAAGCGCAAGCGTGATGCTGAACAATACGAGATGTCCTGCAGATGGAAGCCAACCGAGAACGATATTACTGTTGGAATGCTAGTCAACATGTATACATCTCATTTGAAGCAACGTGTGAAACTAGGCACACTAAAACCAACAACATATGACCGCTACGAAGCTCTTATACGCTTGTACATCGTTCCATACTTCCCCGAGGATTTGCAGGTTAAGGACATCAGCACCGAAGCAATCAATCAATGGCTTATATCCCTCATGAGTTATACAAGCGACCACACTCAGCGTCCCTTAAAGACAAGCAGTATATCCACAGCCAAAACCCAGCTATGCTCTATGCTCAACTATGCCACAAGGCGAAAACTCTTGTCAGCCAATCCGATACGTGATGCCGAAAGACTGCCTGTATCGCAGAAAAAGAACATAGCCGTCTGGACATTGGAACAGTACAGCATATTCTACAACAGTCTGAAAAAGGAACAGCACAGGCTCGCATTTAACCTAATGTTTTTCTGCGGTATGCGTATTGGTGAAGTTTTGGCATTGACTCCTGCAGATGTCAATGATGACTGTACCATATCTGTACACCATACGCTAGCATGGGTAGAAAGCCAAAAAGTTCTGCTACCGCCTAAAACGCCATCATCAGAACGCACTATATCTGTTCCTCAATTCGTATTTGACCAGCTGATGAATTACGTATCACACATATATGACTGCAAAGCAGATACACTGCTGTTCAACGTAGGCAGGAAAAACTTTGCAAACCTGTTAGAGTATCATGCAAAGAAGAATAACCTACCACATATGACTCCACATGGTCTGCGTCACTCCAGCGCTTCAATACTGCTGAAGCTCACAGGTGACATTGCAATGGTAGCTCAAAGACTGGGACATAAAAACTCAAAAGTCACGTTGCAAGTATACGCTCACATGTTGCCGGGTGCTGACCGAGAAGCAAGCAATATTCTGAACAAACTTGCACTGAGCACGAACGGCTCTGATGCAATAGATGTCGACGGCAAAAACATAAACTCAAAATAAACTCAAATCGCCTAATTCCATTCCGCAACCCCTATGTCACAAGGGATTGCGGATTTTGTTCTTTTTTTATACCATACTTTCCTGCCGTGTCACAATGTTTTTTCATCTTCATTCTACCCTTTTCGAACCATTTTGCACTCCATTTTTCACCAAATTCGCCACGTCCGTCAAAAAATAAACTCAAAGTAAACTCACGCCCAGATAGCCATGCATGATTTATCTATACAGTTTAATTTTATCTCTTTTTAGACGCTATTTTTGACTACATGCCCCTCAGACGCTCAAATTTGCCTTTTGGGACGTTTTTATTTTTACGAATGTAATCATAAGCACCGATACAGTAAAACATCCTACAAGCGAAATATGAAAGCCGTTTTTCACCAGTTTTCGAACAAAAATAATGCCCGGCAAGTTTTCACCTGCAAGGCACTGTTTTTCATCTCAAATTTTAGGATTGCACATCTTCACCCATCTGCGCAGTACACGTTTTGCTTTTTCTGGTGTTACATGCAGCACGTCAATCAAAAACTTTTCCGCTTTTGGCATATCGGTTTCTTCAACCTTGCACAACGCATTCAAAACTACATTGTAATCACTCTGCACCATCAGTAGTTCCACCCATCCCAAACTTTAATTCCCTTTTTCATCTGGTCGACAATTTCTACATGACAATCTATCGCTTCGCGTTTGGTAGTGTATCTGTCACAGTACAAATCATTATATCGTCCGTTGTTCTCAAAAATCATTGTTTCATATCTGTATTCGTCAATCGCAAACATCAGCTTAACAGTTGATACTAAATACACAATGCCGTCAACTTTGATTCTGTCTTTCAAGTCAAGCGTTTCCTGCTCTACAAGGTTATATCTCTTCATTTCTTCATCAGTCAGCGGCTCACTGTAAATAATATATTCCCACGCTCCACGCCCGATTTCTTCAATATATTTTTTGCATCCGTAATTCTCAAATTCACAAAAGTTACTATTATCAGGATACGTTCCAATTCCAACCGGACGTTGTGTACTGTAATATTTGATTAACATACTGCCACCCCCTCACGAATTGCATCTACGCTTTCGCTAAACAAAATGCTGAATGCTTTCAAACACTTCTGCTTCTTCTCTTCATCCTGCCATGTTTTGTTGCTCATTTTGAATTTATCGATTACCATGTATCCGTTATCGTCAATTTCATCTTCTGACCAGCACCGACGAGAAGCATCATCACGCCAATCAGCTGTGATTTTGGTAACTCTTTCAATACATCTTTTGGCGTAGTTGTAACGATATTTCCAACCTTCAAATTCTTCAATATCACTGTACATCATTATCATTACCACCTTTCTCAACCTCACATGTATATTTTACCGCATTGTCTTGCTTTTGTCAGCGTTATTTCTAATGTATTTGTGGATATATTGTGTTGATTATGTGGAAAACTTTGCACAAAAAATAGGCAAAGCATTTCTGCTCCGCCTATTTCTGGAAAAAGGTTAGTATGAAGTGTTTTGATATCCGTATCTGGATTACTTATATTATCGCATTGCTGATACTGTTTGTCAATAGCCGTCCGCAATTTGTCGCAAACAAAAAAGCAGGATGCCGCCTGCTTCTTTGCATTCGTATTGAGGAGTTAAAATCCACGTTGCTGTCAGCGTTACAAAATCGTAACTACAACGCTTCATGTATATGATACATCATATTTTTATATTTGTAAACTAGGCTTTTTTTGCCTGTTCTGCGAACTTGGCTACGTCGCTCCAGCTGTCAAAAAAATCACAGTACAGGTCATACTCTTTAAATTCACAGCTAAAGTTTTTCGGCTGTTCTTTTTTATACACCGTATCTACCAAAACATCTACTTTGCCGTCATCGTAAAACTTCGTGGTTACTCTGTAGTACATCATTTATATTCCTCCCTAATCTTTGCCTGAGCATCTGCCAGTTTATCAAACAATGCTTTTATATCCTTGGCTTTATCATCAAAGCCATGCTCTTTCATAACAGTTTCCAAAACAATCGTGCCCATCTGCAAGGTGTGAATTTCCAACGCACTCAGTTCAATCAACATTTACGCCACCTCTTTCAGTCCTTTGTTTCTCAGCTCAAAGCGTTGATAAAAACCAACATCAAAGTAATCAGTCATTGCATCGCTGTTATCGTAATTGTAACTGTTGCAAATTTCTACAGCTTTTTTGATACGTTCAACACAGCTCTTCGTCAACAGCGTGTAACCATCAACGGAATGATGATTGATTTGCTGATGTTCTTCTCGGAACTCATTATAACTTCTTTTCATATTGTATTGACGGATACGTTCTTTTGCTTCTGCATCGTCCATTACACACCAATCTTCATAACTCATTAAATCGTTGTCCTCGGTGTACAACCAGCGATAACGCGGATAATAGCTCTTTGCAAATTCATCAAAACTTACAAAATCATCCTCAGTTGTATTGATATTGATTACCAGCGATGGAGTCCAACCGCCACGACTTCTACGGATAGTTGCCTTAATGCCGTTGCGTTTAAAGTCAGTTTTCAAGTTTTTAACTAATTCATCTTCAGTGTTCCAATTCTTCATTATTAATCACCTCATACCTTTATAAAACCGGGTTTGACGTTTTTATATCGCCTTTTCCCAAACAAAACCGCCATAATCGGCATTTAAAAACGTGATTTACGTTTTTATTTTTTCTTTTCTCTCTCCCTCTCACATCTTAATTTTACCGCATATAACATAAATCGTCAGCACTCTAATTGTGTGCTTTTTGTGGAATGTTTTTATAACAAAAAAAGACACCTTCCGCAAAGAAGATGCCTTTCGTACAGGTCCCCATAGGGATTGCTGCGCTATCTATATTGTATTGTATCATATTATATGCCGTCTGTCATTCGTCCTGTGACTCTCTGTGCGTTTTTAACCAATTCTGAATGTAATTGTATTCGTAATCAGTTACAGTCACGCTACGGCGGCGTGAGCCTTTGGGGGCTGCCTTTCTGCCAGCATTCTCCCTAGCACCGCCACGGCTTTCCAATCTTTCATCAGTCATGGTTTGTCCCTTTCTGTCTGCACTGACGTATTCTGATGGCGTTTTCCGTCGGCTCGTCTGCCAGATACTGTCCTTTGGTATATGGCAAATAGCCTGATACTGCACTTATGCTCATTTTCAGCTTATCAGCAATATACTGCGCTCCATAACCTTGTTTGTACATATCATTAACCTTATTCGCAGTATCACTTTCATATGCATTTGCATCTATAAGTATTTTACGTATCTTCTGTTCCGACACATCGAACAGTCTGGCTACCTTTTTAAGGCTACCCTCTTTCTCATAAGCTGATACAACATCTTCCGGTTTCATTTAAGCACCTACTTTCTGCCAATGCTTATATTAACAACTTTTTGCAGTTGTTCTACATATTGATTGATTAAAACGCCTTCCAATTCATCACGATATACAATCACGTATGATTCATCATCAATAATATCTACATCAAAACGGCTCAAATACATGTCAATTAAATTTCGTTCATCAGTCGTGATGTTGCCGATAGTAATTGTATGTCGCTTACTCATACTGCTCTACCTCTTTCATGTATTTCTTCTTTTCTGCTGCAGTCATTTTCCAACGTTTAAACGAATAATCTTCTTGCAGTCCATCCTGCAGGCTATCCCATTCATCTTATAGAGCTTGTTCAACGCCTACGTCCTCAATGTAAGATGATTCATGCTGGCAGCTCTCACTCCACGCCATCTCAAACATATCAACAAATTCAGTTCTGGTCAGTTTTTCTTTCATATCGCACCTCTTTTAGTAGTAATCTTCAACTAACCATGTGTCTATGATTTCGATGTTGCCACCCAACAATTCAGTAAAGGTTTTAATCTTTTTCATATCAGGCTTTTGTACTGCTTGAATCACTGTATCATCAGAGAGTTTCCCATACCCGATTTCATAAAGATACATATTCATCAGACGCTGTGATTGTTTGGTAGTTAAGCCATCAACTCTAATCTTGTACATTTCTTTAGGTTTCTTACTCATGTATTATTTCCTTTCGTTGCACCGGACCAGGATTTTAAAGTGATGTCAAATTATTTGTCACAGGCAAAGGCATAAACGATTTCGCCGTCTTTTCTGATGTAAAATACCTCTACATCACCGACAACACGTTGCAATGTCAGATGCTGTGACAAAATCACTTCCTGCATCACATTGTAACGGCACTCTTCAACCTTGCCTTCCCTAATAGCCATATCAGCAATCTTGCCATAACGCTGTTTTTGAGTATACATTCCAATACCTCCTACAATACATACAATAACACTTTTCAATCCTCGCTCCCTCGCGGGAGCGACTTTTCCCTACACTCATATTCTACCGCACTCATTTGAAAAACGCAACAGTTTTCAAAACGTTTTTGTAGCATTATTGAAAACTCTTTATACAACATTGAACCAGCAACTAATCAGTGTTATAATGGAATTGTCAAGAAGATATGAGCATCTTTTAAGTATTATACTTCTTGGTCTGGCTATAAAGATGTAAAGCCAGCAAGGATTGAAAAATTGTCGTGCTTCTGTTTGAAACACAAGGAAAAGCTCAGTTCTGCTGAGCCTTTTTCTTTTGCCTACAAATTGAAAGATATACTATAATGTGTTATAATTAAAAAGTCGAGAGGATTGAACGCCCTTTGAAATATATTTCTTCTCGGTCTGACGATAAAGGCGTAAACGTCAGCATGGATAGAAATATTGTGGATTTGCTTTATCAACAGCAAAAAGAAAAGCCCGGCATCGCTGGGCTTTTTGCTTTCCAACATTATAACTAGGCTTTTGACCTGGTCTTTTTTCTTTAAGCTACAATCCTGCAACGTGTAATGACTGTCTGTTTCACTCCGTTATATTCACTATGTTTTTTCACTGTTCCTACCAATTTATAAGGCTTATTCTCTGCCAAAGCCTTTTCTGTCGACCACATATATACGTTGTTTGCACCATCAGTAAGTTTGTACAGTCTAATTTCGCCACCATAGGGATTATAATCGTTGTTCCAGCTAGTAACACACTCTGCACTAGCAACATTAATCGTGATACGCTTGCCAATCTCTCCAACGTATCGTGATTGTTTTCGCTCTGTTTCTCTGCGTTTTTCTTTGCCCACAGCTTTCAAATAGCTTTGTATCAGGCTTGTAACGTAACCTAAATTGTTAACATCAACATATTCATGTTTGCAAATAATCTGCAAGTTATAAATGTAGTCACTTTCATCACCCTGTTCATATAACCACTTTAACGCCTGTCTTGCAGTTTCCAAATTGCCCTCACGGTCTATTTGGATGCCCTCTGCTTTCATCTGTTTTCTTACATCCTCGTTATAAGGACGATAATATGCCCAAGCAACTGTTTTTGTTGAGCCTTTTGCACTGGTCTTTCTGTATCCATGCACGTTGATACATTCTACGACCACTTTCAAATACTCCAGCAAATTAATATACGTCTTATGTCCTTTGCCATGATGTTTTGACGAAAACTCCATAAGTTCATCAAACATGGCGATATACTGTGCGATATACTCTGCGCTCAATCCATGTGTATAATCTCTTACGCACTGTCTGCCCAACTGTTTAAACTCACCTGTCTTTGTATTCATTACGATGCAGGTGTTTTTTCTTTTTCTCTTGGTATGGCAATGCTCGCAGTATCCATCACTCGTGCGGTATCGTTCCGGCACTGTTACGCTGCCATCAACGCACTTAATGATGTTGCCATCTTCTGTATGTTCAATGCTGGCGATAAACTGCCAATCGTTGATAACCGCCTTGCCTGTAACATCAACGATAACGTAACGCAGGATTTCATCCTCATGTTCCTGATAATCTTCACCTACTACCTTGTATTCAAACGGCGTGCCATACTTTGCACATTTTTTCTGTATCGTCGCAAGTTTCTTTTCTAATTTCGGCATATTATCTTCAAAAATCTTGTATTCCATGACTTCCTCCTACGCTACCTTTGCCCAGCTGTTTACGTCGATAACGTCGCAAACATACTCGCCGTCGCAGTTGTTCATGCAGCCCAAGTCATCTGCAAATCCAATCTCAAAGTCATTACCAAATGAAAAGCAGATTGTTTCGCCAATCGGCATTTCAGTGTTTTGCCAATCCAGTTTATCCACTTTATCACTCCCTTTCACACTTATATTTTACCGCTATCATTGTACTTTGTCAGCACTTGACGTAGCTTATTGTGTGGAGTTTTTGTGGACAAAAAAATACAGCCGTATTGCTACGGCCGTATTAATCAGCGTCTGTCTTTTTGCAATTCTTCATCCTCATTGTAATCTGCAATGGTAATCGGAACAACAGATTTTCCCTTTTTCAGACTGATACTAAACTCGCAAACGTCACATAACTTAATGAATGTTTCCAGATGCGACAGCTTCATATGTTCTATTTTTTGATACAGCAACGGACGTGAGATATCCAGTTCCTTTGCAATGCCATTATATCCGTTCTCATAGTATGCAGCCATAGAGTTAATCTTTCTTCTTAATCTGCTACGTGCCATGTTATCACCTCTTCTTCTGAATTATACCACCAGCGTATAGTTTTGTCTACGCAAACGCCATTGTTATTATGTCATTTAAAGCAGTTGTTAGTAACTTTCAAATATACATCTTCATACAATTCCTGCTTGTCACCATTATAAGTGTACTCAGCATAAACGCCATCTCCAGCAATAGTTGTGCTCAACAGGGCTTTGTAATTCTGCAATGTTTTGCATGCCCAAACCACATAAACATTCTCTAACGTAATGCCTGTTGCAATAACATCTACGTTATTCGGCTCATTATACCATTCTACTAATTTGTTTTTACATACGCTTTCAAACTCAGCCATACCTGTAATAATCATTGTTGCACCCCCTGAATATATCTTTGTAATTCACTACGCATTAGCTCATATGCTTTACGCAAGCAGTAACGATAGTATTTCAAAATCTGCTGTCTGCGCTTTATCATGATTTGCATATCATCCACCCAATAGCAAGTCCCATCATGATAGGTATACCGACAATCAGGTAAACCATAATTATTTCAATAATAGCGTTTAGAACTTTTAAAATCATTTTCACTGTTCCTTGATACTCCAATTTACATATCTCCACGTAATTTAGCATTAAACATAGCTCTCAAACGTGCCTCCGGGTCGCTCATAGCCTTTGTTACAGCTTCTGTGGCTTTCTTTAGTTCGTTGTTAATCTCTATATACTCAGGCTGTTGCCGTACATGGTTTTTAGCAGCATCTACTGCGTGACTATCATATTGCCTCTGTACAAGCGACTCTAACGCTTTTAAGTCCGCCCGCAGTTCTACAATCTCGATAACAAGTAACATCAGCCGTGCCGATGTCTTAATGTCTGCAATATCCAACATACGTCTGATTCCCTCTTTGCTAATCACTTTAACACCTCCTAAATGTCAAAAGCATCAAAATTTTCATCGCCTATATACTCTGCATATAAGCTACACACAGCACACTCCCACGTGTCTGTTTCCTCGCAGTCATCGCAAGGGCAGTAATCATCATTAATCATCTGTTGTTTCTCCACTTTTTAAACAATGTATACAGTTCGATAACGCAATTTGCCCAGATACAGATAACTATCGGTATCATTAATATGGCAAAAGCAACATTTACAATATTATTCGAGTTCATTTGTCTGCTCCCTCTCCTAAATGCAACCTACTATCTTCAACAATCCAACGAATTTTTCTGCCACAGTGAGGGCAATATTGATAATTGTCATTTGAGTCAACAAATATATCGCCACATTCGTTGAACATATATTCGGATACCGGATAGCATGTGTAGCGATTCATTACTGTTACCGTCGTTTCTTCCATTTCCTCTGCCTCCTAAACTTTTTCAAGGGACTTTTTGTGTCACTCTGCAACTTTTTCAAGGGAGTTGTTGCGTTTTTTTGCAACAGCTACAAGAGATTTTTGCAACACGTTGCAGTTTTCTCGTGTAAAGCTCTATTCAGTGCATTTAATCAGTATATCGCTGCTATTATCACGCACTTTTAACAACCATACATCGTCAAGCCATGTTTCGGATACATCACCATCTTCATCGTAGCATTCGATGTTGATTTCATAGTCAACGCATTCATTAGCTTTCGCCCATTGATACAACTCTTCAATCGTCATTTATTCTTCCTCCCTTTTTCTTACCCATTTCTTGGCAAACACTTTCGCACGTGGCACGGTGGTTAAACTTATACCAGCGCACCTGCTGCAGAGGAATCCTGCGTTCGTCATCATTAAATTTGATGTATAGCATATAAGCTCCTGCTCTTACCTCAGTTGCATCAAACGTTTCAATATATCCATCCCACCAACGTACAGTCACTCTACATGCCATCTCTTCAATAGTCATAGTTATTGCACCTCTTTTCTGCTTCTCACCCACTTCTTAGCAAACAACCGGATATAATGTAAATACCTGCTATCAGTCAACGGCTCAACGCTTTTACGTTGTG
>ERZ827452.1100-NODE-1100-length-28912-cov-55.661469_pt1 | contig 28912 bp, 24 predicted proteins | sample MGYA00519866_ERZ827452 | MGnify/ENA primary metagenome ERZ827452 (study PRJEB31778, sample SAMEA3449307) | human gut metagenome | biome: human gut; feature: human-associated habitat; material: faeces | place: United Kingdom | collected 2010/2012 ... | reverse complement strand
AGAGCATCTGCCTTACAAGCAGAGGGTCGGCGGTTCGAATCCGTCAACGCCCACAAAAATAAGAAGAGGCTGTCTCAAAATAGACTTGAGATGGCCTCTGTTGTTTAATCTCAAATTAAAATCATTTGTATTTTAGGGGATCAACGTAATAATCTGGGAGCTTTCCTATGTTTCCTGTCTTTATTATTTTGCGAGGCGAAGGTATTTGATTGTAGTTACAAAAAATAATTCAGTTGAAAAAATATCAAGTGTAAAAAAACATTACCTTTGTGGCGGGGCTATGGTTTGCCCCTTCGATTTAAAATCTTGGGAACAATGAAACACATCAGCAGAAAAGTTTGGAAAGCTGTCTTCGGAGCAGTATGTTTGGGCGGATTGTGTGCAGCCTGCACCTCCCGTCCGGGGATTCACATCACGGGATCCGTGCGTCATGCGGATGGGGCACTTCTGGTTTGCCAGCAGTCGGTTGGCGGAATGTTCAATTCGCAGACGTTTGATACGTTGAAGTTGCAGGCGGACAGCACGTTCACGCTGACGCTGCCCGGAGGAGAATACGAGCGGGTTCAGTTCTATCTGTATGGAAAGAAGAAAATGGGTTCACTTCTTGCCAAGGAAGGAACGATGCGGATTGAATTGGACGGATGGGCCGAAAAGCCGATGACCGTCACCGAAGGACAGGATGACAAGACGGTCCGTGTGGCGGAACTGCTGGACCAGCTGTATGACGATGTGTTCGCCATCCGTGCACGGAGAGGCGACCGTTGGCAGATTGCCCGTGACACCGTGGCTACATCGGTGCGCCGCAAGCTGACGGACTATGCCCTGTCGCTGGACAAGGAGGTGGAAGGCGTGGACGAGGACCTGCGCGCCAAGGTCCGTCAGGACATACGCATGCAGTTGCTGCTGGCTTTCCAGAACCAGGTACTGGCTTCTGTCTTCCGGTCGTCCGAGGCTACGAAGCAGGAATGGCTGGCCCAGCTGGACAGCATGACGGCTTTCTGCTCCATCAATCATCCTGGTAGCCCTTTCTCCCTTTCGTTCTACGACGCGGCAAGTTATGATACCGGCATTCGTTATTATACCAAGGGCGATCCGAAGCCGGAAGGAGTGGAGAAAGGCGTGCAGCTGGCTTTCTACGATTTCACGCACCGGCTGACAGGCAAGGCGCAGGAAGCCGCTCTGGCCCAACTCTTCCTCGAAGACGAGTTCCAGCAACGTTATGACCCGCAACTGCTTCCGCTGGCCGACGAGTTCCGTCGTCTCTATCCCGAAAGCGGATGGATGCCGTGGGTGGACCGTGCCGTGGCCAAGAACCGTGCCTTCAATGAAACGACTATCCCGGCCGATATCCATTTCCCCGATGTCAGCTCGGCCAAAACGATTAAGGACGTGACCGACCGTTATAAAGGGAAAGTCATCTTCATGGACATCTGGGCTACGTGGTGTGGTCCTTGCCGTGCGTCGTTTGCCCACGTCGGTCCGTTGCAGGAGTATGCCGCGGCCAACGATGTAGTGCTGCTCTACCTCTCCATCGACCGTCCAGAGGACGATGAAAAGTGGCGGAAGATGGCCGCGCACTACAACCTGAAAGGCGAACACGTCCGTGGGCAGGAGGCCTTCCATCGGGAAATCTATGATACCTTCGGCCATAAGGGTGCCCTGAGTATTCCGCGCTGCGTCATCTTCGACAAGCAGGGGAACATCCGTTTCAGCACGGCCGCCTCGCCCGAGCACTGGGACAAGCTGAAAGAACAGTTACAGGAAGCGGCCAGGTAAAGAGAGTGGTGCGATGAACAGGCATGGGATAATGGGGCCGCTGACGGCGCTGGCCCACCGTGTAGAGCAGTTCGGCAAGGCACTGCCACAGGAAAAGGTGGCCCTGCACCTCGACAACACCAGCTATTATCAGGGCGACGACATCTGGTTCCAGTGTTACGTGGTGGCCTCCGGACTGAACCGTCCCACGGGGTGGAGCAAGACGCTGTATGTGGAACTGCTCAACCCTGGAGACGAGATTGTATCCAAGCAGATTCTTCCTGTCAGGAACGGCCGTTGACACGGCCACTTCGCCCTGACGCAATTGCCGTTCTATTCCGGCTTCTACGAGGTGCGGGCCTATACCAAATACATGTTGAACTTCGATGAGGCTTCGGTCTTCTCGCGCATCATCCCCGTCTTCGACAAGCCGGAGGTGCCGGGCCACTATGTGGAAAAGGAGATCAGCCCGCGGGTAGGCAAGTATCCGCAGGAACGCAAGCGGCCGCGGAAGGAGAAGAAACTGAACCTCCGCTTCTATCCCGAAGGCGGCTATCTGGTGAAGGGCGTGCCGGTGCGTGTGGCCTTCGAGGCGACGGATGCCTATGGCAATCCGGTGGACGTGTCGGGGCGCGTGGTGGACAAGGAGGGTTGCGAATGCCTCACCTTCACCACGGGCCACGAGGGGAAAGGCAGCTTTACCTATACGGCCGGCGAGGAAGAAGGGCGGGCCGAAGTCATCTGGAATGAAAAACGATACCGTTTCGACCTGCCGGAAGCCAGGGAGCAGGGCTTTGCCTGTTCGGTGGACAACCTCAGCTCGCCGGACAGCCTGCTGGTGACGGTACAGAAGAACGCCCGTACGCCGGGCAGTATGCTGGGGATGGCGGTCATCGGCGGAGGGCAGCTCTACCACTTCAGCATGCTGACGGTCACCCGCAGCCGTCCCGTCCGCTTCGGGCTGGACAAGCGGGACCTGCCCGTAGGCGTGGCGCAGGTCGTGTGGTTCAACCCTTCCGGCCGGCTGGTGGCCGACCGTCTGATTTTTGCCGGGCAGCCCGACACCCTGTCGGTGGCGGTCCGTTCGGACAAGGCTGCCTATCAGCCCTACGACTCCATCCGTCTGGACGTTGAAGTCCGGGATGCGGAAGGTCGCCCGTGCAGGCGCCTCTCTCGGTTTCCGTGCGCGACGGCTGGCAGGAGGTGGAGAACCGCCACAGCCTGCTGACCGACCTGCTGCTGATGTCGGACATCAAAGGATACGTCCACCGTCCTGCCTGGTATTTCGAGTCTGGTGACCTGGCGCACCGCCGTGCGCTGGACGAATTGCTGATGGTGCAGGGCTGGAGGAGATACGACTGGGAGAGCATGGCTGGTGTACGCCCCTTCGACCTGAAATACCTGCCCGAGCAGGGCATTGAGCTGCACGGCACGGTGGTGTCGATGGTGCGCAGCAAACCGCGTGCCGGGGTGGAAGTGTCTTCCTTCCTGAGCAGTCCCGGCGAAGACCCGGAGGTGGGCAGGCAACAGTCCTTCGACCTCTTTACTACTGACAGCTTGGGGCGTTTCTCCTTCGTCTCGCAGATAGAGGGGAAGTGGAATCTGATACTGGCCGTGACGAAGGAGGGCAAGAAGAAAGACCACCGCATCGTGCTGGACCGTGTGTTTGCTCCCGCGCCCCGCATGTATTCGCTGGCCGAGATGCAGGTACGGGTACCCGGCGAGGAACAGAAAGTCGGGCCGTCGGCCGACGAACCGGCCGATACGGTGCAGGTGGAGGAAGACTACAACCTGTTCCTTCAGGCCTACGAAGACTCGTTGCGCCGCCTGGGCATCGACGAGAAGATACACCACCTGGACGAGGTGGAGGTGAAAGCCCGCAAGCGCGACAAGGCCAGCGATGTCTATCAGGCCCGCACCAAGTCCATAGCCTACTACGACGTGGCCTCGGAGATGGACGACATTCAGGACCGGAACGGCTTTGTGGGGGACGACATCCATGAACTGATGAGGAACATGAATCCCGATTTCTATACGCAGTTCAGTCCGTCGGGCGAGGAGTATTTGTTCTACAAAGGCCGTCTGGCTTTGTTTGTCATCAACTATGAGCGTACCCGCCACGAGGAAATGGACTTCAACAAATATCGTAGTCTGACGCTGGAGTCCATCAAGTCCATCTACATCAGCGAGGATCTTGGGACCATGTGCCGCTACGCCGACCCGCGGTTCACGCCGATGAACATCGACAAACTGTATGGTTGTGTCGTATTGATTGAAACGAAACCAGAGGGAGAAATACCTGCCAAGGGGGCGAAAGGTGTGCGCAAGACGTGGCTTGAGGGCTATAGCAAGGTTAAAGAGTTCTATTCGCCGGACTATCGGGTACTGCCCCGTGAGGAAGATTACCGTCGGACACTGTACTGGCAGCCGGAACTGATGACCGACGAGCAGGGATGTGCTACGGTGCGCTTCTTCAACAACAGCCGTTGCCGCTGCCTGCGCGTCACGGTCAATGTGCTCGATTCCGACGGGCGTATCGGTAGCCTGGAACAATAATCCGACTTGATTTGTATGTGCTTGATACGTAAATAGTTATCAGTTTATTTTCGTTTGCGGAAAATAAACTGCCAGTTTATCGGCTTTAAACTGTCGGTTTACTCCGTTTAAACTGCGAGTTTAAAGCTTTTAAACTGACAGTTTAACGCCTTTGAACTGGTAGTATACTGCGTTTGAACTGATTGGTCAGCACAGGAGAAGCTGGCGGATAACGCTTGCTGACAAAAAAAGAGGGCATATCCCGATTGGGATACACCCTCTTTTCTTATTTCAGGCTGGCCGCCTGCTGATGCGGTTGGCGCATCAGAGTCCTGCCAGTTCTACAATCTTGTCGACCGCTGCATTCAGGCCGTCGGGGTTCTTGCCACCGGCTGTTGCGAAGTGGGGCTGACCGCCACCACCACCCAGAATCAGTTTGGCGGCTTCCTTCACCAGGGCGCCGGCTTTCAGACCGTTGGCCACCAGGTTGTCGCTCAGCATGACGGTGAGCATCGGTTTGCCTTCGAACTCGGTGCCGGCCACGAAGAACAGGTTCTCCGTAATCTGGCCGCGCAGCTGGAAGGCGATGTTCTTCACCGTTTCGGCGGGCAGGGGAGCGCAGAACTTGATGAGCTTCACGCCGTTCACTTCCTTCACGCTCTGCAGCAGTTTCTCCTTCAGCAGGGCTTCCTTTTCCTTCATGAATTCCTCTACCTGCTTCTTTAGTCCGGCATTCTCCTCGATGTACTTGCGGATGGTTCCGCCCAGGTCGGGGGCGTTGTTGAAGAGTGCTTTCAGGTCGCGGATGGAATCTTGCAGATTGTCCATCATTTCTTCTACACGGGCACCTGTGTAGGCTTCGATACGGCGTACACCGGCAGCTACAGAACTTTCGGATACAATCTTTACCATACCGATGTGGCCCGTAGCGGCTACGTGCGTACCACCACAGAACTCGATGGACGAGCCGAACTGGATGACGCGGACGTGGTCGCCGTACTTCTCACCGAAGAGGGCGATGGCGCCCAGTTCCTTGGCTTCCTCGATAGGAATGTTGCGGTATTCCTTCAAAGGAATGTTGGCGCGGATCTTGGCGTTGACCAGATGCTCTACCTGACGCAGTTGCTCGTCGGTCACCTTTTGGAAGTGTGAGAAGTCGAAACGCAGCGAGTCCGGCGTAACCAGCGAACCTTTCTGCTCTACGTGGTCGCCCAGCACGGTGCGCAGTGCTTCGTCCAGCAGGTGCGTACACGAGTGGTTGGCGGCGCAGGCGGCGCGCTTGTCGGTGTCCACGCAGGCCATCATGGGTGCGTCGAGGTGCTCGGGCAGCTTCTTGGCAATGTGGATGGGCAGGTTGTTTTCTTTCTTGGTGTCGATGATGTCGATGGTCTCGAATTCGCTTACCAATACACCCGTATCGCCTACCTGACCACCGCTTTCGGCGTAGAACGGAGTCTTGTCCAGCACAATCTGGTAGAGTGTTTGGTTTTTCTGCTTCACCTGACGGTAGCGCAGGATGCTGGTTTCATATTCTGTATAGTCGTAGCCTACAAATTCGGTGGTACCTTCCTTCAGCGTAATCCAGTCGCCGGTCTCTACGGCGGCGGCGTTGCGGGCACGCTGCTTCTGCTGCTGCATTTCGGCGTCGAATTCCTTCGTGTCGGCCGTCATACCGTTCTCGCGCAGGATGAGTTCGGTCAGGTCGAGCGGGAAGCCGAAGGTGTCGTATAGCGTAAAGGCGTCCTTGCCGCTGATTTCGGTCTTGCCGGCAGCCTTGGCCTCGGCCATGGTCTTCTCGAGCAGGCGGATACCCGTTTCCAGCGTACGCAGGAAGGCTTCTTCCTCTTCCTTGATAACCTTGGCGATGAGGTCCTTCTGGGCGTTCAGTTCGGGGTAGGCGGCTCCCATGTTGTCTATCAGCACGGGCAGCAGCTTGTACATGAACGACTGCTTCTGACCCAGGAAAGTGTAGCCATAACGTACGGCACGGCGCAGGATGCGGCGGATGACGTAGCCGGCCTTGGCGTTGCTGGGCAGCTGTCCGTCGGTGATGGAGAAGGCGATGGTACGGATGTGGTCGGCAATGACGCGCATGGCCACGTCCTTCTGCTTGTCTTCGCCATACTTGGCACCAGCCATGGCGGCGATGGCCTGGATGAGTGGCTGGAAGACGTCGGTGTCATAGTTGGACGTCTTGCCCTGCATGGCCATACAGAGACGCTCGAAGCCCATACCGGTATCGATTACCTTGGCGGGCAGACCTTCGAGGCTGCCGTCGGCCTTGCGGTTGAACTGCATGAACACGAGGTTCCATATCTCGATGACCTGCGGATGGTCGTGGTTCACCATGTCGCGGCCGGGTATCTGCTTCTTTTCTTCTTCGGAACGGAGGTCGATGTGGATTTCCGAGCACGGACCGCAGGGACCTGTATCACCCATTTCCCAGAAGTTGTCATGCTTGTTACCGTTGATGATGTGGTCCTTCGGCAGGAACTGTTCCCAGTAGGAAGCAGCTTCATCGTCGCGGCTCAGGCCTTCTTCGGGGCTGCCTTCGAAGACGGTAGCATAGAGGTTTTCGGGGTTGATCTTCAGCACGTCCACCAGGTATTCCCAGGCCCAGGAGATGGCTTCCTTCTTGAAGTAGTCGCCGAACGACCAGTTGCCCAGCATCTCGAACATGGTGTGGTGATACGTGTCGTGTCCCACTTCTTCCAGGTCGTTGTGCTTTCCGCTGACGCGCAGACACTTCTGTGAGTCGGCCACTCTTTTATATTTGGCGGGATGATTGCCCAGGATGATGTCCTTGAACTGGTTCATACCTGCGTTGGTAAACATCAGCGTAGGGTCGTCCTTAATCACCATGGGAGCGGAAGGGACGATGTGGTGTCCCTTGCTTTCGAAGAAACTCTTGAACGAGTCTCTGATTTCGTTTGCAGTCAACATATACTATCTAATTTTTTAAGTTTCAGAATACTGAGGTTTTTCAAGTTAGCTGATGGCTTGCCCCTGATTCTTTTGCAGGGTGGGAACATTCTGCTTGTTGGAAAACGGAATGTGCAAAAGCTCAATAACTTAAAAACTCAAAAAAACTGTGCAAAGATAGCTTGTTTTTATTACTTTTGCCGCATAGACCACTGAAATATTTCCAAAAAGATGCGCAAAGTATACTATATATACAATCCTCAGACGCAGACCTACGACCGCATTTATCCTACGATGAAGCAGCGGGCAATGAGTTATCTGCGCCGTCTTTTTATTGGCATGGGACTGGGAGCGGGCAGTTTTATTGTGCTTCTGCTCATCTTCGGTTCGCCTTCGGAAAAGGAATTGAGGATGGAAAACAGCCAGTTGCAGGCGCAGTATAATGTGCTTTCGCGTCGGATGGATGAGGCTATCGGCGTGTTGCAGGATATCCAGCAACGCGATGACAATCTCTATCGGGTCATCTTCATGGCCGATCCTGTGCCGACGGCTATTCGCCAGGGGGGATATGGTGGAACCAATCGTTACGAACACCTGATGAAGATGGCTAACTCGGAACTGGTAGTACATACCACGCAGAAGATGGATATGCTTACGAAGCAACTCTATATTCAGTCGCGTTCGTTCGATGACGTTGCACGCATGTGCAAGCAGCATGATGAGATGCTTCGTTGTATTCCAGCCATACAGCCCATTTCAAATAAGGATTTGAAGCAGACGGCTTCGGGCTATGGCACACGTGTCGATCCGATTTATGGCACGACTAAATTCCATTCGGGCATGGACTTCTCTGCCCATCCAGGTACAGACGTTTATGCGACGGGCGATGGTACGGTGGTGAAGATGGGATGGCAGACTGGATATGGCAATACCATCATCATTGATCATGGTTTTGGCTATCAGACGTGGTATGCCCACTTGCAGGACTTTCGTACGAAACTGGGTAAGAAAGTGGTACGCGGTGAAGTGATAGGCGGCGTGGGCAGTACTGGTAAGAGTACCGGTCCGCATTTGCATTATGAGGTTCACGTCAAAGGGCAGGTGGTTAATCCCGTCAATTATTACTTTATGGATCTGAGTGCCGAGGATTATGACCGCATGATACAGATTGCAGCCAACCAGGGTAAGGTGCTGGATTAGTCGAGAGAGTTATGTATTATTTATCGTCAGATTGTTAAATAATTGCTTCCGTGTTGAATATCGATAAGAACTTGAAGTTGTATTACTCAATCAGTGAAGTCGCCGAGATGTTCGGGGTCAACGAGTCGCTGCTTCGATATTGGGAGAAAGAGTTTCCTCAGCTTTGTCCTAAGAAAGCTGGGCGTGGTGTTCGCCAGTATCGTAAGGAGGATGTAGAGACAGTGAGGCTGATTTACCATCTGGTGAAGGAACGGGGCATGACACTGCCAGGAGCCCGTCAGCGTCTGAGGAACAACAAGGAAGCCACGCTACGCAGCTATGAAATTGTAGACCGTCTGAAAAGCATCCGTGAGGAGCTTCTGGCTATGCGTGATGCGCTCGATGCTTTTACCTACGACGACTTGGAGGCGCTGAAGGAAAATATTGGCGATCTACAGTCTTCGCCAGAAGATCGTTAGTCCTCAATTCTTGATACCTGTTTGATGTTTTGCACCTGTTTCAGGTTGTTGCAGATGGTACGTACGTCGTCTACATCGTGCACGTAGAGCTGTATTTTCCCTTCAAAGATACCATCGTTGGTTTCCATGGTCAGTTTGCGGATATTGACATTCAGTTGACGCGAGATGACCTGTGTCACTTCATTCAGTAGTCCTACATTGTCTATACCTTTGATATAGATGGTTACAAGGAAGGAAAGTTCCTTGTGTGTATCCCATTGGGTAGCTATGATACGATTGCCGTAGCTGCTCTTCAGACGGGCTGCTACAGGGCATTGGCGCTTATGGATAATGACTTGATTGTTTTCGTTGATGTAGCCTAGCACATCGTCACCTGGGATGGGGTGGCAACAATCGGCCATGATGTATTCTTTGGAGATCGCTTCTTCGGTCAGTTTCAGGATCTTTTTGGTATCTATCTTTTCCTGTTGTATTTTCTCTTGTGAACCTTTTCCTTCATTTGTATCTTTTTCTTCTTTTCCGTTGCCGAACGAGAAGGATAGCAGCTTTTTCCAACTCTTTTCCTGTTTCTCCTTGAAGGCATTGCGGTCAGCATCGCCCAGCACCAGTTTCTTGCTGCCGATGGCAACCAGTAGTTCGTCATGGGTGTGGAAGTTGTGCAGGCGTGTCAGTTTGTTCAAAGACACTTCATCCATACGGATTCCCTCTGCATTAAGGAATTCGGCTAAAATCTTTTCTCCCTCCTTTTGGTTGGCTTTGGCTTCTTTGCGCAGGATGGAGGCTATTTTGGCACGTGCGCGTGCTGTGGTGGCATAGTTCATCCATTCGGGTTGCACGCGTTGCGATTTCGAGGTAAGTATTTCTACCTGGTCACCGCTTTGTAGTTTGTGGCTCAGGGGGACCAGCTTGTGATTGACCTGTGCACCGATACAATGACTGCCGATATCGGTGTGTAGGGAGAAGGCAAAGTCCAGTGCCGTACAGTTCTGGGGCATGGTCTTCAGGTCGCCCTTGGGTGTGAACACAAATATCTCGGACGCGAAGAGATTCAGCTTGATGGTGTCGAGGAAGTCGATAGCGTCAGGTTGCGGATCATCTAGAATCTCTTTAATGGTTCTCAGCCATTTTTCCAGTTCGCCTTCGTCTTCACTACCGCCGCCTTCTTTGTATTTCCAGTGGGCGGCAAAGCCCTGTTCGGCCACGTCGTTCATGCGTTCGCTACGGATCTGTACTTCGATCCACTGGCCGTTGTTGCCCATCAGGGTGACGTGAAGCGCCTGATAACCGTTGGCTTTCGGGTGGCTTACCCAGTCGCGCAGTCGGTCGGGGTGGGGTTTGTATATCTTGGAAATGGCTACATAGATGTCGAAACAGTCATTCAGTTCTTCTTCCAGATTCTTGGGCGTGAAGATGATGCGGACGGCCAGGATGTCGTAGATTTCTTCAAAGGGAACATGCTTGGTCTGCATCTTGTTCCAGATGGAGTAAATGGACTTGACACGTGCTAAAATATGGTACTTCATGCCCATTTTGTCCAGTTGGGCGCGGATAGGAGCCGTGAAGTCCTTAAAAACCTTGTCGCGTTCGGCGGCTGTAGCTTCCAGCTTCTTCTCGATGACTTCATATTCCTCAGGATGTTCATATTTGAAGCTGAGGTTTTCCAGTTCGGTCTTGATCTTGTAGAGGCCCAAGCGGTTGGCCAGTGGGGCGTAAATGTACATGGTTTCACCGGCAATTTTGTATTGCTTGCTGGGAAGCATGGAGCCGAGGGTGCGCATGTTGTGAAGTCGGTCGGCAATCTTGATGAGGATGACGCGAATGTCATCGCTCATTGTAAGCAGCAGCTTTTTGAAGTTCTCGGCCTGTGCAGAAGCCTTGTCGCCAAAGATACCACCTGAGATTTTGGTCAGTCCGTCTACAATCTGGGCAATCTTAGGACCAAAGATGTTTTCGATGTCTTCCACTGTGTAGTCAGTATCTTCTACAACATCGTGCAGCAGAGCTGAGCAGATGGAGGTTGAACCCAATCCGATTTCGGTGCACACAATCTTGGCTACGGCGATGGGGTGAAGAATGTAGGGTTCGCCCGAGCGTCGTTTGATGCCTTTGTGTGCCTGGTTGGCGAAGTTGAATGCTTTGGTGATGATTTCAACACGCTTGCGGTGTTTGGTAGCCAGATAGCAGTTCAGCAAGTCCTGAAAAGCTTCCTGTATCATCGCTTCTTCCGCTTTCTCTTTCTCTTTCAGATCAAGGTTCTCTTCCATATCCGTATCCAATTTACTTCACTTTCTGCAAAAATAAGCAAATTTTGACATCGGACAAGCATTTTGTTGTTTAAAACATCGGTTATGCCCGAATTATTTGGAAGAGGCGGTAAGGTAAGTATACTTTTACTTGTATATCTTTAGCGTCTTTCCTGCGCGAATATTGTTGCCTCGCAGGCCATTCCAGCTACGCAGCTTGCTGACACTGACACCATAACGTTGTGCGATTCCACCCAGCGTGTCACCATTCTTTATTTTGTAGTAGATGGGCTTGCCATTGCCAGCTACGGCTTTGGAAGTACTGCTGCTGGCCACGGATACGGTACGGCGATTTTTGAACAGCTCGGCCTGGCGGTGGTTGTAGATGGTGTCTTGGTTGTCTATAAAGGTGCTGATGGCATTCATGGGCAGGCGCAGGGTTTGCGGCTTGCTGTCACCTGGGATAATGCTGCGTTTGTATTGCGGATTGAGGCTCTTGAGTTCGTCCATCGGCACGTGGCAGATGTCAACGATTTGCTCGAAGTGCAGGTTGCGGCTTACCTGGATGGTGTCTGTAGCCTCAGGAATGTTAGTTTCCATCGGGCAGATGTTGTGCTTGCAGTAGTAGGACATGATGTAGTTGGCCGCAATGAAAGCAGGTACGTAGCCACGTGTTTCGCGGGGCAGATAGTTATAGATGGCCCAATAGTCGGTCTTGCCTCCTGCTCGGCGGATAGCCTTGTTGATGGTGCCCGGCCCGCAGTTGTAGGCGGCGATGACCAGATTCCAGTCGTTGTAGATGCCATAAAGGTCCTTCAGATAGCGTGCTGCAGCCCAAGTGGCCTTGATGGGGTCGCGGCGTTCGTCTACGAGGCTGTTGCTTTCCAGACCGTAGAGCTTGCCCGTCTGAAGCATGAATTGCCAAAGTCCGGCAGCACCTGCGCGCGATACGGCCGAAGGATTCAGGGCCGATTCGATGATGGGCAGGTATTTCAGTTCGAGAGGCAGATCGTAGGCATCAAGGGCTTTTTCGAAAATGGGCATGTAGAAATTGCAGGCGCTGAGCATGAAGGCCACCTGATTGCGCAGGCGGGTGGCGTACATATCGATGAACTTGCGCACGATTTCATTGTAGGGCATCTCCATAATGACCGGCATGCGCGACAGGCGGTCGATGTAGATGGAGTCGCTGAACAGCGGATTTTCATGCGAAGTGCTGCAATCCTTTCCCAAGTCGATGTAAGTCTTGGCTTTCCAGTCGTTCAGCAGGCTGTCCAGCGGATAGGTCATGCTTCGTGGCAGGTCGATGGTTTCTTCGCGTTGGGTCCCGTTTTCGTTGATGACTACGTTGACACTTTCCTGCGCATGGAGAGGGGCGGCCAGGAAGGTGGCGAACATCAGGGCGGAACTTATGATCAATTTCTTCATATTCTTTCTATATCGGTTTGGTGGTGAGTATTCGTTTTTCAGAAGCGGAAGCTGCATTGCACGCCCACGGATTTGTCTTTCAGTGTGGCTGGGTTGTAGTAGCCTCCTGTCTGGTTGTTGATGAAGGTGGGTTCCACCTTCATGCTCAGGTCGGGGCCGATGTCGAAATTGGACAATTCGGCGTCCACATAAGCGTCGACCACGGATATCAGATAGACGCCGATGAAGGCGAAGATACTCAAGTCGCGCCAACGGCGATAGGTGTCCTTGCGCTTACGCAGGGTTTCTGTGATTTGCGAGTGCGATACGCGGTCGATGTAGCCCGGCGGTAGCAGGTCGGTGATACTGCTGGAGTCCCATTTCTCGTTGACGGCATCCACGTAGGCAGCTTGGTAATCTTTGTACATTTTGCCGTTCCATGTCAGGGCATAGGCACAACCAGCAAATCCGCCGTAGACGATGGGCAGCTTCCAATACTTGCGGTTGTAGATTTGTCCGCCGCCGGGGATGACCAGTGCCAGCCAAGTAGCTTTGGTCGGATTGGGTACCCATTGCTTGCGTTTCAGTTCGCGGCTCAGGCTGTCCGTCGGATCTTTTTCTTGCTTGATGTCGGGGTTGGCCGTCAGTTCAAGCATTTTTTTCTTGTTCTCGTTGGCAATGCTGTCGGCCGTTGCTTTTGCCAGAGCGTCCAGCGTGTCGGCTTTTAAGGCCTGTTGCTGAGGCGAGAGTGTCTTGTGGGTCGTGTCGGCCTGCAGCTCGTGCGATCTGCGAAGGGCGGCGCGAGGGCGGTTCTGCCCATACACGACAATCCCTGCCGCCTGTAGGAAACAGAGCAGCAGGGCTGTCAGTATCTGATATTTAAGTCTTTTTCTTGTCATTTATTTTTCAGCGTGTCGAGGATGCCGATGATGCGTTCTAATTCTTCTTCGTTGCTGAAAGGGATGCTGATTTTGCCTTTTCCCTTTTCTGAACAGGTCAACTGGACCTTGGCGCTGAAGAAGTTTGAAAGTTGTTGTTTCAACAGGTTGAATTCTTCGGGCAGTTTGGCTCGTTTGGGAGCTATCTTGCGCCCTCCGCTTTTCACGGCTTCGCCTTCGCTCAGCGACTTGACGATTTCTTCCACCTTGCGGACGGAGTAGCCATGCTCCAGTATTTCCTCGTAGATCTTCACTTGCAGCTTGGGGTCGTCCAGCGTCACGAGAGCGCGGGCGTGTCCCATGTCTATCTGCTTGTTTTGCAAGCCCATCTGTACGGGTGCGGGTAGCTTCAGCAGGCGCAGGTAGTTGGCGATGGTGGTGCGTTTCTTGCCCACGCGTTCGCTCAGGCGCTCCTGCGTCAGGCCGTACTGTTCGAGCAGGTGCTGGTAGGCCAGGGCTATTTCCACTGAGTTGAGGTCTTCGCGTTGGATGTTCTCGATGAGGGCCATTTCCATGACGTTCTCGTCGTCGGCGGTGCGGATGTAGGCGGGTATGCGGGTGAGGCCTGCCATCTGCGAGGCACGGAAGCGTCGTTCGCCGGCAATGAGCTGGTACTCGTCGTCCGAGAGCTTGCGCAGCGTGACGGGCTGGATGATGCCAATCTCGGCGATGGAGTCGGCCAGTTCCTGCAGGGCGGTCGGGTCGAACTCACGTCGCGGCTGGTTGGGGTTGACGACAATCTTCGACAACTCTATCTCGTTGATGGAGGAAGAGCCTTCGGTCTGCACGTCGTCCATGGAGAGCAGTGCGTCCAGGCCGCGTCCTAATGCATTTCTTTTTAGTGCCATATCTGTCAGTTTCCTTTTTTTCTTTATTTTTCTCTTTCTATCAGCTCCTTGGCCAGTGCCATGTGGTTCTTGGCGCCTGTAGAGTCTGCGTCGTAGAGGATGGTGGGCAGGCCGTAGCTGGGCGCTTCGCTCAGTTTCACGTTGCGCTGGATGACGGTCTTGAACACCAGTTCCTGGAAGTGGCGTTTCACTTCGTCGTAGATTTGGTTGGCCTGTCGCAGGCGCGAGTCGTACATCGTCAGCAGGAAGCCTTCGATTTCGAGGGCCGGGTTCAGCTTCGACTTGATGATCTTGATGGTGTTCAGCAGCTTGCTGATGCCTTCGAGCGCGAAGTATTCGGCCTGCACGGGGATGATGACCGAGTCGGCGGCGGTAAGCGCGTTGACGGTAATGAGCCCCAGCGACGGCGAGCAGTCTATTAGAATATAATCAAATTCGCTTTTCAGCGGCGAGAGCACTTCCTTCAGGATCCGTTCGCGATTCTTCAGGTTGAGCATTTCGATTTCGGCGCCTACGAGGTTGATGTGAGAAGAGATGACTTTCAGCGTGTCTATCTCCGTGTCATGGATGGCTTCACGCACGTCGGCACGGTCGATAATGCACTCGTAGATAGTACATTCGGCTTGCTTGATGTCCACTCCAAGTCCCGATGAGGCGTTGGCCTGGGGGTCGGCGTCCACAACGAGCACTTTCTTTTCAAGGGTGGCCAGCGAGGCTGCCAGGTTGATGGTGGTGGTAGTCTTGCCCACGCCTCCCTTTTGGTTTGCCATTGCAATAATTTTTCCCATATTCTCTATCATTTATCGGCGGCGAAATAAGCGATTATTTCTGATAGTGCCAGCATGAAAAGGGAAGAGATTGCAAAAACGGTTGATAAGTCGCCCTTTTTGTTAATAACTTGCGGGCGGCAGGTTGCTCCTCCTCTTCTTCCGTTATTTTTCTCTGGGTAGTTCCCCTTTCGAGCCGACGGCAAATATACACAATTATATTGGAAATCTTAGACTTTTGTGCCGTCGCTTGGGGAAGATTAAGATTTATTTTCCGCCTTTTGAGGCTTGGAGGCGGGGAGTGAACTCAGTGCTGTATCTGCCACGCCAGGGAAAGCACTGTTTTTTGCAGAGGAAAGCAGTGCTTTCTGGTGGAGAAAGCATTGCTTTCCTTTTTTCACCATACGGCTTCCACAAACTTCCAAAGGAAATAGCCGCAGAGGGCACACTTCACTACTGTGCCCAGCAGGAAGCCTACCAGCGAGCCAAGACCTGAACGGAGGGCTTCTTTCGCCTCGCGTCCGCCCAACAGTTCGCCGATGAAGGCACCCAAGAAGGGGCCGAGGATGATGCCCCACGGCATGAAGAACAAGCCTACGAGGGTGCCTGCCAGGCATCCACGCTCGCCCCATCGGCTGCCACCGCTATACTTGGCGCCCAGCAGGGGGACGAAGTAGTCGAGCACCTGGACGATAACGACCAGCACGAGCCACACCACCAGCTGCGTAGGGCTGAACTGTACGCGGTCGGTAAAGTGGAGCAGTAACATGCCCCCATAGGCCAGCGGAGGGCCGGGTAGAGCAGGGAGGATGCATCCAGCCAGGCCTGCCAGCAGACAGAGGATGCCCAGAATGATTAACAAGATGTTCATAGCCGAATCATGAAGTTTTTCGCAAAAATAAACGTTACCTGCCGAATTGCCAAATTTTTGCCGTTATAGAAGTTTGACGGCTCTTTTTTTTATTTCCCCTCTAAAGTTGCTACCTTTGTCGGCAGTTAACAAAAATGTTTGTATGAGTATGGAAAATCAAAGACCTTTGATATTGGTATCGAACGATGACGGCATCGTTGCGAAAGGAATCAGTGAGCTGATCAAGTTTCTCCGTCCGCTGGGTGAAGTGGTGGTGATGGCCCCCGACAAGGCCCGTTCGGGCACGGGTTGTGCGCTCACTACAGACGAGCCTATCCACTACAGCCTTGTGCGCAAGGATGTAGGCTTGACGGTCTATAAGTGCTCGGGCAACCCTGCCGACTGTGTGAAGCTGGCTTTTGAGACGGTGCTCGACCGCAAGCCCGATCTCGTGGTGGGCGGCATCAACCATGGTGACAATTCGGCTACGAATGTACATTACTCGGGTACGATGGGGGTCGTTATCGAAGGATGCCTCAAGGGAGTACCTTCCATCGGCTTCTCCTTGTGCAGCCACGAGCCCGACGCAAACTTTACGGCCGCAGGTCCTTACGTGCGCGACATTGCCCGCCTGGTGCTCGAGAAGGGACTTCCCGCACTGACCTGCCTCAATGTGAACTTCCCCGACACGCAGGAGCTGAAGGGCGTCAAAATCTGCCGTCAGACGAAGGGACAATGGACCAGCGAATGGGAAAACTTTGCCCATCGCGGTGACAACCATTACTATTGGCTGACGGGTTCGTTCGTGGACGAAGATGCCGACCAGGAGGATACCGACCACTGGGCGCTGGCCAACGGTTATGTAGCCATTACGCCTACCACGGTAGACGTCACGGCCTATGGCATGATCGACGAGCTGAAGACTTGGTTCTAATCGTATGAAATACTACCTGATTGTCGGCGAAGCCTCGGGCGACCTTCATGCGTCGCACCTGATGGTGGCCTTGCGTCGCGAAGACCCGCAGGCGGAGTTCCGCTTCTTTGGGGGCGACCTGATGGCTGCCGCGGGAGGTTGTGCGCCTGTGAAGCACTACCGCGACCTGGCCTACATGGGCTTCGTCCCCGTCCTGCTCCACTTGCGCACCATCTTTGCCAACATGGCCTTCTGCAAGCGAGACATCGTGGAGTGGCGGCCCGACGCCTTGATACTGGTGGATTACCCAGGCTTCAACCTCAGCATCGCCAAGTACATCCATGCTCGCACGCGTATCCCTGTCTACTACTATATCGCTCCCAAGATATGGGCGTGGAAGGAGTACCGCATCAAGAACATCAAGCGCGACGTGGACGAGCTTTTCTCCATCCTGCCTTTCGAGGTCGATTTCTTCGAGGGAAAGCACCAATACCCCATCCATTATGTGGGCAATCCTACGCTGGACGAGGTGGTCGCCTTCCGAGCTTCCTATAAGGAGACGCGTCAGGACTTCTTCGAGCGCAACGGCTTGCAGGCCAAGCCCGTTATCGCTTTGCTTGCAGGCAGCCGCAAGCAGGAAATCAAGGACAACCTGCCTGACATGATTCGGGCGGCTTCCTCCTTCGGTGGTTATCAGCTGGTGCTGGCAGGCGCGCCAGGCATCGATGCCGACTACTATCGCGCCTATATAGGCGACGCCGACGTGAAAGTCATCTTCGGCCAAACTTACGAACTGCTGAGTCATGCCGACGCGGCGCTGGTCACTTCGGGCACGGCCACACTCGAGACGGCCCTCTTCCGCGTGCCGCAGGTGGTGTGCTACCATACGCCCATCGGACGCGTCATCGCTTTCCTGAAGCGGCATATATTGAAAGTGAAGTATATCTCGCTTGTCAACCTGATTGCAGGGCGCGAGGTGGTGCGCGAGCTGGTGGCCGACACGATGACGGTAGCGCAGATAAAGACCGAACTGGGTCGTATCCTCAACGACGAAAGCTGGCGCAGGGAGATGCTGGCAGGCTACGACGAGGTAAGCAAACGCCTGGGCGAACCAGGCGCCCCTGCCAAGGCGGCTTGTCTTATCCGTTCGTTGTTGGCAAAGGGTTGATTGTAAACCAGTCTGTGTATTTCAAATAAAATGTTAAAAGCGGGCAGGTCGATGCAGTAAATGCGCGATCTGCCCGTTTTCTTGTCAGAAATCAGAAGATAAATTGTGAGGATTATGAAAAAAGTACATTGGTTTGTCCTGTTGTTATGCCTGGCTTTGTCGCCCGTCTTCCAGTCGTGCGATGATGGCGATGGCTATTCAATTGGTGATTTTACGCCTCCTTTGTGGGCGACGGTTCGTGTCGGTGGAGGCGCTTTCTATCTGGATTGTGATGTTTGGGGCACGCTTTGGCCTGTCAATACCGATATGGGGTGGTATACGCCTGTCGATGGCCAGCGAGTCATTACTTACTTCAACCCTCTGTGGGATAACTACGAGGGATACGATCATGCGGTCAAGATTTTGGGTATCCAAAACGTGTTGACCAAACAGGTGGAGACCTTGACGCCCGAGACGGACGAAGAATTCGGCAACGATCCTGTTACTATTTACCAGGGTGATATCAGCATTAGCGGTGGATACATGAACATTATCTTCCTTCAGAATCTGCCTGCCAAGGAGAAACACCGTATCAGCCTTGTGCGTCCGCAAGATGATGCCGAGCTCTATGGTGAAGACGGCTATGTCCATCTGGAGTTGCGCTACAACGACTATGACGATGTGACGGGTTATGGCAATTGGGGAGCTGTTTCCTACAACCTCAGTAGCCTGAACTTCACAGATGCCACAAAGGGTATCAAGCTGAAACTCAATTCTTCGGTCAATGGCGAAGTAGAAGTCGCATTCGACTTTGTTTCGTCTGACGATGAAGGCGAAGGCAGCTCGGAAAAAGGCTTGCAACGTAATGTAGACCTGTCGAAGGTACAGCTGAAATAATGTCTTTTTAAATTGGTATGTAAAGTCGGAGGCCCCGAGAGCGGATATATGTCCAGCTTTCGGGGCCTCGTTTTATAGGGTTGTCCCAGGTGGAAATCTTTTAGAGCAGCGTCAGTGCAAACAGGTAGCAGACGGCGGCGGGGATAGCCATCAGAGCGCTGTCGAAGCGGTCGAGCATGCCTCCATGGCCGGGCAGAATATTGCCCGAATCCTTGATGCCCAGCTGGCGCTTCATGAGCGATTCGGTCAGGTCGCCCCATGTGCCGAAGATGACCACTACTACAGCCAGCCCGGCCCATTGGCCTACCGACATGAAGTCGTAGTAGTGGGCGAAGATAAATGAGGATGCGATGGAGAAGACAGCTCCTCCGATACTGCCTTCCCATGACTTTTTGGGCGAGATACGCTCGAAAAGACGGTGCTTTCCTATCAGCGAACCAACGCAATAGGCACCCGTGTCGCTCAGCCAGATGAAGACAAAGATGGAGAGCGGCAGGATGGGGTTGTAGCTCACGCTGCTCGCTACCGGGTCGTTGTGGAAGGCCAGCACATTGAGCAAGGCGAAGGGCAGGGCCACGTAGAGCTGGCTCATCATGGAGAAAGCCCAGTTGCCCAGCGGGTTCTTGTGCTTCAGGTAGAGTTCTGTGATCATCATGTAGAGCAGCAGGGCCAGGTAGGGCAGGAAGACGCGTGCGTCGGTAGCCTGCGTGCAGAAGCCCATCAGGGCCAGACAGAGGTAAGCTCCGCCCAGCGAGGTAATGGTGCGGTTGATTCTTACTTCGCCGCTGGCGTTGACCAGGTGGCCGAACTCATGCACGCTCAGGGCGGCAATGAGGGTGAACAGAAGTCCGAAAGACAGGGGACTGTAAAGGATGCAGCCCACCAGTACGATGATGAACAGGACGCCTGTAATGGTTCTTTTCACGAGATTGCTTTGCATGGCTTTCCTCCTTTATGCTTCAGTAGGTTGTTCTCCTTTCTTCTCGTCCGCCTTGCCTTCTGCCTGTGCTTTTCCTTCGGCAGGTTCAGAGGCATTTCCCTTTTCCTGCTCCTTTACTTCCAGCACGGCTTGTTCGGCACGTTTGCTTTCTTCCTCAGCTGCTTCCTTCAACTCCTTGGAAGTCTTGTTGGCGGTGATGATCTCTTCCGAACGCGAAGCCCAAGGGCGCTTGCCGAAGATTTGCTCCACGTCTTCAGCAAAGATGACTTCCTTCTCGATGAGCAGCTGGGCCAGCTTGTTGTGTCCTTCCTTGTGTTCGGACAAGATTTGCTTGGCGCGTTCGTACTGCTCGTTCACCATACGCTTCACTTCCTCGTCGATGAGTTCGGCGGTCTTCTCGCTATAGGGGCGGTTGAAGGAGTATTCGTCGTTGTTGTAGTAGCACAGGTTGGGCAGCTTTTCGCTCATGCCCAGGTAGGCTGTCATGCCATAGGCCTGCTTCGTCACACGCTCCAGGTCGTTCATGGCGCCTGTCGAGATGCGGCCCAGGAAGAGGTCTTCGGCGGCGCGTCCACCCAACGTGGCGCACATTTCGTCGAGCATCTGCTCCTTGGTCGTGATCTGTCGCTCTTCGGGCAGGTACCAGGCGGCACCCAAGGCCCGTCCGCGTGGCACGATGGTCACCTTGATGAGCGGGTTGGCATATTGCAACAACCAGGAGATGCTGGCGTGTCCTGCCTCATGGATGGCGATGGAGCGGCGCTCTTCTTCGGTTGTGATCTTGGTCTTCTTTTCCAGACCTCCCACGATGCGGTCGACGGCATCGAGGAAGTCCTGCTTGCCTACGAACTTCTTACCGTGGCGGGCGGCTATCAGGGCAGCTTCGTTGCACACGTTGGCGATGTCCGCGCCCGAGAAGCCAGGCGTCTGACGTGCCAGCAGGTCGACGTCCACCGTTTCGTCTATCTTGATGGGGCGCAGGTGTACGCCGAACACTTCCTTACGTTCGTTCAGGTCGGGCAGGTCGACGTGTATCTGACGGTCGAAGCGTCCTGCACGCAACAGGGCCTTGTCGAGCACGTCCACACGGTTGGTGGCGGCCAGGATGATGATACCGCTATTCGAACCGAAACCGTCCATTTCGGTCAGCAACTGGTTCAGCGTGTTTTCACGCTCGTCGTTGCCACCCATGGCGGCCGCTTTCGAGCGGGCACGTCCCACGGCGTCGATCTCGTCGATGAACACGATACAAGGAGCTTTCTCCTTAGCTTGGCGGAAAAGGTCGCGTACACGCGAAGCACCCACGCCGACGAACATCTCCACGAAGTCCGAGCCTGCCAGCGAGAAGAAGGGTACGTTTGCTTCGCCTGCTACGGCCTTGGCCAGCAATGTCTTACCCGTGCCCGGAGGGCCTACCAGCAGGGCGCCCTTGGGGATCTTTCCTCCCAGGTCGGTATATTTCTGAGGCTCCTTGAGGAACTCCACGATTTCTTCCACTTCCTGCTTGGCTTCAGCCAGGCCGGCTACGTCCTTGAAAGTCACCCTGATGTTCGATCCCTTTTCGAACAGCTGTGCTTTCGACTTGCCGACGTTGAAGATACCTCCACCGCCGCCCATGCCTCCGCCACTGCTCCAGCGGCGCGACAGGTAGATCCAGAAGCCCACTACCAGCAGGATGGGCACTACATTCCACAGGATGAGGCTCATGTAGTTGCCTTTCTTTTCGTAGGTGATGGCTCCGTCGAAGTGGTTTTCGTCCTTTTCTTTCTGAAGGAAGTCGCCCAGGCTTTCGCGCGAGGGAGCTTCGGTTGTGACCATCGGATTGCGTCCCACACGGGTGGAGTCGATTCCGAATACGTTTCCTACGTGTTGTGGCTTGATGTAAGCCTCTACCGAATTGTCGTCAAAGCCCGTCACGCGGCTGATGTAGCCTTTCTGCACGTAGCTTTGAAATTCGTCGTAGGAGACGTTCTTGCTGCTGACGCCATTTTTGTTGGTCAGCCACAGGCCGGCCAGCATCATCAGGAGAATCATGTACAGCCAGTTCAGGTTGAACTTGGGCAGGTTCACCTTGTTGTTGCCGTTGCCGGTGTTCTTTTTATTGATGTTATTGTTGTCCATATTCGTTTGTTAGTCTAAGTCGGGTATTTCGGTAAGTTTGGCGTCTGCCCAAAGGTTTTCCAGATTGTAGTAGTTGCGCACTTCGGGCAGGAATACATGCACCAGTACCTCAGCATAGTCCATGGCCACCCATTGAGCATTTCTCAGGCCGTCTACTGCATAGGGCTTGGCGTTGGCTCCCTCGCGTGCGAAGTCTTTGACAGACTCCACGATGGCAGTGACTTGGCTGGGTGAGTTTCCTTGGCAGATGATGAAGTAGTTGCAGATGGTGTCATCTATTTGCGTCAGGTCCGCAATGACGATTTTTTTTCCTTTTTTATCCTGGATTCCTTCGGTGATTTGTTCGATCAGTTTTTTTGTTTCGTCCATTTATACATTATTATATTAAACAGTCGGCAAATATACGCCGTTTTCTTATATGTAACACGTAAAATGTGAAAAGTATTTTGATTTTAGTTTTTTTTTAGTGATGTAATTGCTTGTAGAAAGCCCATTTATCATTTTTCTGCAAAAAAAACCTCCCGAAATGTTTGCGTTTCACAAAAAGTTCGTATCTTTGCAACCGCAAAACGGAAACGTTGACATGCATTGGGCTATGGTGTAATGGTAACACTACAGATTCTGGTCCTGTCATTCCTGGTTCGAATCCAGGTAGCCCAACAGAAAAGAGGACACTTCGATTGATGAGGTGTCCTTTTTTTATTGTCTGTCTGCGTGTGCGTAGGCTTAAAAAGAAGAGGGTGTGTAAAAGCAGAAAGTACTTTCTCGTTTTTTACACACCCTCTTGTCAGTTGTATATCGCTTTTCCCTTATGCTTAGCCTTCTTTCTGGATGCTTTCGTCGATAACCTTGATTTTCTCCTTCACCAGGTCGATGTCAGCTTTCAGTTTCTCTACCTTTCGGTTGAGCTCTGTCAGCAGGCTGTTGCCCTTCTTCGAGGCGGCGTTCAGGAAGCCCAGGTTGTTCTCATACGTCTGCAGTTCGCTCTTCATGTTGTCGTAGGCGCGCATCAGCTTTTCGCGTTCGCGGTAGAGTGCCTGCGGGCTTCCCTCCTGAATGTTGCTGATGGTGTTCTTGAAGCTGCTCAGCTTCTTGTTCGACTGGCTGATGTTGTAGCGTTCGAACAGTTTGTCCACCAGTGCGTGGTATTGTTTGTACACCTTGTCCTTGTCCTTGAAGGGCACGAAGCCTACGGCGTTCCATTCCTTCATCAGTGTGCGCACCTGTTCGATGGCCGTGTCGGCTTCGGTTTCTTCGCCGATAGCTTCCAGCTGGGCGATGATGGCACGTTTCTTCTCCAGGTTGGCCTGCTCTTCCGAACGTTGTGAGGCGCCTGCCTGGTTCTTCTGTTCGAAGAAGTAGTCGCAAGCCGTGATGAAGCGTTTCCAGATGACGTCAGAGTGTTTCTTGGCTACAGGGCCGATGGTCTTCCATTCCTTCTGCAACTTCACCAGCGTGTCGGCCGTAGCTTTCCAGTCGGTGCTGTCCTTCAAGGCTTCCGCCTTTTCGCAGAGGGCACGTTTCTTCTCGAGGTTCTCGTTCATGTTTTCCTTTACCGTCTTGAAGAACTCGGCTTTCTTGTTGAAGAAGGCGTCGCAGGCGGCGCGGAAGCGTTCGAAGATCTTTACGTTCATCTTCTGCGGTGCGTAGCCTATGGTCTTCCACTTGTTTTGCAGGGCGATGATCTCTTGTGTCTTGGCATCCCAGGCAGCGAAGTTGGTCAGTTCGTTGTAGTCGATGCCCTCGATGATTTCGCAGATCACCGTTTTCTGGTCGAGGTTCTGTTGCTCGGCCTCCTTCAGGGCGTCGAAGTGCTGCTGGTGGCGGCGGTTGACGGCGGTCGATGCGGCCTTGAAGCGTGCCCATATCTCTTCGCGCAGCTCTTTGGCCACGGGGCCTGTCTCGCGGAATTCCTGATGGAGCTTCTGCAGCTGGTGGAAGGCCGACACGACGTCTGTCTCCTCGGCCAGCTTCTCGGCGGCTTCGCAGAGGTGGGTCTTTATCTCGAGGTTCTTCTTGAAGTCATATTCGCGGAACTCATTGTTCAGCTTCAGCAGGTCGTAGAACTTCTCCACGTAGAGCTGGTAGTTCTTCCACAACTCGTTGACGCTGGCTTGCGGCACGAGCTTCACCTCGTTCCATTGTTGCTGGAGGCGCTTGAACTCCGTGTAGTTCTTGTTGGCGTCTTCGGGCGACTCCAGCAGGTCTTTCAGCTCTTCGATGATGGAGAGTTTCACCTGCAGGTTCATTTCCTTCTGTTTCTCCACCTCGGCGGCCAGTTCGTTCCGTTTGTTCTTGATGACGGACATTGCGTTTTTCATTTCCTCCTCCAGGGGGTCGGGTGTGGGCACGTAGTCTTCGGGTGCTCCTCCTGCTTCGGCAAACTTCTTGCGTGCTGCTTCCTGTTCGGCGTTGTGCAGCTTGTAGAATGTCTGCTTCAGGCCGTCTATTTCGGCTTTGGTGACGCTTTCCACGTCGCCTGCGATCTCTTTCAGCCGTGCGATGACTTCTTCCTTCGTCAGCTTCTGTGCAGGAGCGGTTTCTACTGTGCTTTCCATTGCCTGTTCCTCAGCCGGAGTTTCTGCCGTTGCCGTTTCAGAAACCTCAACTGTTTTCTTTTCTTCTTCTAATTCCACCTGCTTTTCGGGGAGATTAGTGTCATGAGTGTCCGTCATTGTATATCTTTATTTTAGAAACGGGTTTCCCCGTTTGGGTTACATGGGTTGCAAATTAATGAAATAAAACGTTTACTTCATACATTTTTCCCGATTTTTTTTACAAAAAGTTGTTGGGAGCCTTTACGCCAGCAGCACGGTGATTCCCATGTAGAGCATCATGCCGATGATGTCGTTCGTGATGGAGATGAAGGGGCCTGTGGCGATGGCGGGGTCCACCTTGAGTTTCTCCAGCGTCATGGGCACCAGGGTACCGAAGATGGAGGCGAACATCACGACGGCGAAGAGGCTGATGGACACGGAGTAGGTCACCGTGGCCGTGCTGCCAAAGCGCACGAAGTTGTAGATGTACACCAGCAGCGAGATGATGGTGGCGTTGATGCTGGCCACGACGGCTTCCTTGCCCACCTGCTTCAGCGTATCCTTGGCGTCGAGCGAGCTGTTGGCCAGGCCCTGCACGATGATGGCCGACGACTGCGTACCCACGTTTCCGCCCGTACCACCGATCAGGGGGATGTAGAGCGCCATTTCGGGGTGGGCGGCAAAGGTCGCGTCGAAGTTGCCCAGGATCATGGAGTTGCCGATACCGCCCAGCATGCCGATGAGCAGCCAGGGCAGGCGTGCGCTCGTCTGGCGCACCAGGTTGTCGTCCGTCTCGACGTCTTGCGAAAGACCCGAAGCCAACTGGTAGTCGCGCTCCGACTGCTCGCGCACCTCGTCCATGACGTCGTCGACGGTAATCTGTCCCACGAGCCGCCCGATGCTGTCCACTACCGGCAAGGCCACGAGGTCGTATTTCTCGATGATCTGCACCACCTCGTCGATGGGTGTGTCCACGTGTACCGAGATGGGGTCTTTCTTCATCACGTGTTTCACCTTCGACACCGAGGGTGACGTGATCATCTTCTTCAGCGGGAAGACGCCCTGCAGGCGCTCGTCGTCGTCGATGACGTAGACGTAGTAGATTTCGTCCAGCTGCTCGGCCTGCATGCGCATTTCCTTCAGGCACTCGGGCATACTCCAGTTCTCGTTCACGGTCACCATTTCCGTGCCCATGAGTCCGCCCGCGGTGTCCTCGTCATACTTCAGCAGGTCTACGATGTCGCCAGCCTGTTCGATGTCCTCGATGTGCGAGAGGACCTCTTCCTGCTTGTCCTCGTCGAGGCCGCGCATCAGGTCTACGGCGTCGTCCGTGTCCATGTAGTCCACGAACTTCTTGGCGATGGTTTCCGAGGGGAGCAGCTCGAGGAATTCCTTGCGGACGTCTTCGTCCATCTCCACCAGTACGTCGGCTGCCGTCTCGTTGTCCAGGAGGCGGTAGACGAAGCGTGCGTCCTCGGGGTCGAGGTCGTTGCACAGCTCGGCTATGTCGGCCGGGTGCAGGTCGGCCAGCAGGGCTTTCACGTTTTCCGTGTCCTTCTGCTCGATGTAGCCTTTGACCTTGTCAATATATTCTTCGTCTATTTCCATTTCTTTAATTGAGAATTGATAATTGAAAATGGATAATGGATAATTCTCAATTCTCCATTCTCAATTCTCCATTATTTAAGTATTCTTTCACTCGGTTCGTCAGCTCCACGAACTCCTGTACGGACAGCTGTTCGGGCCGCCGGTCGAAGAGGGCGTCCTGCGTCAGGGGGCAGTCCTTGCCCACGAGGGGTTTGATGGAGTTGCGCAGCGTCTTGCGTCGCTGGTTGAAGGTCGTCTTCACCACCTGCTTGAACAGGCGTTCGTCGCACCCCAGGTCGTGCGTGTCGTTGCGCGTCATGCGGATGACGGCGCTCTTCACCTTGGGCGGCGGGTTGAACACGTTTTCGTGGACGGTGAAGAGGTACTCCACGCTGTACCACGCCTGTACGAGCACGCTCAGGATGCCATACGTCTTGCTGCCCGGCCCTGCGGCCATGCGTTCGGCCACCTCCTTCTGTATCATGCCCGTGCAGCAGGGTATCAGGTCCTTGTTGTCCAGCATCTTGAAGAAGATCTGGCTCGATATGTTGTAAGGATAGTTGCCTGTCAGCACGAAGGGCCTTCCGTCGAAGAGCCGTGTCAGGTTCATTTTCAGGAAGTCGTCCTCGATGATGTGTTCCTCCAGCTGCGGATAGGCTTCGCGCAGGTAGGCCACCGATTCGTAGTCCACCTCCACCACCTTCAGCTCGCGCTCCTTGGGCAGGAGGAACTGTGTGAGTACCCCCATGCCGGGCCCCACTTCGAGGATGGGCAGGCCGGGACAGGCGTCTACCGTGTCGGCGATGTCCTGCGCCACCTTCAGGTCTTTCAGGAAGTGCTGGCCCAGAAACTTTTTAGGCTTTACCAGTCTCATATATCAAGTTTATTGTTACTTTTGTGCCCCACAAAGGTACGAATTTTAATGAAGAATGAACAATGAAGAATGAAGAATTAAGCGAAGAACGGAAAATGAGCGATGACGGGCGGCTCCCCGACGACGGCAGCTCGTCCCTTGTCCGCTCCGCGGGGCTTCCGCGTTCTTCGTTTAGTAGGCTTTCCCGCATGGCGAAGGTGGTGCTTCCCCTGCTGCTGGGTGCCTTCATTCTCTACTGGGTGTATCGCGACTTCGACTTCGCTCAGGCCGCCGTCGTGTTGCGCCACGGCATCCGTTGGGATTGGATGGCCCTTTCGCTCTTTTTCGGCGTGTGGAGCCATGTGGAGCGTGCCCTGCGCTGGCGTCAGACGTTGGAGCCGCTGGGTTGTCGTCCGCGCCCGTCCCATCTGGTCGATGCCGTCTACCTGTCCTACGCCACGAGCCTCGTCATCCCTCGCGTGGGCGAAGTGTCGCGTTGCGGCGTCCTTTCGCGCTACGACCGTGTGCCTTTCTCCAAGTCGCTGGGCACGGTCGTCACCGAGCGCCTGGTCGACACCCTTTGCATCCTGCTCATTACGGGTGTCACCCTCCTGCTCGAGCTTCCCGTCTTCGTCACCTTCTTCCGCCAGACGGGCACCAAGATTCCCTCGCTTGTCCACCTCCTCAGCTCCCCCTGGTTCTACGTCGCCCTGTTCTGCGTGGTAGGCGTCGTCGTGCTGCTCGTATGGCTGGCCCGCATGCTCGTCGTGTTCGAGCGCGTGCGTGGCGTGGTGCTCGACGTGTGGCAGGGCGTCATGTCCCTTCGCCGTGTGCGCAACGTCCCCCTTTTCCTGCTCCACACCGTCCTGATGTGGCTTTGCTACTTCCTCCATTTCTACCTGACGTTCTACTGCTTTCCGTTCAGTGCCGACCTCGGTCTTCAGGCCGGTTTGGTCATGTTTGTGGCAGGCACGTTTGCCGTCATTGTCCCCACGCCCAACGGTGCCGGTCCGTGGCATTTTGCCGTTATCACCATGATGATGCTCTACGGCGTTTCCTCGTCCGATGCCGCCCTTTTTGCCCTCCTTGTCCATGGCATCCAGACGCTGCTCGTCATCGTCCTCGGCCTCTGGGGCTGGCTGCATCTTGTTTTGAGCGGGAAGAAGGAGTGAGAAGGTGATTAGAGAAACTGTAATTGTAATTTGTAAGAGGATAAGAAAATAATCGCTAACAGGCTTGGTATAAAAAATCCCCCGTTAGAGGACGAGGGAACCTAATGTTTTCACAACGGAATAATCCTTATTGTGAGTTGCTTCAAATTAGTGTGACAAATATACAAAGAATAAAGTGAATAACAAGTGCTTTTTCAATTTTTTTTGTAGATTTGTGGCAAATATATAGATTTCTATTACTATGAAGCGAATATTAGGTCTTGATTTGGGAACCAATAGTATTGGTTGGGCTTTGGTCAATGAAGCAGAAACGGTTAATGAAAAATCGTCCATTGTAAAATTGGGAGTAAGAGTTAATCCTTTAACGGTAGACGAACAAAAGAATTTTGAAGCTGGAAAAAGTATTCCAACCAATGCGGGCAGAACCTTGAAACGAGGTATGCGTCGTAATCTTCAGCGATATAAATTGCGTAGAGACTATCTGATTCAATGTTTGAAAGAGTATGGATGGATCACTTCAGATACGTTATTATACGAATGCGGTAACCGTACGACTTTTGAAACATATCGTTTGCGGGCAAAGGCTGTGGATGAAGAGATTGCTTTGGAAGAATTGGGGCGTGTTCTACTGATGATTAACAAAAAACGTGGTTATAAAAGCAACAGGAAAGCCAAGTCCTCTGATGAGGGGCAATTGATTGATGGTATGGCGATAGCTATGGATTTGTATCATAATGGTATAACGCCTGGCGAATATGTTTACTCTTCCTTAATTCCGCAACACTATTACAAATATAACTTTTTAAGTACCTGAGCAACAAA